>Ga0187823_10000008_pt1 | contig 33417 bp, 54 predicted proteins | sample NC_wetland_sal_i_12_FD_132968 | JGI IMG/M metagenome (GOLD analysis project Ga0187823, IMG submission 132968) | Wetland sediment microbial communities from Neuse River Estuary, North Carolina, USA - SourceSoil_3 | ecosystem: Environmental > Aquatic > Freshwater > Wetlands > Sediment | place...
CAGCTTGGGGAAGGCCGTCTTGGTGTCCGCTCCGCTGGCGTTGATGGAGCTGCCCACGGAGGTCAGCTTGGGGAAGGCCGTCTTGGTGTCCGCCCCCCTGGCGTCGATGGAGCCGCCCACGGAGGTCAGTTTGGGGAAGGCCGTCTTGGTGTCCGCTCCGCTGGCGTCGATGGAGCTGCCCACCTTTACATACAAATATATCTTCCCTGGTTCAGCGGTTAAATCACCCTCAAAGACTTCATCTTGCTTTGTATGGCTCATAGCCCCTCCAAGTAATCCGCTACGGCTTCCAAGGCATATTCCATCCATTTACTAGGATCATCTATATAGGTTTCGCATATCCTTGCCAATTGACCCTCATCTACCTTGAAGTCATGGGCTACCCAGGAGATATCTTCGCCTTGATGAAGCAAATAGAACGCGGCGGCTTCGGCTAGGTCGCGGGTCATGATTTCAATTCCTATCAGTGTCTTCGCTGATAAAATTAATCTGATCGGAGCCGCAAAATTCGCATACTTCGAAACCGTCCGAATCAACTATTGGTTTTTGAAAATTCCTATTGCACTCTTTACAATGATTCATTTCGCCTCCCAAGTTCTCAGGGGTGGAACCGGACCCACTAGGTCCACCCTGTCCTTCGGCAAAAAGAAAGAAGCCACTATTGCCGTGAAGATGAGACTTATCATGAACATCCCAACATCACGGACGGTCAGGATACGATGTTTGGATGTCATTGTCCGTTCTTCCAAGTCCGTCCCTTGCAGATTGCGAAAATGGTGTTTCGGCTCTTGATCTTAAACATCTTGGCGAGAAGTCCGTAGGAATATCCTAGCGTTCTTAAACTCTTTATTGAAGTAACTTGTGCCTCAGTTAGTTTCGCATGAGGACTTTTTGCGCCGCGTTTGTAGAGATCGTGTTTCATGGGTTCTTTCTACAATATGTCCCTCAATCTGTCAAGTCCTATCTTTTGCCTTCTTCCTGGCCCAATCGAAACGCCAACCTTGCCAACTCTATCGCCGTCTCGGCGTTCTTGAGTCCATAGAACCAGAACTCCGAATCAGCGAAGCCAAGGTCAACGACATATCCGTCCTGTTTTTCCCGCATGGTGATGTCGGATTGTTTCATGATAGCCTCCTTTTACGGATTTCCCGGTGGGGTAGGACCGCCGGGGAAAAGAAAAAACCTCTTGCCTCACGCTCTCAGCCTCCTTTACGGGGTGTTAGACTAGCCTTCTGAACGTAAACAGCTTCTTTAATTATTTCATAGACCCATGCCTTACATTCCCTGCATTTTTCTTTTAGCTTCGGGTTTACTATGATCCCCTTATTGCATTTTCCGCATTGGAATTCCCCGTAATCTATTTGGTTACACCTAAATAGATGGCCTTTGGAAAAAACGATCATCCTTATAAATCTTGGGGCTTCGTAGTATATTTTTTTCATCGTCCCCTCCTGTACCGTCTGTTAGGCTTATACGGATTTATTCGTCCTTGGGACACCAAAACTCCTCAGTCGCTTTGTACATCTTGGCATGGATGCCGCAGAACAGACCTTGATCGCCTTTGCCTCTTTTTCTAAGGCATTGGTGCGTGAGAATGCTCCTGGCATCACTCGCAACTTCTGCAATGCACCTACTTATGTCCTCTTTGATTCCTTTGGGATTTCCGGCCCATCGGTTGTAATATCTCATTAGGCTTTCTCTGCCTTCTCGATGGCGGCGCGAGACTTAATGTAGAAGTCGTTGAGTGCGCCTATGTCCGCCACAGTTTTGCCAAGCCATCCTTCGGGCAATGAGTCCAGAAATACGTGAGCCAACTTGACACATTCCAGCAGGTCCTTATTGACTTCTCTGAGCCGTTCGATCTCGATCTCCATTTCTGGAGCGCGGGCGATGAGGCGGGCGTTGGCTTCGATATGCCCTCTTGCAGTGCTGGATATTAAAGCTACGGTTGGACCATGGGGTTGTCCAACAAAGAACGTATTGTTGGCTTCGTTTAATTCCGCCACCCATGGCCCCGGCGTGTGCGCGGCTCTTGTGCCCTTTAGGGCTTGCTTCGGTTTGGTTTTCATGGGGTCTCCTATCCGTAAACGACTTCGCCGTAAATCGCCATTTGATTAAGCGCGTCAAAGGCATAAGCATCCCATTCTCCGGTGTCGCTAAGATACCCTGCGGAGAGGCCTAACCCTGGTAACTCTCCACGATCAATAGCGGCTACGAATAGGCGCAATCCACGTATAGCGTCATTGAGACGGACAATATGCTTTTCTCCTTCTTCATCCTCGAAGTGGAAAATAAAATCATCATATTTCCACTTAGTGCATCTAAGGCATACGCTTGATTCAGGAAAGTTTTCGTAGACTTCTTTGACTAATGCTATTTCCTCTTGCTTGGTTAGCCGTTCTGCTGTTTTCATTCTGCCTCCCTCCGTCTGTGGTGCTTTAACTTCGCAGTACCTTTTCCATCTCATTCCCGTGCTGGCTTGGATGACCGTGTGTCCGCAAACCCGTCCGCATTTCCTTCTCACAACAATAGTGTAGACTTTTCAGCTTAAGAAATCCTTAATTTTTCCTTAAATCTTGCTTAAGTTTTGGTAACAGTTTATTCAGTGGCAGTGAATAAAATTTTGGGCCGGAGAAAAAAGAAAAACCCTCTTGACAGCTCAGGACCATCTAGTTATATTCTCATCATGAAGCATCTAATCATCGGCGCGGGGAATATGGGGCTCAAGCACGGCAAGATACTTGAGAGCTTGGGAGACATCTGCGTATGGGTGGACATCAACTACAAGGACGCCCAGCCGCCGGTTAACTTTTCAGGATTCGATTCTATTATGATATGCACGCCCCCTGAGACTCACGCACAGCTTATAAACGAGTTTCCGCATCATGTTTTGTTTGTGGAAAAACCAGCCATCCTTCCCATAGACTCATTGCCGGAAAAAAGAAAAAAACCCTCTCATGTAGCCTGTAACTGGCGTTGGTGCAAATGCATCCAATCTTACAAAAACCCTACTCTAAGAGTCGGTTATTCAACGACCAAAGAGAATGCTAAACTAGACTTGATTCATTTCTACGATCTATTTGTTCAGGATGGATACAAGCGAGACGACAGCCTAAGGATAGTGGAATTAGACGATCTTGGTATGATTTGGTTTGATATCTTCCACGAAGGGGCAATAAGGAGGGCAGAGATTCAATACAAGCAGGACTTCAAAAATAGCTTTAATAGCACACAAAGACGCGATCCTTGGCCTTTTACGCTATGTCAAGGCAATAGGATACATAAGGATGGGCCGTGCGATATGTTCACAGAGCAAATGCGGTATTACCGGCGTCTCGTCGCGGGCGAGGAAAAAGAAAAAAACCTCTTGGATCAGGCTTCTCAACGAATTAAGGAGTTATGGACCACTTAGATTATCACTGTTATCTCACCACGCGATTTATCTCAGAATGGCTTTACAAGATGAGACTCTACCCCAATATGGATGAAATCTGCGAACAGCTCTACGCGGAGATAAGGATCATGAGAACCATCAAAACTAGCACTCTCAATCTTCCGTGTTTCTGAGCATTTAGGCGAATATAAGCCATTTATTATTTGATTGTGCCATGGATTAAGGTGAAAGTTAGCAGTCTCTTGCCTGCCAGAAAAAATCAATAAAACACGTTTCCGAAAGGTCAAAATGCAACATAATGCAACTTATCGTTACTATTCCAGGCAATAACACCAAATTATGTAGGTATTTCCTACATCTAATTGTGCATAACTCAGCACACACCAACATAGCATACCTCGAATACAACCTATATTTTGTATTGCTACGATGAAAAGACTAATGTATTGACTTGTTTGGAATTGGGGTCGATGCCACCAAGGGCCCTCCCCCCAGTATAAATGATGCTACCTAGCCCCAGGCCACCCTCTCAAACCCTTCCTAAGTCAATCCTGGCCATCCTGGAGTATTCTATATACGGTTCTTACAGTAACTCCGCATTGAGATGAGATAGTAGAGATTGTAAGACCTCTAGCTCGAAGAGACTTGATTCTATTTCTGTGGGAGTCTTCTCCTTTTCGGATGTAGATGGTTGATCCGAGGGATGGAAGGAGTTTATTGGAGCAGTCTTGGCAGAGTTCTTGTCCATTGGCGGTTACGTTCATTTCCAAACTATGCCCCACTTGACTACGGTTCTACAGTCCATGGGATTAAGAGCCTCCGGTTGGGGTGGGATGGTTTTTCCGTTGATGTCGGTCCACTTCATGCCGCAGTTTTCTTTTTTTACCGGCACGGCGTTGCTGAGTAAGGCCGCGAGTATCATCAGAGTCCACATGAGTCCTCCTTTGGTCGGATACTGACATATTTCTAAGGATTTGTCATCTAGTATTTTATCCGTTTCGAGACTAGTATATTTTCGTGCCGCGCATCTACGAGAAGAAACGCCAGGCTCTCAATTTATCTGAACGTCTTAACGAGCTTGAGGACTTTAAACTTTTACCTGAGTCTCACCGCCAGATAGCCTTAGAACACGTTACATTTCCTGGTAACTCGAAGGAAGTCATAGCTCGTAAGTTGGGCATGACCAAGCAGGAGGTCTACGCTTTCTTTCACACCAAGGCCTGGGAAGTTATTAATCTTGAGTTGGCGCGTCAGCAGATGAGGGAGTTGATTCAGTTAGCCTGCAAGACGCTAAGAGACTGCATGGTTGAAAGTCATAGTGGGGTTAAACTTCAGGCCGCTCAGGCCGTTCTCGCGAATGCCCATATCCTTGAACAACGGCCCAAGTCTCTCAGACAAGACAATAAGATGGTCATCGTCTGGGGAAACGAAGGAGATAAAGTCCTAAATCGGTTGAATGCAGATAACAATCCCGTATACCCCGCATCCGAAACAGCGGGAGATACACGACTCGCAAGTTAGGTTCAAGGTCATCGCCGCCGGACGACGTGGCGGCAAGACCGTTCTGGCCATTAATGAGCTTCTACGCCAGGCTCTCCTACATCCTCAGACTCCAAATGGCCCCGTAGCCCGCTCCTGGTTCGTCTGTACGACCTATCGTCAGGCCAAGATGGTGGGTTGGAAGACCCTGATGAAGTACCTTCCCATCGAGATGACATCTCGGATATCTGCAACCGAACTGACTGTAGAATTGATGAACGGGCACACCATCGAATTCAAGGGAGCCGAGGAACCTGACCGTCTTCGCGGGGTATCGCTTCAGTACATCGTCCTGGACGAGTATGGTCTTATGGCTCCTGAGGTTTGGACGGAGGTTTTAAGACCAATGTTGGTTGACACCGGAGGCGGGGCGCTGTTCATTGGGACTCCTGGTGCAGATGGATGTCCTCACTTCCATGAACTTTACAACCTCGGTTTGACCGGAGACAAGTCGTATAAAAGTTGGCTGTTCCATACCACCGACAACCCCCATATACCTAAGGACGAGATCGAGGAAGCCAAACGGAATTTACCTCCTGACATCTACAGGCGAGAGTTCGAGGCAGATTTTGACGTTACGGCTGGTCTAATATACGATAATTTCCGATATCAGATTCATGTTATCCCTAACTACTTCCCAAGTCCGAGGGATTTTGTCGTCGGTTCGATTGATCCAGGCCTTCAAAACCCTACCGCCGCTATACTATGTGCCTGGGATGAACACGGAGTGGGTAGAATCTTCAAAGAATACTACAGGAAAGACCTTCTAGCTACCGAGAACGCCATGAAAATGAAGGTTTGGGCTCGTCCCGATCCTTCTGCGGCGTCTTACAAGGTCGCTTACTGGACAATTGACAAAGCTTCCAAGAAAAGGGACATGACCAACGGAATGAGCGTGTTCACAAAGTTCTCAGAGTATCTTTACCCACTCATCGCCGCGCCAAACGACCCAGGCTCCGTATGGGCCGGTATAGACGAGGTTAAAAAGCTGTTCCAACCTGACTTGAGGACCGGAAAACCAAGACTTCTCATATCTTCACTATGTAACTGGACGCTTTGGGAGCTTGGAAGGTATATACGTTATAAGCGGAAGTGGCACTCCGACAAGAACGAGGAAGAAAAACCGCGTAAGCTTAATGACCACTTAATGGACTGCATCCGAAACATGGTCTATTCAAAGCCCTGGATTCGCCCCAGTTTAAGAATGTATCAGCCTGGGCCGACAGGGTACACATAGGAGAGTTTTATGAGCATGGGAGATAGGGGTTGGCGGGATTCTACAGAGAATTACTGCGACGGATACGCATTAAAAGTTGTAGGTAGCACGGCAACGGCAATTTTAGGAAATTCCTACTCTCAACCCATGGCTCTTTTTGCGATATCCGTAGCCGCCAATCCGTCGGTAGGTTCCGGTCTAGTTGACTTCATAGATTCCTCTGCTACGGGCGATGCGGATACGACTATTTGGTCCGTTAAGATCGCTTCCGGAAACTCGGATGGATTCCAAGCGTATACAATGGCTTTTCCTAGAGGATTAGCCTTAAATAACGGTCTGGTCATAACCGCCACTACGGTTACCGGGAGTATATCAGTATTGTATAAGGCTAGATATCCGGCGGTGGCATGAATGTCTTTAGCGGGAAGAACATGGCATGACTCAACAGAAAACTACTGCGACGGGTATGTCCTTAAGGTGTCCGGTAGTACCGCAACTGCCATCTTGGGAAATTCCTACTCTCAACCCGTTTCAATCTTTGGCATCTCCATTACCGTCAATTCTGAAGTTAGCACGGGACTTGTTGATTTCAGGGATAGTTCGGCGACAGGCGATAATGACCCGACAATATGGTCTGTGAGAATAACTTCTGGTTCAATAGTCGGCGTGGCAGGGTTTCAGCAATACGTCATGCCGTTTTATAGGGGTCTAACGTTCAATAATGGCATCGTGATTACTGCTACTACTGTAACCGGAAGTATTTCAGTTCTTTACAAAGCAAGATACTCATGAAAGTAACCTATCTACAATCGGCCACGGTAATCATAGAGCATAATGGGACTAAGGTATTATGCGATCCATGGCTTATTGACGGGGCTTACTACGGGTCTTGGTTTTATTGGCCGCCCTTCAAGTTCAATGCCGAAGATTACAACGACATAGACTACATCTATATTTCCCACGTTCATCCCGATCATTGCGACGTTAAGACTCTAGCTCAACTGAGAAAGGATATTCCTATTTTAATACTGGACTTCGAGGAAAAATTTCTGTTACGCAGTCTTCAACGACTTGGGTTTACCGACATACGCGAGATTCCACATGGGACCGAAGTTTATCTAAACGACGACTTCAAGGTTGATGTATTGTCGGCGGACAACAACGATCCAAGAGTTTTTTCTTTCTGTTATCAAACCAGTGTACCTGAGGGAGAGAAGACAAGGCAGATAGATTCTATGGCCGTTTTTAGCGGAGGGAGTAAAGTCGTTGTAAATAGCAATGACTGCCCAAGGGGGCTTGCCGCTCTAACATTGGATTACATCAAGAAAAAATATAAGGAGATTGATCTTCTCTTGGTCAGCTATGCCGGAGCCGGACCATTCCCGCAGTCCTATAATATCGAGTCTCAAAATATGACGCACTTCTCCGTAGCGGCGGCATACTCCTTCCTGTCTCAGACCTTCGAGTATATCATTCAGTTGTCTCCAAGGTTCTACATTCCTTACGCCTCAGGGTATATTCTAGGAGGCAAGATGTCCTGGATGAACCAATACAAAGGTACGTTGGAGATGGAGGAGCTTCTAACCGATTTGGTCCCCCAGATCAAGAAAAACAACAAATCTGAGATGGTGTTGCTTAACTCCGGCGAATCTTTTGACGTGGACCTGTCTCAAGCCAGCAAACCTTACGTTCAAACCGACTTCATTGAGAGAAATCGCTACATTAAAGGAGTCCTTTCTAAGAAACTCCTTGACTACGAATCCGATCCGATGGATAGAACCGATATCCTAGACAAGCTAATCGCGGCTAGAAAAGTGTTGTGGAATAAACAGCACGACTACCACTACTTCAAAGATTTCTCTGTATATATAGACACAGGACTTGGATATTTTTACAGACTAAATTTCATGGATCAAGACATCAAGAAGGTGGACCACCTTGAGGAAAAAGAGTCTTTCATATTGGGCCAAATGGACCCCCGATTTATGAACTGGATTTTGGAAAGAAAAGCAAACTGGAATAACGGCGAGATAGGCTCTCACATCAGGCTGACGGATAGGTACTACAACCCTGACGACAAAAAGAGAACTTATGACGCCATGCCGCATTTCATGATGTCGTATCTGCAAATGCCTGTTGAGAAACCATTGAAACAGATGGTCCCTGAATTTATAGGGGCATCTTAGGAGAGAAAATGGCAAGAGTAAGAGGACTTAACGACTCGGAGAGGTTGGCTCTTGACTTGGCTACTGTTACGGCTACCGGAGCTATTATCGCCGCCCCCGTGTTCTTGTATGCGGTGGAATGGACGTTGACCGATTCCTCTGTAAGCGGATTGTTCAGCATAGGCGATACAACCGCGAACACGGACTTGGTTAAGGAAAGCACTAGATTCGACCTTAAGGAGAACATGACGGTTGCAAGTGGGGCTTCGGACCTTCATGACAACTTTGCTTTCAACCCTCCGGTGTACATAGCGAATCAGCTTTTTTTCGCAAATGCCACCGGAATAAGGTCGGTCAGCGTATCGTATCTAGCGGCAAGTTAAGGAGGGATAATGGCACGAAGAAGGGGACTATCTAATCAGGAAAGGTTGGCTACTTTAATTGCCACTGTTACCGCTACTGGAGCGGTAGTTTCGGCTCCATGTTTCGTCTATGCGATCCATTCTACGTTGAATGCTACCACGGCGACAGGGTTTCTCAGCATTGGGGACACGACTGCGGCGGCGGACTTGGTATTGGAAAGCACAAGGTGGGATATGAAGTTCGGGACCTCTGGAGTGAGTGGTCAGACATTGGATTATGTTCCGCGTCAGTTCATGCCACCGCTTTATATCTCAAAGCAGTTATTCTTCGCCAACTCGACAGGGATTAACTCGGTGAGCGTCCAGTATATCCCGGCGTCGTAGGTGATATAGGAGGGTTATGAAGGCTGAAAACAAAGTCAAGATCAAGCCCAATACCAAGAGTTCGGGAGGGAACATCGGGAGCAAGTCTCATAAGACTCAGGGCAATAGCTACGTCCAGGGCGACCCGCAAGCTACGTATGGTCCCTACGAAGATGTGAGCGGTGTCAGGGACGATACAATGAAGGCTCCATACGGCAAGAAGGGTATGGGTTGGGCTGAGAATTCAGGGAAACTCGGAGACTTGGACCCTCAGGAGAAAGATCAGCCTTCATGGGTTGGAACTTGGTCAAAGCATACTCAGGGGAAGTTCGGAGTCGGCCCGACGATAGATGAAAACTACTACATCCAACGACCCAGGACTTTCTCGCGTCAGGACGAGGCGTTCAGGGAGCATAACCCCGAGTTCCAAGACGTAGCCAACGAAGGCGATTGGACAACGTATAAATGGATCAAGGATGTCTAAGTTAAGTGATGCGTTCAGGGAAGTCAACACCAACATTCCCAAGAACGTCATCAAGTCGGGAAAGAAGGGTAAGGCTAAGAGGAAGATGCTGGCCGCAATCGCATACTCAAAAGCCAGGAGATCGGGAAGCAAGCTAAAACAGGCTCTCAGCTCGACTCCAAGCGCATACGGAAATGAATTGCCCATAACTGGGTCAGGAACATAAGGAGGATTAATGAAAGATTACAAGTCTCCGCAAGTAAGTCAGGCTTTGGGGGCCAATGTGGCCACCAAAAATGAGGAGAAAATTGAAGTTGGCCGTGGAACTAAGGGTCCTAGTCTTCATGGGAAACACACTCTAGAAGATAAGAGGAACTTCACAAAAAATGAGCCTAACTATATCGAATTAGATGAGAATATGGCTCTTGATGTCAGGAAAGCCAACGTCCTTGATTACATCGAGGGAGGCGGCGACGGAAAGGGAGATGAGATCAACAGCAGGATTGCCGACTTCAAGAGGCAGAATCCGGCTTGGATAGATCATCGGGAAGTTGACGAACTATATCCAAAGGGGACTTAAGTGATTGAAGGTTCCAGCGCGGCGGCTGGAACGGACGGCCCTTATTCTGAAGACACAAGGGCCCCCGCTCCTACCGAACTTCAAGACATAGACCAATTCTCTATAGACGAAAATCCTGTAGAGAACGACTCTATTCTTGAACTAATGTCGGAGGCTCAAAAGCTGGAACTTCAAAAACAGGTTGAACTGTCCTGGCAGATATCCAATGCCTCTCGGGTGAAGTGGATGAATGACCGCCAGGAGGGATTGCAACTCTATTGGGGAATCCGGCGACCCAAAGACTTCCCTTTTAGAAACGCCGCCAATGTCCATGTCCCTCTGATTAGAACAGTCATGGACACGCTTCACGCCAATATCATGGCGTCTATAGACCCTAACAAGCCTGGGTCCTGTATCCCCGTATCGCCGGAGGATATACCCAAGGCAAGAAAGGTCGAGAAGCTTCTCAACTGGCAGTTCTCAACCCAAGTGGACTACACGGATATGGTGGATAAGGCCGTTCACTCGGCCCTTCTATACGGCTTGGCTCCAATCAAGTTGAGATATGTCATCGAAAGAGAAGGCAACAAAAAGACCTACGACGGCCTGAAGGCAGAAATCCTGCCTCCTGAGAGGTTTCTAACTCCTCCCGACGCCTCGGATAGCGATGTAAACAAAATGGATTACGTCATCCATGAAGTTTCTCTATCAAAGAGCGATCTTAAGAAACGGATGCTGTCGGGAATGTATGCAACAATGTCCGATGAGGACCTTCTTAGGATAGGCGAGAACATCACGCGACACCGAAGACATTTCGACGACTTCTTTGAAAACATCAGGAGCATCTACTCAGGGGTTGAGTCGATCAACATAACGACTCCTGAGAAGAAGTATGCCACCATCTTTGAGTATTACGGGACTTACGACTATAACCATGACGGCATAGAAGAGCCTATCATGGCGTCGGTTCTAAAGGACCAAAGGAAGCTTCTTAGAGTCGTCAAATGGAATCGCAGGCGGCCCTTCGTAATCTTGGAATTCAGCTACATCTTAAATCGTGCTTTGGGCGAGTCCGTTCCTGAGATACTTAAACTTCTAAACCAGGAATTGAACACTATTTGGAATCAGAAGACGGACGCGGTAACTATTTCAAATATTCCGTTCTTCTTCTTCGATCCGGTAGCGGGGTACAATCCTGACGAGATCAGATTGGCCCCTGGGGTGGGGATTCCTACTAACGGCCCTCCGTCCCAAGCCGTTTACTTTCCTCAGATGTCAATTACCCATCCTGAAATGTATAAGGAATGCGATATGCTGACTCAGATGGCCGAAAGGCTTATGGGAGCCGGAGCCAACGTTCAGGGAGTTCAACAGCCTTCCCGAACGACGGCAACGGAGATAGCCACCATAGACCGGCGTTCAGGCATAAGATTTTCAATTATCTTTGACCGAATCAGGAAGGGGATAAAGGAAGTTTTCAAATTGGCCCTGTCTTATGACAAGGAATACATGCCTAAAGAAGTCCAGGCAAGGATAACTGGGCTTGATTCCGATTCTCCTGTCTTCGAGACAATAAAGAGGGAAGACCTTGAGGCGGAAGTTGACATAACGATAAACGGTAACTCGGTTCTTGACGAGCAAGCCGAAAAGTCCGAGATGTTTCAGGCGTATCAGATAGGTATGCAGAATCCCTTAATCATGCGTAATGAGAACTCAATCTACGAACTGACTAAGGACCTATACCTTAAATTGGGCGTCAAGAGGGTTGATTCCTACATCCATAAGCCAGACGATCAGCTTATGCACACTCCAACTGAGGAACATGGATTATTCATGCAGGAACAGTACATAGACCCACACCTGAATGAGAATATCGAGGAACATCTTAAGTCTCATGCCGAACTCATAAATTCAAAGAACTTCAAACTTCTTAGCAAGAAAGGCCAAATACTTCTTATCAAACACTATCAGGCAACCTTGAGGATGCAGTCTCAGATTCAGCAGATGCAAACGCTCAATAAACTCCAATCGGTAAACAGCCAGCTGATGATGCTTCACCTTGGGACACATCCGATTCAGCAATCCGGTATGCAGGATCAAAACGGACAGCCACAAAATGGTCAACCTCAACCGCAAAACGGACAGCCTGCCGGAGTTGGTCAATGAACGATCAACTTAAAAGATGGTTCGTTGAAAGGGTAGCGCAGAATCCAGAGTATCTGGCTACGACTTATCTGCCTGCAATGGAAAGACACATGGACAGAGCGGAAAAGTCGCTCCATCAAAGTATCCGTAATGACGACACCTTAAGAATTAAATACGTCATGGGGTACTTTGACGGGGTGAAAGAAACCTGTGCGTTGCTGGAAGGTTTGAGAACGTCGGAGACAAGAAAACCCGTCGAGCCCGGGTTAATGGCCCGTATTTTTGGCTCCGAGTCCTAGACAATCCCCTCGATACGGGGTTAAGTATCGTAGTCAAGGAGAGACATGGAAGAGACGAAGACGGAAACCAAAACCGAAGTTGACGCCAAGGGAGTGCCTCTTGAGAATCGCATCAAGGAAATGGAAAGGAAGTTGCAGGACAAATACGATAAGGAGCTTGCCGCTCTGAAACAGGAGCAGGAAGCGTTCAAGGCCAGCCTTAACGCACAGGACGAACCAAAGCCGGAGGACGCCGCAAAGGAGGAATTGCTTAGGTTCGTAAAAAGCCCCAAGGATTATATCCGAGGAACCTTATCCGAGACTAGATTCCAGGATGAAATTCCCCAGGCCGAAAATTGGCTCAGAAGTCAGAAGGGTTATTCTAAGGATGACGACGACAAAATTGTTCAGATCATCCGGGAAAGAAAGTTGAATAATCCATACATGAGCCCCAGGGAAAGGGCTGAAACGGCTTGGGAAATACTGGAATCAAGAAAGCTGAGGGAGAAACAGACCTCGCAAACTGATGACGAGAGGAGAGAGGCTTCCATACGCAAAACGTCAACGGAGGAAGGTGGACGTTCCACATCAGTAAAGACGGGACCGACACGGGCCGATCTAATAAAGAAATTGGCTGAGGCCGAGTCCAAGGGCGACCTCGACAAGGCCATTCAACTGACCAGTCTCTTAGAGGACGTGCGGTAAACTTTAAGGAGGTTATAAATGTCGGCGTTTTTTGAGACTTACCTCTCGACAGGTATGCGAGAGGACGTTCTCGATGCCATAGAGGTCGTGTCGCCTGAGGATACGCCTTGTTATAACGGCTTGCGTAAAGGAAAGGCGCATAACACGATTCATGAGTGGCTTGAGATCGCATTACCTAGTGCTTCTGCCGTGGGTGCAAATTTCGCGGCAGAAGGCGCGGCGTTCGTCTATGCTTCTGGTGGGGCTTATCAGCCTGTCGAAACGAGACGAGCGAATAGAACCCAAATCTTCGTCAAGACCTGGAAAGTTTCAGGGACGATTGAAGGTGTGGGTAAGTATGGTCGGGATTCCGAATGGGCCTTGAGGAAACTCCATGCGATGAAGGCATGGAAAATAGACGTTGAAGTGGCCCTATTGGACAACTCGGCTTCTGCGGCTGGTTCTTCAGGTGTTACCAGAACGATGAACGGCCTTAGGGCAGGAGATAGAGTAACAGCCACAGCCAACTCCTCAACGACCCTTGCCTCGCCCATTGATGAAGGGAACCTAAACGTTCTTCTTCAGGCAATGTGGCAGCAGGGCGTTATTCCCGATAGATTGGTTTGCGGAGCCTTCGTTAAGAGGGGCATCAGCCAGTTCGCTGGACAGGGAGCGGGAAGACCGATCATCATCAGCAATGGCGAAAGGGTATTTGCCGATGTAGTGGATATCTATGAATCCGACTTCGGAAGGATTCAGTTGATAGCCTCGCGTCGGTTGAATATAAGGTCCGAGGTTCTAGTCTATCAGAATAATCTGTTAGGATTAGCGTTCCTTAGACCGCCTACGGCTCGGCCTACGCCTAATGATGGAGACTTCCTGACTGGGGCGATAGTTGGAGAGCTTACTTTCGAGTACCTTAATGCCAATGGGCTCGGAGGATTATTGAGGGTTCAGTCAGCTTAAGGAAATTCCGTTTAGGGGTGGGGCCGAAAGGCCCTGCCCCTGACGGGGATTATGAACATCGGTTGGGTAGGATTAAGGAGAAGGCAGACGGGAGAATATATCAAAGACTCCAAAGTGTCCTTATTCTCAAAAACTCCGATTAGGAAATACTGTGATGGTTGCGGGATTCAGATATGGAGATTTGATGGTGATAGGGACAAGACGTGTGGACTCTGCAAGTTATGAAAGAGTTAAGCCAATCTCAGAAAGACGCGATTATTTCTGATACGGAGCTTCCTGAATGGTTCAGGATTCTTCACTTGGAAGATGACTTGTTCGAGAGGTCCAAGTATGCCGCGCCAACGCATAGCGAATCGAAAGGCAAGCATAGGCTCAAGGACCTTAATATCCTTCGCAAGATCGCGCCAAATACTTACGAGACTGCGGCGCAAGAAGTCAAGGAATACTCGGACGCTCTTTTCGAGCATAAGGGGGTATTGAAAAAATATAATCTTGGCCGAAAACTAGGGTCAATTCCGCTGATGGATATGACGCTTCATCCTGAATTGGCTAACGATCCGGCGGCGCAGGACAAGTATTTCAAGGAGCATCCCGAGTTAAAGGTATGAAGCACGTTACGATAATAGCTGAGATCGGAATAAATCATCAAGGCGATATTAATAAGGCGAAGAAGATGATTGACCGCGCTAAAGAGGTTGGGGCCGATATAGCTAAGTTCCAGTGGTATAGACCCAAGGATGTTTTAGGTAAATTCCATCCGGCATTGCAGGAAGCGGAGAAGGCTCAATTTTCGGAGGCTCAACATAGGGTCCTAAAGGAACACTGTGAATCCGTGGGCATCGAGTGGGGATGCTCCGTATTTCACAAAGACCAGATTCCAATGACCGAAAACATGGGAATCAAGAGATACAAGATAGCCTCTCGTTGCGCTCACAAGGCGTCTCTTCTTATGCAAATAGCCAAAACCAGGAAGCCGATTATCTTATCTACCGGAAGGTCCAAGGATCAGAATTTAAATCAAATAAGATATCTGTTGAAACCGGCCAAAAACCTAACGCTTCTTTATTGTGTATGCAAATATCCAACGGCGATTGAGGACATAAACCTTGAGAGAATAGATCATCTTTATAAATTCGCTCCAAACGTTGGGTTCTCAAGCCATTGTCCTGATACCATGGCATCTATCGCTGCCGTAGCGAGGGGAGCGACGGTCATAGAGCATCATGTCGTCTTGGACGACACTCAGATAGGATGCGACGTTCCTGCTTCAATTACTTTCGATAAGTTAGGCGAGTTGATAAAGACCATTCGACATATGGAGAAGATGAAATGAACCTGATTCCAGTTTCGACCCCAGAACACGTCGAATGGCTCAGGGTTAAGCGTTCCGATCCCAGGCTTTACAAATACTTCCGCCAGGATATGCCTATTACGACAGATCAACAGGCTAAATGGTGGAGGAACTTAGACAAGACGACAGTTCGGCTTTTCATAGTAGAGCGAGACGGTGAAAAAGTGGGCTATGTCGGATTCAACCCTCTTTATCAACGCGGTGGCCGTGCGGAGTTCGGAATATTCATAGTCCCTGAATATGAAGGAAATGGATATGGATCAGAGGCTCTTAGCGAACTTTTAAAGATAGGATTTACTCAACTCAATCTAAGCACAATTTATTCTGACGTTTTGGATTATCCTGGTGAGAACAGATGGGATTTTTATGAAAAGCTTGGGTTTGAGAAATTCCCTGATGATAACCAAGGAATCCGTTATAAGAAACAGGGCAAGTGGGTAAACTCGATAAAGTTCTTCATGACAAAGGACTCATGGGAGAAACATGGTAAAGACGGTGATGTTGGATTGGGACCCATCCAGGCCCCTCAAGTCGTTGCAAAAAAGAGGGGAAGGCCAAAAGGTTCTAGCCTTCATACAGGCCCGAACAGGGTCTAAGCGGTTTCCAAACAAGATTTACGCCGATATAAACGGCCAGACCATGATCTCTCATGTTATTTCACGGGTTAAACAATCCAAGTTGGTCAATGATGTAATTGTTGTAAGCCCTACACCGCTACATCTGCCAGAAGGAACGAAGTCATTTGTGTATTCAGGGCCAGAGGACGACGTTCTAGGAAGGTACATTGCCGCTTTAAACGAGTATCCTTGCGATTACGTGGTCAGGATAACGGCAGACTGCCCACTTATAGACCCGAATCTAATTGATCGGATAGTCTATGAGACATTTGGTTACGACTATGGATCGAATGTGCTTGTCTTGACCTTTCCCGATGGAGTTGATACGGAGGTTATCTCAGCTAAGACGCTAAGACGTTTAAATGACGAGGTAAAGGAAGCTCATCTTAGGGAACATGTAACGCTTTCTTTAAGAGAGAATCCGTTTATTCAGTCCGAGTTAAAATTAGTCAGCGTTGAATCTACGAAAGACTACTCTTACATAAAGATTTCAGTAGATCATGAGGAAGACTTGGAAAGGGTAAGGAAGCTGATGGAGGATGGGTGCCTGACGGCAAGATAGTTTTTCTAACGGGTGGAACCGGAAGCTTCGGACAGGCTTTCACGGCCAGACTCCTTAAGGATTCGCGCATCTCCATGGTCAGGATTTTCTCAAGGGATGAACACAAACAGGCCAAGATGAGGCGCGATTTTCCTGACAGAGTTTCGTTCTTTATAGGCGATATCCGCGATGAGGCTAGATTAATAGACGCGATGCAGGATTCTAATTATGTCGTCCATGCCGCCGCGCTTAAACAGGCTCCACTAGGAGAGATCGAACCCGGAGAGTTCATAAAGACGAATATCTTTGGGAGCATGAACGTCATATCGGCTTCCAGGAAATGCGGAGTTGAGAAGTCGATTTTTATCTCCAGCGACAAAGCAGTCGAACCTTGGAACCTTTACGGAGCTACAAAGATGTGCGCTGAGAGACTTTTCATCCAAGCTGACGCAATGAGAGGTCTTTCGCAAACTCGTTTCGCCATGACCAGATACGGAAACGTAGCATGGACAAACGGCTCCATCATTCCGACATTGATGTCCCTGCCATCCGATGAGCCTACTCCAATCTATGACGATAAGGCTACACGATTTTGGATTACTCTCGATAAGGCTACCGACTTTGTGTTTAAAAGTCTAATGTCCATGCGGGGCGGCGAAATCTTCATCCCACCGATGAAAAGTGCCAGGGTTGTAGATATAGCTCAGGCCGTTAGGCCGGATAAACCAATTAAAATTTTAGGTTCAAGGCATGGCGATAAGCGGCATGAGGTCATCTCGGTCAATGGGACTAGGAAAACAAGCGATCTAAACGAATTCATGACCATAGAGGAGATAAGAAAAGATGCCCTTGACCATGCTTGATTCCTGGCCTAGAGCCTTAAAATACATCCCCAACGGAACGCAGACATATTCCAAGATGCCAGAGAGGTTTATTGAAGGCGTCTACCCAAAGATGTTGATTTCCGGTCATGGGGCCGAGGTAACGGATGAGAACGGGACAAAGTATACAGATTTTATTTCCTCGTTGGGAGCAATTTCATTAGGGTATTCTCACATTGCGGTAGATGACACGGTTAAGGATGCAATCAATAACGGCGAGGTTCTTCTTTCCCTGCCCCACCCAAAGGAAGGCGAGCTGGCAGAGATTCTATGCGAGAAAATAAAATTCATAGACAAGGTTAAATTCTTTAAGACAGGTTCAGAAGCTACTAGCGCGGCGGTGAGAGTTGCCAGGGCGTATACTGGAAAAGACAAGATTCTTGTGTGTGGTTACAACGGCTGGCACGACTGGAGGGCGGTTGAATATGACCGTCCGGCAGGAATACCCAAGGACTGGAAATCAACCATAGGAAGATTCAAATACAACGATTTGGATTCGATAGAAGACCATTTGGATAAGGGTGATGTGGCCGCTATTATACTTGAACCAGTTATTTACGAGGAGCCTAAAGACGAATTTCTTAAAAAATTAATCAGATTGGTTCACTCCTACCAAGGGCTTGTCATCTTCGACGAAATGATAACAGGATTCAGGTTCGGTTTGGGCGGGGCGTCCGAGTTCTTTCATGTCGAACCCGATCTTGTTTGTTACGGGAAAGCCATAGCAAACGGATACCCACTCGCAGTCTTGGCCGGTAAAAAAGAGTTCATGGACGTTTTTGAGAGGTCTGATTTCTTCGTTTCAGGAACATTCGGAGGTGATTTAATAGGCATATCGGCAGGAATAGCCACAATTCAAAATCTTAAGCCTGAGAGGATATGGGCCTCTGGGATGCTACTTAAAATGGGATTTACTGGACTCACCAAAGACCTTCCAGGAATAAAATGTGTCGGCTATCCTCCGAGGACGATGTTTGAGTTTGATAACCCCAAGCTAAAAGCCTTGTTTTGGCAGGAGTGCGTAAAAAGAGGAGTCCTATTGGGTCCGTGTAATTTCGTAACTCAAGCCCATACGCCGTATATCATAAGCATGGTTCTGAATACAATCTCCCAGGCCTTGGACGTAGTTAAGGCCAATTGGGACTCGTCAGAAGAAGCCTTAGAGGGTAAGTTACCAAAGGCGGTTTTCACTTGAAAACATTTGTCGAGAACTGGAATGGCGTCTTAGATACATTGATTGATACCTTGGAATCTAGGGATCAATTGACCGACAATCCCCATGATGCCGATGTTTTCCTTCTATGGCAAGACGTCCGTGGAACGTGCAACGAACTGGCTAATATAGCGAAATATCATCTTAAAAAACCTGTCCTTGTCATGCAACATGGGCGCGGGGCCACAAGGGATTACTGCCCTCCCAATAAGTTTACGCTTTTGGCAGACAAGATTCTGGTTTGGGGTGAGACTGAAAAAAACAGACTCTTAGCTAATGGAATTACTGAGTCAAGGATTGATGTCGTGGGTTGCCCTCTTTTTAATAGACTCAAACCCAAGGCCAAAGAACGGCATGGGGTCAATGTTCTTTTCGCTCCCGTGATCGCCATGAAAGAGGAGCCGGAAAACCTATTGGTCTACTCGGCCCTAAAGGAATGGGAATCTAGGAAACTTAGGGAGACAATATACCGAAACTTTGATGGCATGAAAAAGGCTTGGGCCTGGGAACAAACTGAACTTAAAGAAGTCGCATTGCCTGACGGGACAAAGGAAAAAAGAGTCTGGAAGAAGCAAGTCAGTCCATCATTGCCAAGATGGCTCACCTACGAGGCCGGACTTATAAACGTAAAACTTTCAGGGGTGCATGACGTATACCAGTATCAATCTCCACTTATTGTTTCCAATCAGAACGATCCACATTTAATAGATGGACTGGTTGAGATTCTAGCCAATACGGATGTTGTGGTATGTCTTGAGGAAGGGACGATGCAGTTATTGGCTCATGCTATGGATATCCCAGTCATCGTGGCAGATATATTCAGATACGAGAACTACGGGGGTTGCGAAAACTACGATACGGTAGAGAAAATTCACACCAATGCGTGTTACTGGACGAAGAACGTGGAAAAAATAGGCGACATGATAGACCATGTTTTGAAGAATAAGACGGAACTTAGAAAACACAGGATCAAAGTTTGCGAGGATGAAGGAGGAGCGCATTTAGGCGATGCAGACCAACGAATCATTAACGTTATCGAATCATTTAAACGGACGCCCGAAGCTGTCCCTGTGTAATAACAGGGTCTTCGCTATTCCGGCTGGATTTTCGGGTTGCGCTTTCTGGCGGTATCGCATACCCCTAAACACACTCAGGTCTGAAGGGTCTTCGCTCTCAATAACGATAGCCGATAATGCCACTAAACGGATTCAGATGGCCGAGATTCAGAAACATCTTTCAAATTCAGATTTAGTTTCGATACAGGCTCCTGGGTATAAAGACGCCCATACTTTGATGAGGCTTTATAAATCAGAAGGTAAAAAGGTGGTCGTAGACTATGACGACTACTCGTTTGACCTTTCTCCTGGCAATGCTAGGTACTGCGAACTTGGAACAAGGGAAACGGAAGAACTTGGGCCTGATGGTAAACCGGCTTATAAATGGCGCGACATGGAGAACGGATTTGATCTCAAATCAAATCAGGCCAAATACGAAGCCTTCAAGATGTGCGTTAAAGACGCCGATTTAGTTACGACCACAACTGAATATTTGGCCGAAAAGTTTCGCACACTCAACGAGCGCGTCGTCGTCTGCCCCAATAGCGTAGATTTCAACCTTTGGAAGCCCATCCCTGGGCCAGATGTACTTAAAGACGAGGTTAGGATTGGTTGGTTCGGTGGGGATTCTCATTATGTGGACCTCAAGGGGTTCAAGACTCTTTTGCCTAGAGTAATAAAAAGGTTCCCGCAAGTCAAGATCGTTTTACAGGCTCCCCCCGTTCCTCAGTGGTTGGAGTTCTTCAAGGAGATTCCAAAGGAACGGATCGAATGGCATAACTGGGCTGACTTAAGATATTACCCTCTTTTCCTAGCTTCTCGTCATTTCGATATCGGTCTTTGCCCTTTGGAAGACAACGAATTCAATAAATGCAAGTCCTCGATTAAGTTCTTCGAGTTTACTGCAATTGGGGCGACCACTATAGCCCAGAACATGCATCCATATTCACAAAATATCATTCATGGAGACACAGGATTTTTAGCAAGCACAGAGGACGAGTGGATGGATTGCATAGCTGAACTTGTCGAAAATACGGTTCTAAGAAAGCACATGGCTAAGAACGCTTATGATTATGTTTACGAGAATTTCAACATCAAGAAGAACTGCCGTATCTGGGAGCAGGCATACATGAAATGCCTTAATAGCTGATGTGGGTCAATTTGAGTGCGACCGTTTCCGCCGTTGCCGCAGAAGTCGGTCTTGATCCTGACCGAAACACTCAGGACAAACAGAACATAACGCGGTGGATCAACGACACGCGCCAGGAGATTTACAACCTTCCTGTGCGTTTCGCGGCGGCTGAGTTTGTCAGCGAGTTCGCTGGAGTAGCTAACGTAACCGCAGGAACGGTAAGTACGGTTCAATTCCAAGCTGAAGTAACTGGCTTAGGAACGACTTGGGATAATTCGATGGATGGGCGATATATTCAGATCGCTACCGGCCAATGGCAGAGGATTTCTCACGTTTCAGATTCCACACATCTAACCCTGGAATCAAGCTGGAACCTGACTGGAAATTCAGGGCAGAGCTATATCATGTGGAAGCGTTATTACGTGCTTCCTCATAAAGTGGGACATGTCATGACGATATTTGACATGTCCAATTCGAGGTTCCCGCTTGCCTATTACGATCCTTCCGAGTTTTATCTAAAGTATGGATTCGGGGATAACTTCAACCCTCCCCTAGCGTTCACGCAGTTCTCTACAAGCGAACTAGGATATGCCTATCAGTATGGAAGGGTTTTCACATCTGTTACGGCTACGGCGGGAAGCCCGTTCATAGACTTTCCGGCAGGATCGGGAGTGGTAACCGGCATAAGCCCAGGTGATAAATTATTGTTCGGGGATTCTACGACTTCAACGGCGTTTGCCGTGGACCGCGTGTACACAGATACAAGAGTAGCCTTAACCGAATTGGCAACAGTTACCTATACGTCAGCTACAGCGTCTGCTTTCGCAATGAACAGAGTCGCAATACAGGTCTATCCAGGCATAAGCAATAATAACACGTACTATTACGAAGCTTACAAAACCTGTTATGACTTGATAAATCAGTCTGATTTGATCGAGGAAGGTTGGTATCCTGCCGTCAAAAAAGGTGCTATCGCCAAGGGGTGCGGTTACATACGGGACCCGCGAGAGGGAGAAAAACTAAAGGAGTACATGGCTGAGGTCCAAAATCTCATCCGCGTCCAATGGAAGGCTAAGAATCCGTCCTCTAGGCTTAAGCCGTATATTCCAAGACGCTACGGAACGGGTGGGTTCTTTGGGTATTTCCCGTCGCGTTATGACATACCCTACTAATGGATAGAACGCTAAAGTCCATAGTGGTTGAAGACTTCTCTGGTGGAAGAACTAATTTCCTGGATCAATCTATCATTCCGAACAATATGTGTACTTCTGCATCTATGAATGTTTGGAATCCGGAGAGAGGTTTAACGAAAGCTCCTGGGTTTTCAACGGTCAATTCCGTTACCGCATCGGGAAGTGCGTCTGTAAATATGCTTTGGCAAGATGATGGGGTTACTCCTACCTACAATATTTTTTATAGAGGCAGTTTAAGTGCAACTGGTGGGATTCCTGGCTACGAGTATCTTTATGCTTCTAATGGTTTGACGGATAGCTTGACTCCCATAGGCTATAGCGCAGGAACCATGTCTATGTCAGGTTCGAAACTGATTTCTGCCACCGGGAATGGAACATCTTGGCTTACCAATGTAACCGCTAATGACATGGTGTTCATAAATTCACTGACTGGAGGAAGATATCTGGTTTCTTCCGTAGAAGATAATACTCACCTAACCCTCATTTCTTCAGCTGGCTCGGCGGTCCCGACTGGAACGGCATACACGATAACCCCAGGCATATTATTTCAAGAAATAGCACAGGCAAGCCTTAATGGTAATTTCTGCAATGTCGCAACTGGCCATCTTTTGCAGAGTTATTCTTCGACTGGATTCAATAGAATTTCATCCGCTCCATCCTCGGCTTACCTAGCTTCTTTTAAAAACTATATGTTCGCCGCCAGGACCAATACAGCCGAGTCTAGACTTTATTGGTCAGCGGTAAAAAACCCGACTTCTTGGCCCGCCAATAATTTTTCGGATGTGTTTCCTCAGAGCAACGGAAAGATCACCGGAATGGTCGCTTTTGGTAATGAACTTATAATTTTTAAAAGCCGAGGAATGTATAAGGTTTTGGGCGATGTCTTTGATCCAGCCAACCCAACGTATCAGATAGTTCAAATAATGACGCCATCAGATTTTATATTCAATAGCAACTACTCGTCCGCAATATATGGAGACTATACATATTCTACGAATGCTCTTGGAAGCATACAGAAGGGAGCATTGGTGTTTTATGCCAATGGAAGGGTATACAGATATCTTCAGGGAACTTCATATATTTCAGACATATCACCGAATATTTTAAGGGACCTTCCACCCGTTGGAGGGTCGGGAAGCGATTCCATGGCCTCCGTAGCTCAGAGAATATTCGGAATAGTCAACAATGGTTACTATATACTCTATGGTTTTCCATCCGATCCCAACAATGCTTCCACCGGCGATACATACCAAGCCTTGTTGTTGGATAGACAAGGGGCCTGGTGGTATCTCAGCAATCGCAACGCTCTGACTTCTAATAATGGTTTCGGGACTACACGGGGGGCGGTGATTTCAACAGATACGACAAAACGCCCACAACTTATAATACTGAGCACTCCGTTTACTCGTTTTTACACATGTGATTTCATAGGACCCTCATTCGGTACAAATTATCAGACTGACGACGGTAGCGGAAATGGAAGTTCCGTAGCAATCAACGCACAGTGGGTTTCCAAGGAGTTTAACATAGACTTCGGGACGTTCAAATGGGTGGTGGTCTACCTCAAAAAGCAGTCCGCAGGAAATCTCACCGTCCAGTGGTCTATAGATCAAGGGAGCCAAGTTACAAATAATGTAGATATGACAACTGGACGCGGACAGATTATTCGTGCGGTTCTTCCAGTCAATCAGACTGGTTCTACGATTCAGATTACGTTAAGCAACAATACGTTTAATCAGACGTTCAAAGTTTATGCCGTTAAAATCTACTACGAGGAGAGCCTTGAGAAAAGGCTTTTATAACCATGGCTGATGTATCTATAGGTAATACCACATTAACACCGACTACGACGACAAGCCCACTTCTAGGTCAAAGCGATATTCTTAATATTTACAACCAGCAACTACAAAGCCTTCAATCCTATGCTCAAAAGATGTACACGGCATACTTGACAAGCAAAGGTCAGGAGCAGTCAGATAATCAACAGGCTTATCAAGCCACACAGAACCAACTGAATTACCTGACTCAGAATAAGGACAATCTCATAAGTGGAATATCAAGCTTGGGGTGGGGGCCTGAGAAAACACAGCTTATTTCAAAGGCTTTAAGTGGAGACACAATATCTCAGCAAGCTCTGAACGAAGCCATAACTCAGAACAGACAATTACAAACTCAGCAGGGACAACTCTCGGATTTTCAGAAACAACTCCAAACTCAGGAGTTCGGAAGCACAAGCAATAATCTGGCCGATGCTCTCTCTAATCCAAATGGAACCATAGGACAACTCAATCAATTCCTTGGGAATCAAGAGGCTACTACGTTCAACACTCAACTTAAGCCATTGATTCAGGAGTCTTTAGGGGCTCAGGGACTTTCAGATTCAGGGGCACAGGTAGAACTTCAATCCCGCGCTCTTTCACAACTTGAACAAGCCAGGCAAGCCAATGTGATGCAGGCCGCATTAGGTGAGCAAAGTCAGATTCAAGGACTTCAATATTCAAATCTTTTGGGAGGGATCGCTGGAGCGCAAGCGAATCAGACAAGCACATTCAACCTCCAAAGAGCCGGTATCACGATGCAGTTTCAACAGCAGTTGGAACAGCAAAGGGAACAATTGGCTCAACAATTGGCTCAACAACGCGGTGGTGGTACAGGAGGATTGATAGGGACCTTGGGCGGTGCGGCTGGTGGGTCAATAATCGGCAGTCTTATCCCTGGTTTGGGAATAGGCGGTGGGGCTCAATTAGGTTCCTTACTCGGAGGGAGCATAGGTTCTACTGTTGGCGGCGGCAATGCCTCTACGTTACAGTCAGGGTTAGGTTCATTCTTCGCAAATTCATGAGGTCAATATGCCCATAGATATACCTAGGTTTCCAATACAACAGGTTCCGACTCCTCAACCGCAAGAACCTTCTGTAATCCCCCAACAGCCCTTCGTTGATCCGGCGGGGATCATCATGCAAGCCGCACAATTAAAACAGCAAAGAGATTTGGCTACTCAACAGTTGCAAATGGAAGCGATTAAGAACCTAACAACCACAATCCAAACGGCTCAAAGTTTAAGAGAAAAGAAACGTGAGGCTGATATGGAAAACGCAGTCTCACTGGCTACTTTAGGACTTCATAAAAATCAAATCGGGGCAGAGAGCGCGTTATGGGCGGCTCATGCCAAAAGTCTTGAGGCTCAAAGTGAATTGTTCAAAGCTCAAGCACAAATGTACAGCGGTGGCAACACTGGGTATCTAGACAGTATGCAAAAAGTCCATGCCGGAACTATGGACCCAGATACGTTCTTCGGTGGATTCAGTTCAAGAAGCGGAATGAAAGCCTCAATGATAAACCTCTATAACCAAACCTATCCAGGAGACAACATAAGCAATCTTAAGGCAAAATGGTTGCAAAAACAAGAGTCTGCCAAGGTCGCCGGTGGACCTTCAGTTCAAATAGCCGCCGCTATGGCTAAGGGCGTCGAAGCCTTAAGCCAAGACTTGGCTAATAAAGGTCAGGCTCTTGGGCTTACGAGATATCCATTAATCAATAAGGCCATCATCGCATATAAGACTTCAATTGGCGATCCTGGAATGTCGGATTATCTTCTTACCAACATGGAAGCTCAGAAACAACTATCTCAAGTCTTTCAGGCCGGAGGCAGTCCTACGGACTTCGCTCAAAAGAGCGCGGCAGAAACAATGCGCCCAGAAAACGGGCCTGATGCCATGCGGCAGATTACGGCTCAAACCATCCCGACAATGATCGGAGCAAGACTTGGAGCCCTTGGGTCAATAGGGGTGGTTGGACAACAGGGAATGCCTGGTGGACAAATTCAAATGACCCCACAAATGAATCCAAATATGACAGGCCCCAAGATAAGAGTCATACGAAAATCAGATGGTATGCAGGGAACGATAGACCCGCATGATTACGACGGGGACAAGTATCAAATAGCCCAATGAGCGATTCATTCCAACCTATTCAGGATTCTTTCGTTCCAGATTCTCAACCCCAAACTGGCGGATTTCATCCAGCAGACACGCTAATGAATATGTACCAAAGGATGAACAGTCAAACTGGAAATTCCCTTGGAGCCATTGGACAATCTGCCGCAGAATCCGTATCGGGCATTCCATACATACTTCAGTCTTTGGGGCCAATAGCCCAGATCGGAAAAATCGCCAATCAGGGCAATCAGGACCTTTCAAATCTCATGGCTGAGAAAGGCGGTGAATTAGCTGGAAAGATGGGAGTCCCGAATACGGCTCCACTAGCCGCTATCCCTGGCGGTCTTTTAGGCACAGCTTCGGAAGTCCTCTTGCCAAGGACCAAACTTGGGGCCGCAGGAGCTTTAATGGGAGCCGCAGGAGAATTAGGCGGAATTGGGCAAGCCGCCGAAGGAATGCAAGGAGCCTCTAAGCCTGGAACATTGGCCCATGTCATGCAGGGAACAGCCAGGATACCTCCATCTGTGGGACAATATGCCTTGGATCATCCTGAGGTTTTAGGCCCTGATACGCCCACTATCGAGGAAGCTACCAAGAACTATGTTGAGGCTATAGGCGGTCTAAAGGGCAAGGTATCGGACTTATCTCAGAAATTGAATAAAACAGTCTTGAGAAATTCTGATTATGATTCGGCCATAGATAGGGCCGGAAGACTTTTAAACGGAACCGAAGTAAAGGCAGACGGCACGATAGATAAACTGACTCCACAAGATGCTCTAACCGGGCTTCAATCAATCAATCAGGCACTTAGGAATAAGATGTATACGGCTGGCATGGCAAAAGACCAAATAGCCGCAATCTCACAGGTCAAGGAAGGTCTTTTGGATTTTCTACAGAATAACGGAAGCCCAAAGATACGCGAGGCTGGACAGGCTCTTTTTGAGGCTCATGTTAAGGATGCTTTTTCTCAATGGTTACCAGTAAATAAATATGGTAGCACAGATGCTCTTAGAACGATAATAGCCGGACATGAACTTGCCGGAATGGCCGGAGCAGTCATTGGCGGTCATCCAGGGGCGGCAATTCCATTAGCGGCAAGCGCGGCGACAATATCTCCTAAGATGTGGGGTTTCGGAATACGAGCCTTAAGTATGCCTGGTGCGGCTTCACAGGAAGTTCTGCCATATATGCCAAGTATGCTTTCAAATGCACTGAGCCAAAATGCCACTCCCAATCAGTCTCCCTAACTCAGTCGAAGAACTGCTTCCAATTCTCCAGGATATCATTCGCCGTGCTGTTGATGGAACGACAGTCCCTCTACATATAGACATCTCAAATCAACGAGTGATTATAGGCGGAATGTCCAGTACAGGGTCGGGTGCTCCGTTACAGGTTCAAGGCGGCGACGTTGAGGTTACGACTTCAGGGAAAGGAATTATTATCGCAGACGATGGAGGCTCCGGCCACACGGCACGGATGACCCTAAATTATGACTCTACTACCCAAAATTGGGTTCCTGTTTTTACTACTATCTCCTAATGCTTCGGCGGCAAATAGGGGAATAGTTGAAGGTGTCTGCGCTTCCAATAGCACGATATTAATTTCTACGTCAACTGGACGTGTAGCCATAGGCAAATGTACTACTCCCGGAACTGCCTTGGATGTCGCTGGAACAATACGCCAGACAGGCGTAACCAGTTGCGCCAATGGCGTAACGACGGATTCAAATGGAGGATTTACCGGATGCGTGTCAAATGCTACGGCAAACTTCAATATATCATCTAACCTAGATGGGACTCAATTAAATAATTCCGTCATGGGAGTCTGCGCCTCTACTATAACAGTTACATTCTCTGGATCACCGAATTTTCAAGTTATAGAAACCAATGGAGCGATTACTGATACCGGCGTGGCAGGTAATTTCAATATAGGCTTTTTGATGGATGGGGCTTTTGTTTCTCCATTAACTAAAACGAAGGGGTTTGTTGGGGGGGAATGGCCAGGGGCTAACTCAACTGAAAATGCTAGCGGTAAATTCGTATTTCAGCCATCGGCTGGATCGCACTCCTATTGTCTAACCGCTTCCGCCACGGGTTTTAACTTCAAATTTGGAGGGGGAACTGCTAATAATTCAACTGACACCTCTTTCTATTTCATGGTATATGAGATTCATTAATGCCTAATCTAGACTATTGGAATCAGATGTTTCGTGAAGTCTCAGGGATACGTCCTGTCCTGAACCGAATCGAGGCGACGACAGAAACATTAAGAGCCTCCATCAACGAGCATAGCGTAGCCGTCGGACAATTGAAGGTCAAGATCACTTCTTGCGAAAAAGTCCTTGAAGATATTGGAAATCAGGTAAAAGATCATATCAAGGACTATCCCATGCACGGAGGAATACGGGCAGATAGGGCAAAGACAAATTGGGAAAGGGTCAGCATCATGGTAACCGCCGGACTTTCAATTTACGGACTAATAAAGGGACTGCATTGATGGACAAGGAGACGATACATATTATTTGGAACGCTGGATTATCACTTTTGGGGGCATGGTTTTTAAAGATGCACTCCGACAACAGAAAACGTGAAGAAGATAGAAAGGAGAAAAAACAAAGACTGGATGAGAAGACGGACGAGCGTTTAAGGAACCTTGAACTCAACGCCTGGAAAAAAGAAGATCATGACCAATTCGAGCAAAAAATGTTAATTTCTTTCTCAGAGATAAAGGACAGTCTCAAGGAAAACGCGATGGTTTTCAATACCGCCATTAAGGAACTGGGTCATGAACTCAATAGCTCCGTAAAGGATTTGAGCGTAAGCATCGCTCAGATTGAAAGCAAAAGGAGAACAAAATGAAAAAGCTGTTGTGGTTGCTCATGCTGTTGCCGTCGGTGTCGTTTGCCCAGTCCAGTCTATTGACCATTCCTGGTCTAGCGGATGCCGTAACGACTGCACTAAAGAGTTCCAAAGCAGTCGGACTCATAGACTTAAATCAAACCATCGGAGCGGGAACGTTCATACCTGTAAGGACGCTTCACGACGCCGAGGGTATCCAGTATCTTGAGGCTGGATTCGGAGGGGTCATCAAGCAGGGAGAAAACGCCAAACCCTTAATCATCGCCCAGGCCAATCTTTCGGCGATCCTTAGAAAGATCGAGTCATACAACGGATGGTATGTGGCCCATGTGTCCAAGGTAACCCTGCCGGACTTTTGGTTCGGGCCATATATCCAGCCTCCACTTCCAGGATATGCTTTTACCTGGAAAACCAATGTAGGGGGGGCAATTAGCATTGGGTTCTAATCCTAAATTAGAACAAATTAGGATACATTAGGATATGAGAATCGTAACTCTCACAAGCCAAGACTCCACTCCTGACGGGGTATTCAGCGATTGGGTTTCCGATTCAGGGTTCAAGTGCAAAACCCTGGAACTTCCTTGGGATAATAATATTCCCGACAAAAGCTGTATTCCGTCAGGATGGTATGACGTTACTTGGGCTTGGTCGGCAAAACACAATTGCAACCTATACCATGTTCAAGGAGTTCCAAATAGGTCAAACGTAGAAATACATTCGGCCAATGTTATACAGCAGTTATTGGGGTGCCTCGCGCCAGGGAGTAGCGTCGTAACCTTCGGAATAGGTAACGACATGGGAAACGGACTGATACTTCCTAGGGATCAACAGGGGGTAGCTCAGAGCAAGTTCACTCTCTCTGCGTTAGAGGCCGATCTTAGGGACGACAATGGGAATCAGGTTCCGTTCAGGTTAAACGTCATCAGACCATGGGGGTAAAATGCTAACTAGCGTCGTAGGTTTCTTGTTTGGAAAGAAGCTACTGGGCCTTATAGACGGAGCTAATACGGCCTTGACAGGATACAGGTCGGATATTATTGTAGGAGTAGTGATTGTGGTGGCTGTCCTGGAGCATATAGGACTTCTACCAGCTAAGACCGCCGAGCCCGTCATAACGGCTCTTTTAGGGGCGTTGCCTATAACTCTGGCTGAAAAGGCAGGGAATATACTGGACGAGGCCAATAAGGTGCTTCCGAATCCACCGCAACCTACAACTCAGTAATAAGCCCCGTCCTTCTTCTGCGACCGGGGAGGCTTTTTCCCAACGCAAGACACGGCGATCTTGAATTTCAAATCCCCATCGTTAGGCCATTGCTGAATTTCGACACCGCCAATAACCACTACCTTACCACCCCTCGACTCGATGTAATCAATGATGGCTTTATAGAATCTATCGGTTGCGTCGCTTCTCTTGGATATGCGCATCTCACCCTCCCGAGCCCAAGGACGCAATCTTGAGCCTGATGGTTTCAATCAAGTCTTGCAATCTTTCGATGGTCCGTTCCCGTGAAACGGAAGTGTCAGAGAATACGTCGTCAATGGCCTCCTCCGCCAATTCGTCCAAGGTCTTTTCTTTTATTTTCTTCGCCATGTTATCCTCCCGAGCCTGGGGACTTCTGAGACTCTGAAATCCTGCTTCGTGAAATCTGGATCATAAGTTTAGTTTAAGTTGGTTTCTTTCTTTTTCTATGCGGTCTTGCGCGATTTTTACGTATCCAGGCACTATATCTATACCAATCCATTTTCTCCCAAGTAAATCTGCCGCCAATAAAGTTGATCCAGTCCCACAAAAAGGGTCTAGGATTATATCTCCTTTGTTTTTTTCTATAAGACAAGACATAAGAGCCACTGGCTTCTCGGTGGGATGCAAAAGTGATGTTGACGGTATTTTTCTGAAATCCAATACATCCGGAGGTCTACTTATAAATTCATGCTCTTCTTGTGGGTAGAAAGCACAAGCCTCCCATTGCCTGCCATATTCGTGTTCTAAATCCCCTGCCGTCCAATTATTCTTTATCCAAGCTATAAAACTTTTTGGCTTAGGGATGTCAGGTAAGTTATCCCATCGGCAGAAACAAAACACGGCACACCTGGAAAGCCTAAACATTTCTTGCAAAGCTAGAATAGGGAACCCATCATCACCTAAGACCGACCCGAAAGGATTGCCGTTCTTATACCGATTGCTTAGATAATTCATTCCGTAGGGAGAATCCGTGACGGTTAAATCCACGCACTTATCAGGCCAGGAGCGCATGATCTCCAAGCAGTCCCCGGTGTAGATTTTGTTCAGTTCCGGTTTCATGCCGCCCCCGCCCGATTCCTGGGCTTAGACATTGGATTATGTAATCGGAACATAGCGGAACCCTTTTCTTGCTGTTGTAGATATTCTTCATGTCTTGCCACCGCATTAGTTTCAAGAACTTGGGTCACAAGGGAAAGTTCTGAGCGAAAATTTCCAGCGCCTATCGCAAGAATAAGTTTACCCGAAGCCCAATTTATGCGATCCTCTAAATCCATGTCCTTCAAAGCGTCCTTCATTTGTTTTCTCCCGTGACCTTCTTCCTAGGCCATTGCACCCTATCCCCAGGCTCACCCCAACAGCACATTTGATCCCCGCAGTAGCCGATAGGGTGAGGCCACGACCAACCCTTTGTAGACTGATACCGCCCATTTTTACGCCAGTCTTTAGCCCACCTATTCATATCCCCACCCTCTTCCTGGGCTGATTCATAAAGGCCAGTGATGATGATCCCATGGTAAATTCAAAGTCGTATTATAAGCACCTTGGAAGATTTTTCCGCTTTCGATTTGTTCTAGCAGATCAACCAAATCCAAATAGGGAATTAGAAAGCACTTGCGTTTCCCATCTACCGAAACAATAAAAGACTTTTTGCTTTTTAATAAATTGAAAATATCCTCTCTAAGTTTACTGACACCGATTTCTTCCGACTGAATCAAGTCTTCTAGTCTCATTTGGTTTCTCCCGTGACCTTCTTCCGCGACTCATGAAACTTCCTCATCCTATGGAGCTTACAAATACGGCATTCTCGATGCCCCTCTTTAGTTCTATAAACATTCGATTCAATGAGTTCGTGGCCCTTAATGCAGTGGGTCTTTCTTGAATAACCGACATTTTTATGTGGATGTCTTTTAAAACAATCCTTCATATTTTTAGATTGAGTTCCCAAGGAAAGATGCTCCACCCTAACGCAGGATGGATTATCGCACTCATGGAGAACAAAAAGACCTTTCGGGATTGGACCCCTTTCCATTTCCCACGCTATGTGCGTTGCTCTTCTAGTCTTGCCGTTGTAAAATATTGATCCATACCCCATGACATTCGCCCCGCGCCAGTTCCAACACAACGGGCCCTTTTCAACTTTACTCCAAAACCTAACTTCAAGAGATTGGTAGCGGCTCATTTTTTATTATCCCGCTTCTCCCAAAGGTCCTGAAGGTCGGGGTCGGTGGCGGAGATAACCGATTCAATTTTAGGCCAATAGCAATTAGGATAATGAAGAACCGAGGTATTGCCGCAGTCATCTCCAAGGGCACATTTTATCTCGGTTCCGTGCATACAATGTAGTTTTCCGGCACCGCAATGACATAGAGGCACTAATTTCAACGCCTCAGCCTGAAGATGGTTGCGTTCTTCAACGATCCTAGTTTTCTCATCGGGGAGAGTATGCCATTCGCACTTGTTATCTCCACATTCAGGGCACAGATGTTTTTTTGCTTCAGCAAGCTCCTTCTCCAAGGCTTCATATTTTATTTTCCAGGCTATGTATCTTTCTTCGTAAAATTTGGAGTCTTTCTCCAAGGCTTGGACGCGGGATTCGGCCTGAATCAGGGGATCAATCGCTGGCCCCTCTTTTAATGGAGCGCATATTGCTACGATTTGTTCAATGCTTATAAATCTATTTGTGGATTTGACTATTTCTTGAAGGTCCCTGAGAGTCTTATACATAGCACGGCAATCACCCCCAACTTCCGCAAGTTGTGACTCTAGGAACTTAATAATGTTTACGACTTCGGCACGGGACATATCCCCATTCATGATTTTATCGTATTGGATTTCGCTCATTTTCCCCGCTCAATGGCCTTGGACTTCTTGAAGTTCTCCCAAGCCTTTTTTGATTCTTGTGCGACTAGCTTCATGGTTTCGATGTTGGCGAGATACCACTGGGCATAATAAGTCTTGCCGTCCTTTTCTTTGACTGCCTTCTTGAAGTCCTCAAGCTTCAGACTTTGACAGCCGCAATGAACAATGTATCCATCCTTTTCCCACCGTGCCCAGGTATAGGAGTTTCTCGAACCACCAGGACCAAAGCAGAAATATCCATAGAGGTCGGCCCCGGAGAGGTCGGCCCCGGAGAGGTTGGCCTTGGAGAGGTTGGCCCCGGAGAGGTTGGCCCCGGAGAGGTCAGCCGCGGAGAGGTCGGGCCTGTAGAGGTCGGACCTCGAGAGATTGGACGTGTGGCGTGCAGCCGCTTTTCGTCATGCC
>Ga0187823_10000009_pt1 | contig 33366 bp, 28 predicted proteins | sample NC_wetland_sal_i_12_FD_132968 | JGI IMG/M metagenome (GOLD analysis project Ga0187823, IMG submission 132968) | Wetland sediment microbial communities from Neuse River Estuary, North Carolina, USA - SourceSoil_3 | ecosystem: Environmental > Aquatic > Freshwater > Wetlands > Sediment | place...
CCGTGGGGTGCGTCTGGGCGGGACTGGCCCTCGCCTACGCCGTCCCCTCGCTGCCGCCGAGCACGGCGATCGTCGGCGGGGGCGTCGCCGCGAGCTCGCTCGTCGCGGTGCTCACCTGAGCTTTCGCGGTCGGCGAGCGTCGCTCCGAGAGAACGGCCAGGCCCGCGTACAGGTAACACGCAACGCACGCGAGCACGGCCACCGCCTCCACGAGCAGCAGCGGGCCGGAGTCCTCGACGAGCGTCCCCACGACGCCCGCCGCCAGGCCGCCGGCGAACAGCGCAGCGAGGGCGGGATCACGCTCGCCCGGCGCGTCGGCGGAGGGTCGCGGCGCGAGGAGCCGCCCGCGCGCGCGAAAGCCGAGCAGGCAAGCGAGCAGCGCCGCAACGGTCGCAGCCGCCATCCCGGGCTCGAGCAGCACCGCCAGCGCCGCGCCGTAGCGGCGGCGCAGGACGTCGCCGAGCTCGGCACCGGTGCGTGCATGCAGGACGCCGTGCGGGTGTCCCAGCGCCAAGTCCAGTCCGAGCAGCGCCGCGAGCGCGAGCGGCGCACAGAGCACGGGGACGAGCTCGCGCAGCCCGCTGCCCGGGGGAAGGAGCAGCGCGGAGGCGGCGGTGAAGGCTGCGGCCACGATCACCACGCCGCCGACCCCCGCGCCGAGCTGGGGTGAGCCCTCGAGCAGCGCGAGACCGGCCCCCGCCCACGCGAACAGAGCCGCAGCGCGGACGCTGCGCGGGCGGCCGCGCACCGCGGCGGCACACGCCGCCAGCACCAACACCGCGAGCCCCGACTTCAGCTCGTTGCCGATCCCGTGGAAGCGCGCGCCGCCCAGGGGGTCGGGGCCCGCCAGCGAGCGGATCAGCAGCTCTGAGCCGAGCAGCGCATCCGCCGCCAGCAGCGCCACCGTCGCCAGCGCAGGCGCGAACAGGGCGCGCGGCGACGGCAGCAGCGCGTCGGTCGCCGCGCCGAGGGCGAGGGCGCCGACCGCGATCGCGGCGTACTCGACCGGGGCCGAGGGCGCCGCCGCAGCCGTCACGAGCGACACGGCGGGTGCCCACAGCACCCCGATCGCCCCGGCGCGTGCCGCTCTCACGCGCATCCGCCGGCCGCGCGCGGCCGCGAGGAGCAGCGCCCATGCGCACAGCAGCACGGCGAGCGCCGGGAGGCGGCGCCCGGGGATCTCACGCAGTCGGCGCATCAGCGTCTGCAGCGGCGCGCTCGCCGGCCCGCCCGTGCGGATCACGCTGCCGACGACCGCGCTCGGCAGGTCGCCGCCGCCCGCGTCGACGTGCGCGAGGATCGTCGGCGCCACGTCGATCGCGGCGATCAGACCCCGCTCGGCGGTGCTCCCAGAGGTCAACGCGCCGTCACCCGGCAGACCCGCGGGGGAGCTCGGCAGCCCCGCCGCGCCCCCCCACAAGAGGTCGCCGGTGGCGCCGTCGGGCGCACGCTGCAGCGCGATGATCAGCTCCGCTCGCGGGCGCGCGGTCACGAGCGCGGCGAGTTGGCGGGCGCCGAGGCGCCCCGGGGCCAGGTCCGCCACCACCAGGGCGTGGGAGCCCGTCATCGCGTCGACCCGCTCGGGCACGGTCGCGGGCGGCCCCAGCGACACGGCCGCCACGGCGCCGTCCCGGCCGGCGGCAGCAACCGCGTCGATGTGAGAGCCGGCCCCGCTCCCCACGTATGCAGCGCCGCCGGGCACGCGGCCGGCGAGCAGGCCCGGCTCGAGCGCGGCCGGCGCCGCCGCGGCGCGCGCTCTCGCGGCTTGCCATCCTCCGATCGCGCACCCGCGCCGTGGAGCGACAGGTGCGCCCCGCCCGCACTCGAGGGTCAGCGGCGGCGGTGCCGGCGCCCCGTACTGGGACGTGGCCACGCGCGAGCCCTGCGTGAGGTCGAGCAGCAGCTGGGCGCGCGAGTACACCCCCTGGGCAGCCGAGACGATCCCCGGCGTCAGCCCGCTCGCGCGCAGCGCCGGCTCGCCGGCGTCGGTGAACAGGAGCAGCGCCGTCGGCCGCTTGCCCGGGGCGGGGGCCGCCGCGGCCCGGGCCGAGGCGAGGGCCAGCGTTGCCAGGGGCACGCACGCGAGCGCCGCGCGGCGGGCGGCCCTCCTCAGCCCTCGACCCCCTCGGTCGCCACGCTTCCGCGCGTGCGCGGAGCCTCGGCGGCGCCGCCCTCGACGTTGATCCGCGGCATCCGCCGCGCGAGCGAGGTGGGCAGCCGCCAGGTGCGCTCCCCGACCAGATGCAGGGTCGCCGGCATCAGCAGGCAGCGGATCACGACCGCGTCGAGGAACACCGCGCTTGCGAGGCTGAGCCCGAACATCTTGATCACCCGGTCTTCGCCGAGCATGAACGACAGGAACACGCACACCATGATCGCGGCCGCGGCGGTCACCACCCGCCCCGTCAGCGCGAGGCCCTCCGCGACGGCGCGGGAGTGGTCCCGGGTGATCGCCCAGCGCTCGTGGATGCGCGACACGAGGAACACCTCGTAGTCCATCGACAGGCCGAACACGATCGCGAACAGCATCACCGGGATGAACGACTCGATCGGTCCTTTCTCCACGCCGAACACCGACCCCGCCCAGCCCCACTGGAAGATCGCCACGATCACGCCGAGCGAGGCGCCGATCGTCAGCAGGTTCATGGCGGCGGCCTGCAGGGGGATGACGAGCGAGCGGAACACCACCATCAGCAGCAGGGCGCTGAGGACGACCACCACGCCGATGAACAGCGGCAGCTTGTGGGAGAGGGTCGTCGCGAAGTCGATCGAGCCCGCGGTGACCCCGCCGACGTAGACGTTGCTGTGCGTGCTCGCCGCGATCGGCGGGATCACGCCCGAGCGGAGGTGGTGGACGAGCTGGCCCGTCGCGTACGCCTGCGGCGAGGTGGTCGGGTAGACGTTGAGCAGAGCGACCGAGCCCGACGGGCTCACGCGCGGCGGCGCGACCGTCACGACGCCCGGCGTCGCCGCGATCGCCGCGCGCAGCGTTTCCACGCCTTTCAGGTCCGTGGCGGCCCTCTTGATCGCCGCCGAGGTGCCGCCCGAGGACGCCGCGCTCTGCAGCTCCGGGACCGTGGCCACCACCTGCAGCGGCCCGTTGAAGCCCGGGCCGAACCCGCGGGCCAGCAGCTCGTAGGCCCTGTGGGTGGTCTGGTTCGAGGGGTCGTTGGCGGCGTCGCTCGAGCCGAGCCGCAGCGCCACGGCGGGGGCGGCGATCAGCAGCATCAGCGCGAGCGAGGCGACGGCGATGGCGAGCGGACGACGCTCCACCCAGGCGCTCCAGCGCAACCACATGTGCCCGGCGCCCGCGAGCTGCGGCTGCTCATCGTGCGCCTCCGTCGCGCTCGGCTCGGCGCCCTCGTCAAGCAGGGAGGAGCGGGCGGCCGCCCGGCGCCGGCCACGGCGTCCGCCCGCGGCGACGCGGTGCCCTGCGATCGTGAGCAGCGCCGGCAGCAGCGTGAGCGAGCCGAGCATCACGAGCAGCACGCCGATCGACGCCGACAGCGCCACGCCGTAGAGGAAGCTCACGCCGAGCAGCATCATCCCGAGCAGCGCGATCACGACGGTGCATCCCGCGAACAGGACCGCCCGCCCGGCTGTGTCGATCGACTGGATCACCGCCTCGCGCGGGTTCTCGAACGTGGGCCCGGGCGTCGCGTACGCCTCGCGGTAGCGCGTGAGGATGAAGAGGGCGTAGTCGATCCCCACGCCCAGCCCGATCATCGCCGCGAGCTCGGAGGAGAAGTTGGGCGTGTCCACGACGTGCGTGAACAGCGCGATCACGCCGAGGCCCGTGCCGAGGCCGGCGAGCGCGGTCGCGATCGGCAGCCCCATCGCGATCAGCGAGCCGAACGTGAAGAGGAGCACGACGATCGCGGCCATCAGTCCCACGGCGGTGGAGATCCCGAAGCCCGCCTGCTCCGTCTGCTCGATCGCGAACCCGCCGAGCTCCACCTGCAGGCCCGGCGCCGCGGCCGCTTTGGCGGCCTTGACGACCCGTTCGGGGGCCGTCTTCGGGAGCAGGTTCGCCTTCTCGTCGAACACGACCGTCGCGAACGCGATCCGGCCATCGGCGGAGATCGCGCGAGACGCGCCGCCCGAGTACGGGCTCTGCACGTTCGCCACGTGCGGCAGCTTCGCCACCTGGGCGAGCATCGCGCTCATGCGTGCGCGCACGGCCGGGTCCATGACGGTGCCGTGGTCGACCGCGAACACGATCGTGTCGCGGTCGCCGGCCTGCTGCGGGAAGCTCCGCGCGAGGAGGTCAGAGGCGCGCTGCGAGTCGGAGTTGGGGAGGGTGAAGTTGTTCGAGTAGCTGGTGCCGGCCTGCTGCGCCAGGGCGTTGACGGCGAACAGCAGGACGATCCAGCCGATGACTACGTACTTGCGGTGGGACGTCGACCAGCGGGCGAGCTTCAGCATCGAGTACTCCAGAGCGGTGGGGGACGGCGGAGAGCGGAGAAGTGCCAGGCGCTCGCCATCCAGATTAGAGGAGGTTCGGCGTGACGTCCGGACCGATTGGCCGCTGATACGCTCGCGGCCGGTGCGTCGGCCATGAACACGCTCAAGCGCCTGGGGCGACGCGCGGCGCTGCCGTTCCGGCGCCGCTTCCGCAGCTCGATGGAGAACCCGAACGAGCCGCTCAGCCTCGACATGGGCGGCGACTCGCGCACGCTGCTGGTGGCGTTCGGCGGGATGGCGGGGCAGCTCGGGATGCCGCCGTTCGAGTTCTTCAAGGCCACCGGCGAGATCCCCGTCAAACGGCTGTTCGTGCGCGACCTGCACCAGGCGTGGTACCACCGCGGAATACCCGGTCACGGCGACACGCTGGAAGGCGCAGCCGCCTCGCTGCGCGCGCTGATCGACCGCCACGACGTGCAGCGGCTGGTGGTCGCCGGCAACTCGGCCGGCGGCTATGCCTCGCTCGCGTTCGGCACCCTGCTCCGGGCCGACACGGCGCTCTCGTTCGCGCCGCAGACCGTGCTCGATCCGGCCGTGCTCGCGGAATGGGACGACCATCGCTGGGACGGGCAGCTCGACGACCTCGTGCGCGAGGGCGCGATCGACCAGCGCTGGAGCGACCTGCGCGACGCACTTGCGGGCGACGGGGAGCGCCGGGGGGGCGGGACTCGCTACGAGGTGTACTTCGACGAGACTCTCGAGGTGGACCGCCTCCACGCCGACCGCATCGGCGACGTGCCGGGAGTGCACCTGCACCGCCTGAGCGCCGGCGAGCACAGCGTCGCCCAGGCCATGCGCGACACCGGTGAACTGGGGCGGGTCCTGCGCGCCGCGCTGCTCGACCCCGCGGACTGAACCGCGCTCAGCGCAGCTCGTCGACCCAGCCGGGGTCGCCGCTCTCGATCCGCGCGAGGATCCGCTCGGCGTGCTCGTCCTGCCCCGCGCGGATCTCCGACCGCCAGCGCCGTTTGCGCTGCCGGTTGATCAGGCGCACGGGGAGGCGCAGCGGCGGGAACCGCGGCGGCTCGACCAGGTTGGGACCGTCGCCGCGGTGGACGCGGCTGAACTCGCTGGGCCTGAAGCCCGCGCCGTGGTGGTAGATCGCGTCGCCGTAGATGCCGAAGAACAGGGGGTCGAGGTTCACGCGGTTCGAGCGCAGCACTTCCACCCACGGCGTCCCGGTCAGCTCGAGCTGGCGCAGCAGGTTCCCGCCCACGTCGCTCACGAGCTGCCCGTTCGTGTTCGGCCAGCTGTAGCCGGCGGACCAGTCGCCGGGGAGTGTGCGCCAGGTGCCGACGGTGGTGACGCAGAAGCACGGGTGTGGCTGGCGGTCGCTGACGTTCTCCGCGCGCCGGACTGCGAGCAGCGGGGCGCGGCCGAGGCCGTCCTCGATCAGCGGCATCGGATCGGCGATCGGGAACGCATCCCCGTCCAGGAACATGATCAGGTCGTCGTCGGGGGCGACCGCGCAGATCTCGATCGCGAGGTGGTTCAGCTTGTCGGAGTGGCGCCCGCGGTGGTCCAGGACGTGGTCGAAGTGGCTCCCGTAGGAGGGGTCGATCCCCTCCAGCGAGGTCCATGTCCGAAAGGGGACGCTGAGGTGCTCGCGCAGGTGGCGAGTCTGGATCTCCACCCACGCGGGTGAGCCGTAGTGCACCGTTGCGACGTGCAGCACAGATCGGGACCCTATACTCGGGGCCTGTTCGCGGTGAGAGTCCCGGGCCGACACCTCCGCTATCTCCTGCGCAAACGTGAGAGACGGGAAAGGCTCCGCGACCTAGAGCCGGTGCGCGAGTCCGAGCAGGCGCTGTCGCTCGAACTCGACGGCGACTCGGAAACGCTGCTGATCGCGTTCGGCGGGATGAACCAGCGGATCGGGATCCCGCCGTTCGAGTTCTTCGCCGCAGCCGGTGACATCCCGGTGAAACGCGTGTTCGTGCGCGACCTGAACCAGGCCTGGTACCACCGAGGCGTCCCCGGCGGCGGCACCGATCTGATGAGCGTGCACGAGCTGCTCGCGGCGATCGTCGCCGGTCAGCCGGTCACGCGGCTCGTCACCGCGGGCGGCTCCGCGGGGGGGTACGCGGCGCTCGTCTTCGGGACGCTGCTCGGCGCCGACACCGTGCTGTCCTTCTCGCCCCAGTCGATCCTCGACCTCGACGAGCTGGCGAGGATGGGCGACCATCGCTGGGACGATCACCTGCGACCGCTCGTCGCGCGCGAGGAACTGGACGTGCGCTGGGCGGATCTCGCGACGGCGCTCCCGCCGGCGCGCCGCGCGGGGACCCGGTACGAGGTGTTCTGCGACGAGTCGCTGCGCACCGACTGGCTGCACGTGGAGCGGATCGCACACGTCCCCGGCCTGCGGGTCTACCGGTTCGGACGCGGGTCGCACTCGCTGATCCGCGAGCTGCGCGACCGCGGTGCGCTCAACACGATCCTGCGCCGCGCTCTGCAGGCGCCGGACGGCGGGCCGCCGGGCGGCGAGGCGATCGCCCCCGCGGCGCCCGCGCCGGACGGCGGGGGCCGGCGGGCCTAGTTGGAGCTCGGGTCCAGCGGCAGGCGCGCGAGCAGCGCGTAGCTGCCGCCTTTACGCGTCAGCGCGCTCGACCAGAGGGCGCCGGCGTCCTCGCTGAAGACGTCGTCGGGGGTCGCGAGCTCGGAGATCCAGTCGCCGCGCTCGACCTCGCCGTCGAGCTGGCCCTCGCCCCAGCCGGCGTAGCCGGCGAACACCCGCCAGCGGCACGTTGCCCGCGCGAGCTCCTCCGGCGCAACTCCCGCCATCGGGAAGCCGATGCGCCCGACGACCAGCAGCTCCGCGCACGCGGGATCGGTGAACTCGGCCAGGCACACGACCGAGCGCTGTGCCACCGGGCCGCCCACGTAGACGCGCTCGCTCTCCTGGACGGCGGTGGTCAGCGCGGGCACCGCCTCGCCCACCGTGAGCTCGGTGGGGCGGTTCAGCACGACGCCCATCGCGCTCTGGTCGTCGTGCACGCCGATCAGGACCACGCTGCGCGCGAAGTTCGGGTCGAGCAGCGTGGGGGAGGCGAGAAGGAGGTGTCCCGCGAGCGATTCCGCCATCCCGTCGAGGCTAGCGCTCCTCGCGCGCCCCCCGGCGAGCTTGCCGGCGGCCTAGGCCGCGGAGAAGATCTCGAGCTGGCCCTTGACTTCGTGGTCGTTCGCGTTCCCGAGCGGCTCGATCACGTGGCCGTCGACGACGATCGGGCTGTTCCAGTGCCCCGAGCCGGCGGGGAGCGCGGCGATCGGCGCGCTGCGCGCGGGCTCGTAGACGAGGATCCCGCCGCCGCCCGGCGCGAACACGTACAGCAGTCCCCCGACGACCACCGGGCTCGTCCCGCCTTTGCCGTTCTCCCAGGCGCGCAACAGCCTGCCGCCGCGCAGCACCAGCGCCTCGGTGCCGGCTTCGGCGGCGACGAACACGGTGGTGCGGCCGCCGTGGCGCCAGACCGCCGGCGCCGTGAACAGCTCGCTGCCGCCGGGGACCGCGAGGCGCTGGAGTTCACCCCCGAGGCGACGGCGGGCGCCTGCGCCTCCCGGAGGATGGCCGTTGAGCGCCCCGAGGGCGAGCACGCGCAGGATCCCGTCCTTGCCGCCCACGAGCACACGCCCGCCCCCGATCAGCGCGGGCGCGCTGGACCCGAGGTCGGTATCGGTTTCCTCCAGCTGCCGCTGGTTGGAGGGCGTGAACGACTGGCGCAGCTTCAAGGCCGGCGCGGTCAGCTCGAGCACGCTGTCGCCGAAGTTCGTCGTGCCGTTCCAGGGGCCGTTGCCCGTGTCCACGAGGATGCGCCCGCCGCCTGGCTCGACGACCGCGCCGCCCCGCGAGAGGATCGCGGAGTCGCTGTCCGGGCAGTTGCGCGGCACGAGCAGCGCGCGGCGGCCCGCGCACAGCGTGTTGAAGATCGCGGTCACGTGACCGCTCGACCGGTCGATCGCGACCACATGCCCCTGGTACGGAGGGGCGTCACCGTAGTACCCGCTCGTCGCCACGAGCAGATCCGGGCCGTCGATGTTGAGCGCCGCCCCCAGCTTCTCGTGCGTGGCATCGCGCGTGATCCGCACCGGCCACGCGCCGCCCCCGACCTCGCTCCCGTCGACGATCGCGAGCTTGTGGATCAGCCCGTCGGGCGACGCCGCATACACGAACTGCCTGCCCGGGTCGGCCAGCGGCGAGGTGTTCGTGATCTGCGCGCTGCCCGCCCAACCCGAGTAGCCCGGCGGCGTGAACGTCCACAGGATGCGCGCGCTGTCCGCGTCGATCGCGAGCGTCTTCCCGTACGTGGTGGTGACGATCGCGACGTTGTGGGGCGAGCCGTCCACCGAGGCGCCGTGCAGATAGATCGCCGAAGAGTCCACGGTGCCGGGCAGGTCGACGGTGGCGCGGTGCAGGTGACGGACGTTCGCGGCGGTGATGCCGCTCGCCAGGTCGGTGGCGTCGGTCCGCTGGGGGTTCAGCCCGAACTCGGGCCAGTCGCGCAGGAGCGCCGTGCTCGCAGTCGAGGCGGCGGGCACGGCGCCGGCGGGGGCCGTGGGCGTCGAAACCGCATCCGCGCGTCCGCCGCCGCACGCGGCCACGGTCGCGCACGCTCCCGCCAGCACACAGCTCCAGATCGTCCGTGCGGCCGGCATCGCTGACTTTCTAGCGCAAACCCGCTACGCGCCTGCCGGTATGCTGCGGGCGACCGCCGCGTCTGCAACCACAGGAGCGAGAACAGATGGCCAAGACACCACGGGTCGGCGAGCCGGCACCCGACTTCGAGCTGCCGGGGACGGACGGCACCTTCAAGCTGTCAGATCACCGCGGCGAGCGCGTCGTGCTGCTCTTCTATCCGGGCGACCGCACGGCCGTCTGCACCAAACAGTTCTGTTCCTATCGCGATCGGACCGAGGACTTCAACGCGCTGAACGCGACCGTGGTGGGAATCAGCTCGCAGGACGTCGATTCGCACGAGGACTTCGCGAGCAAAAACTCGCTCACGGTGCCGCTGCTGGCCGATGTCGACGGTGCCGTCGCGAAGCAGTTCGGGGCGTGGGGCGGCCCGCTGAAAACCAAGCGCGCGGCGATCATCATCGACGAGGACGGAATCGTCCGTCACCGGCACGATCACCTGCTCGGCCTCGACTTCCAGTCGGTGGACGACCTGAAGGCGGCGCTCGACACGCTGCCGAGCGCGGCGGCGCACTAGGCGCTCAACCCGACAGCAGCGGCTGCGGCTCGCGCTCGGCGACCGGGTGCTCGGCGGCCGCGCGTGCCGCGTGCAGCTCGATCAGCTCGAGCTGGAGGCTGCGCGGCTCCTCGCCGGGGCCCGGAGTGCGCCGCTCCCATTTGCCCGCGCCGTCGAGCTCCCACGAGCTCTGGTTGTCGGCGAACGCACGTGCCAGCACATCGAGCAGCTCCGCGCGCAGCTCCGGGGAGGCGATCGGCACCGCGAGCTCGACGCGGTGGTCGAGGTTGCGCGGCATCAGGTCGGCCGAGGCTATGTAGATGGTGTGCTCGCCGTGGCGTTCGAACGCGTACACGCGCGAGTGCTCCAGCAGGCGCCCGACGATCGAGACCACGCGGATGTTCTCCGACAGCCCCGGGACGCCCGGGCGCAGGCAGCAGATGCCGCGCACGTTGAGATCCACCTGGACGCCCGCCTGTGAGGCGGCGTACAGCGCGCGGATGCAGCGCCCGTCGACGAGCGAGTTCATCTTCATCTCGATCCGCGCTGGATGCTCGGGGGAGTGCGCGGCGATCGTGAGCTCGATCTGCTCGATGATCCCGTCGCGCAGGTGGGTGGGCGCGGTGAGCACCTTGCGGTAGTGCAGCGGACGCCCGTAGCCGGTGAGGTAGTTGAACATGTCGGCCACGTCCGCGCCGATCTGCTCGTCGGTCGTGAACAGGCCGAAATCGGTGTACAGGCGCGCGGTCGCGGAGTGGTAGTTGCCGGTGCCGATGTGCACGTAGTTGCGCACGCCGTCGCCCTCGCGGCGCACCACGAGCACGCACTTGGCGTGCGTCTTCAGCGCGGGCTGGCCGTAGACGACGTGGACACCCGCCTCCTCCAGCGCCTTGGCCCAGTGGATGTTCATGCGCTCGTCGAAGCGCGCCTGGAGCTCGACGAGCGCGACCGCCTGCTTGCCGCGCTCGGTCGCGTCGATCAGCGCGGGAACGAGCGGCGAGTCGTCGCTCGTGCGGTACACCGTCTGCTTGATCGCCAGCACGTTGGGGTCGGCGACCGCCTGCTCGACGAACCGCTCCACCGAAGTGGCAAACGAGTCGTAGGGGTGGTGGACGAGCACGTCGCCCTCGCGCATCGCGGCGAGCACGTCGGGGCGGTCGCCCTCGCGCCGCAGCAGCCGCGGGTGCGTGACCCCGACGAGCGGCTCCTCGCGCAGCTCGGAATGCCCGGGCAGCTTGACGACCTGCCAGAGCGCCCCCATGTCGAGCAGCCCGTCGACGGAGTAGACCTCCTCCTCCTCGACGCCCAGCAGGCTCGTCAGCGACTCGAACAGCGCTGCGGAGCAGCTCCCGCCGACCTCGACGCGCACGATCTCGCCGAACCGGCGGCGGCGCAGCTCGTCCTCGACCGCCTGGAGCAGGTCGGCGGCGTCGTCGGACACCTCCAGATCTGCGTCGCGCGTGACGCGGAACACGTCGTAGTCGGCGATCTCCATGCCGGGGAACAGCGAGTCGAGGTGGTGGGCGATGACATCCTCGAGCGGGATCAGCAGTGCGGCCCCGTCGCGGTCCTTGATCGACACGAACCGCGGCAGGATCTCGGTCGGGACCTTCACCCGCGCGAACACGGTCTGGTCGGTGTCGGGGTCGCGCACGAGCACCGCGAGGCTGAGCGACAGGTTGGAGATGTACGGGAACGGCCGCCCGGGCGCCACCGCCAGCGGCGTCAGCGCGGGGAAGATCGCCTTCTGGAAGTGGCGCGCGAGGTCGGCGCGCATCTCATCGTCGAGCTCGTCGACGGCGGCGAGGCGGATGTCGTGGTCGTAGAGCCGGGGGCGCAGCGAGCCTTCGAAGCAGCGCGCCAGGCGCGCGCTCTGCTCGAGCACCCGCTCGCGGATCAGCCCGATGGTCTGGGACGGCGTCAGCCCGTCCTGGCTGGGCGTCTCGACGCCCGCGTCGATCTGGTCGCGCAGCCCGGCGACCCGCACCATGTAGAACTCGTCGAGGTTGGTCGTGTAGATCGCGCAGAACTTCACGCGCTCGAGCAGCGGCAGCCGCTGGTCTTCGGCCAGCTGGAGCACCCGGTCGTTGAAGTCGAGCCACGAGAGCTCGCGGTTGAAGAACAGCGACGCGTCGTCGCCGAGCGCCTCGGCGGCCGCGGCCGGCGCCGGGCGGCCGTTGTGGTCGGTTGCACGCTCGCCTGCCATCTGTACTCAAGCTACACCTTAGGCAGCGCCCCCGGTAGGGGTGAGAAGGCCCCGGCGGTGCTCGTGAGCAGCTACTGTGGCCTCGATTCGGGATGGCCCGTCAGATCTGGTTGCTACGCCACGCCGAGGCGGAGCCCCACGGGACGCGTGAGGACTCGGAGCGCCGACTGACCCCGCGCGGGGAGGAACAGGCGCGCGCGGCGGGCGTCGCGCTCGCCCAGCTCGGTGCGCGCTTCGACTCGGTGCTCTACAGCCCCAAGGTGCGCGCTCGCGCGACCGCTGAGCTCGCCGCCGAGGCGTGGCCGGCGGAGTGCCGCGAGCTGCTCGCCGAGCACCTCCCGCTCGCGTCCGGGTTCGACGCGACCGACGCGCTGGCCGCCCTCGAGCAGGCGCCCGACCGGGCCGGGAACGAGGCCGGGCGGCGGGTGCTGCTGGTCGGCCACGAGCCTGACCTCTCAGGCGTGATCGCGGGCCTCTGCGGCGGGAACGTGGACCTGAAGAAGGGCGGGCTGGCCGTCGTTCGCCTAGAGGGCGCCCGTGGCGAGCTCGCTGTCGTCCTGCGTCCCCGTGAGGTCGCCCTGATCGCCGGCGTCCCAGTCGGCCGGGAGTGACGAGGGCACGGCCTCGGGGTCGACCACCTCGAGCGATTCCGCGGCGAAGCGGTAGCCGATCCCGAAGTGGGTGTGGATGTAGCGCCACTCGGGCGAGGCCTTCTCGAGCTTCTGCCGGAGCTTGCGCACGAACACGTCCACGGAGCGGTCGCCGCGGACCATCGTGTAACCCCAAAGGCGAGAGTAGATCTCCTCGCGCTCCAGCACGCGTCCCTCGGCCGACGCCAGCAGCTCGATCAGCTCGAACTCGCGCCGCGTGAGGTCGATGCTCTGGTCGCCGACGAACGCCTGGAAGCGGTCCGAGCGGATCACGACCTCGCCGGCGGACAGCGGCTTCGCCTCCGTACGGGCGGTGCTGCGGCGACGACGGCGCACGACGCTCTGGACGCGCGCGATCACCTCCTCGGGGTGGCAGGGCTTGGTGATCCAGTCGTCCGCGCCCAGGCGCAGGCCGCGCACGCGCTGGGCGACCGTGGAGGGGCCCGTGCACACGACGATTCCGAGCTCCGGGAGCGCCGTGCAGAGCCGCTCGAGCCAGGCCCACGCCTGCGGGCCGAGCACCGCGAGGTCGACGACGATCGCGCTCAGGCGCATCGACACGACCGCCTCGGTCGGCACGGGGCCGGCGAGCACGCGGTGCTCCCAGCCGAGCCGGTCGAGGCGCTTGGAGAGGACCTGGATGAAGCCGCTGTCGCGGTCGAGCACCGCGATGCGCATGGCGGTGGAGGACTGCGCAGTGTTCTCGGAGGCCGCCGACGGTTCCCCCCCGTCGCCGGCACGCGCCGTTACCGTCATCGGTGGGCAGTCTAAGCCATCATCGGCAGCGGCGATCGCCGGCTGGAGATTTGTCACAGGATCTTCACACCTGGAAATCCGCTGTTTACGCCGGACCGGGCGATCGCCTCGGCCGTACCCGCGATGCGCGCTAGAGAGGCGGCGGGCCGGGGGGCCGCGAGGAGTCCGAGAACTCGCGGAACAGGCCCGTGACCACGAACGCCACCTGCTCGCCGACGTCCACCGCGTTGTCCCCGATCCGCTCCAGGGCGCGGGACACGAGCACCATGTGCATCGCCCACTCGCGCGTGTCGGGGTCCTCGCCGATTTCGATCGCGAGACGGAATATCTCGCGGTTTAGACGGTTGATCTCGCGGTCCTGGCGCACGAGGTCTTCGGCCAGCTCGGCATCGCGGGCGGCGAACGCGGCCTTGGCCTGGACGACCTCAGAGCGCGCGAACGCGCCCATCTTCGCGAGCGTTTCGAGCATCTCGGGCCGCACCGGGGGCTCGTGGCCCGACAGGGGGATCAGCTTGGCGATGTTCACGCACTGATCGCCCATGCGCTCGATGTGCTTGATCAGGTGCAGCAGCGCCGCGACGAGGCGCAGGTCGCCCGCCACCGGCGCCTGCAGCGCCAGCAGCGAGAGGATCCCCTGGTGGACCTCCAGATAGCGGCCGTCGACGCGGTCGTCGTCGTCGATGACCATCTGCGCGAGCTCGACGTCCTGGTGCTCGAGCGCCTCCAGCACCCTGTCGAGCTGCTCGACGATCAGGTCGAGACCGCCGAGCGCGTTGGCTTCGAGCTGGGCGAGCTGCTCCTGGAAATGGGCGCGGCCCGAGTTCGCGGTCGGCTCCGGGGCGGGCCGGCCCGCCTGCGTGGCGTCGCTAGCCGAACTTCCCGGTGACATATTCCTCGGTTCGCCGGTCCTGAGGGTTGGTGAAGATCTCCCGAGTCGGTCCCACCTCGACGAGCTCGCCCGCGAGCATGAACGCGGTGCGGTCCGCCACACGGGCCGCCTGCTGCATGTTGTGGGTCACGATCACGATCGTGACGCGCGTCTTGAGCTCCTCGATCAGCTCCTCGATCTTCAGCGTCGCGATCGGGTCGAGCGCCGAGCAGGGCTCGTCCATCAGCAGCACCTCCGGTTCCACCGCGAGCGAGCGCGCGATGCACAGCCGCTGCTGCTGGCCGCCGGACAGTCCCGCCCCCGGCTCGGAGAGTCGGCCGGAGGCCTCCTCCCACAGTCCCGCGCCGCGCAGGGCTCGCTCCACCTTCTCCTGCAGTTCGCCGCGGCGCGCGGTCAGGCGCAGGCCGGAGGCGACGTTGTCGAAGATCGACATCGTCGGGAACGGATTGGGCTTCTGGAAGACCATCCCGATCGCCCGGCGCACGGCCACCACGTCGATGCCGGGCCCGTACACGTCCTGGTCGTCGAGCAGGACGCGCCCCTCGGCGTGGGCGCCGGGGATCTCCTCGTGCATGCGGTTTATGCAGCGCACCATCGTCGACTTCCCGCACCCGGACGGGCCGATGATCGCCGTGACCTCGTTCGCGTTGAACTGGAGGTCGATGCCCTTCACCTGCTCGGCGTCCCCGTAGAACGCGCGGAGCTTCTCGAGCTTGACGGCGACCGCCTGCTTGGATGGCGCGCTCGCGGCGTGCGTGCGGGCCTGCGGTGCGACGATCGGCGGACGTGAGCCGTCGTTCGCCGCGGGGTCGCCGGCGCCGGGCGCCGGCGCGTCTTCGGCCTGCCGGCGGGAGGTGTCGGGGTCGAGGTTGCTCACGTACTCGTCGGGTCGTGTAGAGCTCATGCTAGGCGGCTCCTTCGCGAGACTAGTCGAGCGATCAGGTTGAGGAGCAGGATGAGCGTCACGAGCGCGAGCGCCGCCCCCCACGCGCGTTCCACGACACGGGGCGTCGGCGAGGTCACGTCGTTGTAGATCTGCACCGGGAGCGAGTTCATGAACCCGCTGAGATTGGTCGTCGTTTCCTTCGTGTACGCGGCCGTGAAGAGCAGCGGGGCGGTCTCGCCCGCCGCGCGGGCGACCGCCAGCAGCACACCGGTCAGCATTCCCGGCAGGGCGGTCGGCAGCACGATCCTCCCGATCACCCGCCAGCGGGGCGCGCCCAGCGCGAGCGCCGATTCGCGCAACCCGTTCGGGACCAGCGTGAGGATCACCTCGGCCGAGCGGACCACCACCGGCAGCATCAGCAGCGACAGCGCGACCGAGCCCTTCCAGCCCGCGTAGGTGGTGCCGGTTCCGATGATCAGGACGATGAACACGAACAGGCCGAACACGATCGACGGGACGCCCGTGAGGACGTCGACGAAGAACCGGACGACGTTCGCGAACCAGCTGCTCCGCCCGTACTCCACGAGCCATATCGCCACGCCGATCCCGATCGGGACGGCGATCACGGAGGCCAGCGCCACCATCTCGATCGTGCCCAGGATCGCGCTCTTGACCCCGCCGATGTCCGAGTTCTTGAAGAACGTGCTTCCCGTCGGGTCGGTTGTGAAGAAGTCCGAGCTCCAGGCGCCGAGCCCCTTTTTCAGCAGGTAGTAGACGATCAGCACCAGCGGGACGAGGGCGAGCAGCGTCGCCGACAGGACCGCGCCCCGCGCCAGGCGGTCCTTGCGGCGGCGGCCCGGGCTGACCGCGAGCCGGCCGAGCGGCGATGTGGTGCCCTGCGCGCTCATGCCCCCGCCGCGGTGTCGGCGACGAGTGCGGCCGTGGCCGCGCCGGCGCGGTGGTCCTCGGCGCGCGGCGGCCCGGACGAGCGCCCGGCGCGGACGACGAAGTAGCGCGCCACGCCGTTGACGAACAGGGTCAGCACGAACAGCACGAGCCCGCACGCGAACAGGGCCGAGCGGTGCGTGCCCTGGGCCTCGCCGAACTCGTTCGCGATCACCGCGGCCAGGCTGTTGCTCTGCCCGAACAGGTTCTGGACCATCTGCGTCGAGCCGCCGATCAGGATCGTCACGGCGATCGTCTCGCCGATCGCGCGGCCGAGTCCGAGCATGGCGCCGCCGACTATCCCCGAGCGGCAGTAGGGAAGGATCGCGAGGCGGATCATCTCCCAGCGCGTCGCGCCGAGTGCGAGCGCGGCCTCCTTGTGGTCGGGCGGGACCGTGCTCATGACCTCGCGGCTGATCGCGCTCACGATCGGCAGGATCATGATCGCGAGCACGAGCCCGGCGATGAAGCAGTTGGGGATCGTGACCGTTCCGCCCCCGATGAAGGGGATGAACGAGAAGGTTTCGGAGAACCACACCTCGGCCGGGTGGAGCTTCGGCGCGAGGTAGAAGATCCCCCACAGCCCGTAGACCACCGAGGGAACGGCCGCGAGGAGCTCGACGAGGATCGTCAGGGGTCCGCGGAACCGCCGCGGCGCGAGCTCGCTCGTGTACAGCGCGGCGGCGACGGCGACGGGCACGCCGATCAGGAGCGCGAGCGTCGAGGTGATCAGCGTGCCGACCACGAGCGGGAGCGCACCGTAGTGGCCGGCGCTCGGGTTCCAGTTGTCTTCGAAGACGAACGACAGCACCCCCTGCGCTTCGAACGCCGGCCGCGACTCGTCGAAGAGGCGGATGAAGAAGTAGACGATCAGGGCGAGGATCAGCGCCGCCAGGACCGTCAGCCCCCAGCGCAGCGCCCTGTCGGGCACGCGCGCCAGCGGCGACCGCGAGAGCAGTCCGCGGTCGCCGCCGGTGATGCTTGCCGCCTCCACGATGCGATGTCTACCTGATCCGTGGAGGCGGCGCGGTCATCCGATCAGCCGATCGGCGAGCCGTTGCACTGCAGCGATTTCACGGCTTCCTTGGACTTCGCCAGGATCGGCGGCGGGAGCCGTGCGTAGTCGGCCTGCGCCAGCACCTGCTGCCCGGCGCCGAGGCCGTATTCGATGAACTTGACCGTACCCTTGGCTGCTTCTTCGCCGCCGGGGCCGCCCGCCTTGCAGAGGTCCTTGTTGATCACGATGAACGTCTGCGAGGCGATCGGGTAGGCGCCCGGGTTGGGCGAGTTGACCACTTTCAGCCCGAGGTCGGCCGGGATCTTCACGCCGACGCCCGCGGCACTCGTCGAGGCCAGCGTCGGCTCGATGTACTTGCCGGAGCTGTTCTTGACGGACGCGTACGTGAACCCGTTCGTGAGGGCGTAGGCCTGCTCGACGTAGCCGACGGCACCGTCCGTCTGCTTGACCGCGCCCGCGACGCCCGCGTTGCCCTTGGCGCCCGTGCCGTTGGGCCACGGGACTTCCTTGCCTTCGCCGACCTTGCTCTTGAATTCGGGCGAGACGTCGGACAGGAAGCTGGTGAAGCCCGACGTGGTGCCCGACGAGTCCGAGCGATGAACGGTGGTGATCGCCGTGCTCGGGAGGCTCACGCCCGGGTTCAGAGCCGCGATCGCGGGGTCGTTCCAGGTCTTGATCTTGCCGGTGAAGATGGCGCCCAGCGTCGGTCCATCGAGCTTCAGGCCGGTCTTGACCCCGGGCAGGTTGTAGGAGACGGTGATCGCTCCGAGGAACATCGGGATCTGCACCGCTTCGCTGCCGTTCTTGGCGATCGCTTCCGCGTCTTCGGGCTTGAGCGGCGGGTCGCTCCCCGCGAAGTCGACCACTTTGTTCTCGATCGCCGTGAGCCCGGCTCCCGAGCCGACGGCCTGGTAGTTGACTTTCAGGCCGCCGCCGACCGTCGAGCCCCACTGTTCGTAGACGGGGGCGGCGAACGTCGAGCCAGCGCCGGAGACGGCACCGGCGCCGGTGGCCGGCGTCGTCGCGACCTTTGGTGCGGCGGCAGAGCTCGTACTCGTGCTTGTGCTGCTGGAGTTGGAGCTGCCGCATGCGGCGAGGCCCACTGCCAGCAGGGCGCACGCTGCGAGCGCGCCAAACGTTTTCTTGATCACTGCGTCTCCTTGGCTGGATTGTTGGGTGCTGCGGGGCCGCCCCTCGCCGGCCCCTCAGCGGTGCCGCGGGCAGTCTGTGTAAGCGCGGAAACGCTCATGTGAACATCCTGTAAACGCGAGGAAGGGGGAACAGTGTGGCTAGGCGTCCGAGACGCCGATGTGAACATCTTGTAAAGCCCGGTCCGGGGAATCCGTCGAGAACCGCGCCGGCTCGTCGTCACCGAGCTGGCCGCCGGCGCCGGCCTCGCGCGACGGCTCGGGCTGGAAGCGGTACCCGAATCCCTGGTGGGTGTGGATGAAGCGCCGGTCCGGCAGCGCCGCCTCCAACTTGCCCCGGAGCTTGCTCACGTAAACGTCGACGGAGCGATCCCCCGGGCGCAGGTCGCCGCCCCAGACCGTGTCGTACAGCTCCTCGCGGGTGATGATCGCGCCGACGCGGCGCGCCATCGCGGCGAGCAGTTCGAACTCTCGCACCGACAGCGTGAGCGCGCGCCCGGTGGCGAGCACGAGGCCTTCGCGCGGGCGGATCTCGAGCTCGCCGGCGTACACGACCTCTGCGCTGTCGGGAAGGGTGGCCACGATCGCAGAGGCTCTCAGGCGCGCGCGCCACGAGTGGTTGCAAAGTCGTGATCGGAGCGTAAAAAAAACGTGAAAGCCGCCGGCGGCGGGCGAGCATCAATATTCTCGGCGCGATGAGCTTCCTGCGCCCGCGCCCCGACGTCGAGCTGATGGCTCTGGTCGAGGAGTCCGGTCGCAACGTCCAGCGCTCGGGCCTGCTGCTGCGCGACCTGCTCGTCGACTACCCCGAGCACGCCGCGCTCGCCCGCGACCTGAAGGTGTGCGAGCAGGAAGGCGATCGCATCACGCACGACATCATCCACCGGCTCGCCACGCGCGGGCGCACGCGTGCCCCGTTCGACTCCCGCGACGGCTACGCGCTCGCCACCGCGCTCGACGACATCGTCGACCACTCCGAGAACGTGGCCGCGCAGCTCACGCTCTACGGCGTCGAGGCGACGATGGAGCAGGCCGTCGAGTTCACCGAGGTGCTCGTCGGCGCCGGCGAGCAGATCGCGCAGGCGCTGCGCTGTCTGCGCACGGGCACCGAGCTCGCGCCGCACCTCGTCGAGATCCACCGGCTCGAGAACGAGGGCGACCGCCTGCAGCGCGACGGCGTGGCGTCGCTGTTCGCGGGGGGGATCGACCCGATGGTGGTGATCCGCTGGAAGGACATCTTCGAGTCGCTCGAGGCGGCGGTGGACGCGTGCGAGACCGTCGCGCACGTGCTCGAGGGGATCACGCTCAAACAGGGGCGCTAGCGACTCCGTTCACGGCGACGTCGTGGCCGGAGCGTTCACGCGCAGCTGTGCTCCGGACGGGTTGCCCACGAAGAAGATCTGCACGTTCGCCGAGGCGCCGCCGGCCAGCTGGGGGATGATCGCGCGTCCGGCCGCCACGATCCGGCCCTGACGCACGGCGGTCGCGAACACGACGAGTTCGCCCTGTTCGGTCTGCGAGCGGTTGGTGACCGTGGCTTCGCCGCCGAGGCCGTTGGAGGGGTCGTTGACGAGCTTCGCGCCCGTGACGGTGATCTGCGGCGGCGCTCCGTGCACGGCCGTGCCTTCGCCGACCGTCGCCGTGACGGCCTTCGGCGCGGCACCGGTCGGCTGCACCTGATCGTCGACCCACACCAGGGTGCCGTGCGCGGGCACGAGCGGTGCGGAGGTGAGCTCACGGGAGAGCCCCGGCGCGGTATTCGTGTACACGCTCGCGCCCGCGGCGTCCTTGACGTCGATCTCGAGTGGGATATCCCGCTCGGCGACCGGGGAGTCGTTGCGCAGCGTCACGACCGCGGCGCTCCCTTCGGGCGTGGTGACCACGCTCGTGGCGACCGCGCGCACCTTCGTGCTCGGGTGCGCGATCGAGAGCCCTTTCGGCGCGTTGCGGGTCTGGAGCTTCGCGGCGCGTTCCAGCCGCGCGCTCTCTTCCTGGCTGCTCTCACAGCCGGTGAGCGCCAACCACGCGGCGCCCGCCATCGAGCACGTGAGCACGATCGAGAAGGTCTGGCGGACGAGCCCCCGGGCGGGCCGGGAGGGGCTCATCCGAAGGCGCCGCTGATGTAGTCGCGCGTGCGCCCGTGGGTGGGTCGGCCGAAGACCTGCTCTCTGGGGCCGTACTCGACCAGGTCGCCGAGGTGCATGAACGCGACGTGGTCGGCGACCCGGAACGCCTGCTGCAGGTTGTGCGTGACGATCACGATCGCGACGCTCTCGCGCAGGCTCACGATCAGGTCCTCGATCGTCGCCGTGGAGATCGGATCGAGCGCCGAGCACGGCTCGTCGAGCAGTAGCACCTCCGGGTTCGCCGCGAGCGCGCGTGCGATGCACAGCCGCTGCTGCTGGCCGCCGGAGAGTTTCAGCGCGGGCCGATCGAGGTCTCCCGCCACCTCGTCGTAGAGTCCCGCGCGCTTCAGCGCGTCGGTGACGGCGCGCTCGATCTCGTCGGTGCGCCGGCGGCGGCGCCCGCGCGGGGGGCGCTGCTCGGAGAGCGCGTAGGCGACGTTGTCGAAGATCGTCATCGGGAACGGATTGGGCTGCTGGAAGACCATCGACACGCGCCGGCGCAGGTCGTTGACGTCCAGCTCGTAGATCTCCTGGTCGTCGAGCGTGATCCGCCCGCTGCGAGCCGCGCCCTCGGTGACCTCCGTGAGCCGGTTCAGCGAGCGCAGGAGCGTCGTCTTGCCCGAGCCCGAGGCACCGATCAGGGCGAGCACCTCGCCCTGGCGCACGGGGAGGGTCACGTCGCGGACGACCCAGTTCTCGCCGTAGGCGAGCCACAGCGACTCGGCGCGCATCCGCTCGCGCACGACCGTCGCCGGCTCGCGCCGTGTGACGGCGGCGCGCCCGCCGAGACCGGCCCCGGGGCCGTCCGCGCCGCCGTTGCGAGAGCCCTCGACGACCGTCGGCTCGCGGTCCGTGGCGATCCGGCGAACGGGGGGTGGCAGCGTGTCCCCGGTCATCCGCGCACCATCGCCCACGCCCGGTGGCCGAAGCGGCGCACGGGGCCGATCTGCGCCGGTGATGTCAAGCGGGTGACGAGCGCGTTCAGCAGCAGCACGATCATCAGCAGCACGAAGGCGGCAGCGTAGGCCTTCTGGGGCGCGTTTCCTTCGCCCGCGGGCGAGTCGCCGTACACGTAGCTCGTGAGCGTGGAGCCGGTGCCGCGCAGCGTCTTCAGCAACGGCACGCCGCCGACCGGTTCGTTCCTGAGCGTCGACCCGAGCAGGACGACGATGATCGCGGTGTCGCCGATGATGCGTCCCATCCCGAGCACGACGCCGCTGGCGATGCCGGGCCGGATCGCCGGCAGCAGCACGCAGCGGAGCGTCGTGATGCGCGACTTCCCCAGCGCGAGCGAGGCCTCGCGCATCCGGCCGGGGAGCTGGGCGAGCGCCTCGCGCGTGGCGCCGACGACCAGGGGCAGCGCGAGCAGCGCGAGGATCGCGCCGGCGACGAGGAACGACTGAGCCGTGACGGTGCCGTTGCTCGCGCGTTGGGAGAGGAAGCCGAGGAAGCTCTGCGAGAAGACGATCAGGCCGAAGATCGCGAGCACGATGCTGGGGACGCCCGCGATCGTCTCGACCGATGACTCGACGGCGCGGGCGAGGCCCGCCGGCCGGCCGTACTCCGACAGCCAGGCCGCGATCGCGACGCCGAGCGGAGCGGCGATGCCGATCGCGATCGTCGTCACGATCAGCGTTCCGATCAGGGGGTCCAGGAAGCCGCCGGCCTGGTCCTGGCGCAGCGACGGCGCCGGGTGTTCGATGAACAGGCTCGGTTTCAGGTAGGCGATCCCCTTGACGAGCATCAGCAGCACGATCGCCACCGCGATCAGGCATAGCCCGATCCCGGTCACCCAGCAGAGCCAGTAGAAGAGCCGGTCGACCATCGGCCACGTCGAGACGCCTTCGCGTGGGGCCTCCACGACCGGCGGCGGCGTCATGGGAGCGTCTGCCACGCTCGCGGTCGCCATCACGCACCGATCCCGTAGCGCTTCAGCGGCTGCTTGACGGCCCATCCGGCGAGCGACAGCATCGCCGCCGAGAACAGCAGCAGCGCCGCGATCGCGTAGATCGTGCTCGCGACCGCGCCGTTGGTCTGGCCGCCGAACTCCTGCACGATCGTGGCGCCGAGCGGCTGCACCGGCTCGTAGAAGAAGGTCAGGCCGTCGAGCGGGTTGGGCGCGAACGGGCGGCCGCCCGAAACCATCGCGAGCATGATCGCCTCGCCCAGCGCCCTCGCCGTGGCGAGCACGGTGGCGGCGGCGATGGCGGGCCGCGCCGTCCGCAGCGAGACGCGCCAGATCGTGCGCCAGCGGTTCACGCCGAGCGCCACCGACCCTTCGCGCCAGGAGCCCGGAACCGAGCGCAGCGCGTCGGCGCTCAGCGCGATCATGATCGGCACGATCATCACCATCAGGATCAGCGCCGCCGTCAGCAGGTTGGCGCCGTTGAGCTGGACCACGTAGGTGACCGACTGGCGGCGGGCGTTGCTGATCAGGTGTTCGTTGATCCAGGGCGCGATCGCGAGGATGCCGATCAGGCCGTAGACCACCGACGGCACACCCGCGAGCAGCCGCACGACCGGGTCGAGCACGCGCCGCGCGCCGGCGGGCGCGAACTCGGTGAGGAACACGGCGGCGAGCGTCGCGACGACGACCCCGATCACCACGGCGATGCCCGTCACGATCAGCGTCCCCCAGATCAGGGGCCAGGCGCGGAAGTAGAGAAGCGAGTGGCCCGGCAGCGGGACGCCCGCGTGCATCGCGCGGAACTGGGTCACCACGTCGCCGCCCGGCCCGAACCAGCTCAGACCGTTGGCGTGGAAGGACGGCCACGCCTTGATCGCGACCGTCACGACCATCAGGCCGATCAGCGCGAGCGAACCGACAGACAGCGCGCCGAGCACCAGCTCGGCGCGCCTGTCGGCTCTGGTTCCGGCGCCGGCCGCTGAGCCGGCTCTGGTGTCGGCGCCGGTTGCCAACTACCTCAGTGGATCGCGATCCACTGCGAGTTGACGATCGATTTGGTGGCCGCGTTGCCGCTGGTCACCCATGCGAGGAATTTCTTGGCTTCACCTTTGGGCGGGCCCTTGGTGACCATCCAGAAGTTGCGCACGCCGCCGTACTGGCCGGACTTGGCGTTGCGCAGCGAGCAGGGGATGCCGTTGTAACCCACCGGGTTGACGCCGGCGGTGTACGCGAACGACACGAACCCGATCGCCTGTTTGTCACTTCCGACGGCGCTCTGCTCGAGCCCGTTGGAGGTCTCCTGGGTGGCGCTCTGCGCGACCTTCAGCGTTTCGTCGTTCAGGAATATGTGCTGGAAGGCGTCCTGCGTACCCGATGCGCCGTCGCGGTCGAACAGGTCGATCGGGCCGCTGATCGTCGAGCCGGTGACTTCGCTCCAGTCACGGACCGCGCCGGTGAAGATCCGCTGGACGGTTTCTTCGGAGAGGTTGCCCAGCTTGTTCTGGCTGTTGGTGATCACGCAGACGCCGTCGCGGGCGATCTTGGTGAAGATCAGCCCTTTCGGGTCCACGCCTTTGATGGGGTCGCGCGAGGAGTCGCCGATGTCGAAGCGACCGCTCGCGGCGCCGGCGATCCCGCAGTCGGACTGGCATCCGCCCACCTGCGGCGCCGGGATCCTTGGGTAGGCCTTGTGGTAGGCGCTGGCGAGTTTCTGGGCCAGCGGCAGCACCGAGGTCGAGCCGCCGAGGATCAGGCGGCGTGCAGAGGCTCCGGCGGGGACGGCCAGGGCCAGAGCGAGGACCAGCGAGACGATGAGGGTGCGATGCGCGCGCAAGATGTTTGCTCCTTTGCGGTTTTGCGGGGCGGGGTCAAACGGTGAATCGTGGACAGAACAGGTGAGAGAGCACGGCGTTGCGGTATGCGCGAGATGGCAACACCCGGGGCGCAAGGGTCGCGCCCGGAGTCACCCCTGATGTGTCGTTTTTGTGAACGTCACGCTTACGCCGCGCTCTCGACCTCGACCAGAGATGTTGCGATTTTGTGAAAGGGGATAGAGGGCGGGTTGTGTCGTTTTTGTGAACGCCATTGCGTTTCCCGACGCGGCGTGTGAGGCTGCGGGCGATCGATGGACAGCGTCTTCCAGCGCTGCAGTAACAGGCGCCGCTGTTCGCTGTGGGCACGCCGCCCAGTCCGCCCGAGCGTCTGCCGGGTCAGTCCACCCAGCAACCCTTCGAGATGACCGACGACGAGAACCCCACCGGCCCCGCAAACGGCGACACCGCAGGCGATGCCCGCGGTGTCCCGCTCCCGCCCGCCCGCGGGAGCGCGAACGGCACGAGCCCGGCCGGCGGCCCCTCGGTGCGGTCGGGCCTGGCGCATCGTCGCAACCCGGTGATCACCGGGCTGGGCGAATTCTTCGGCATGGTGCGGCGGGTCGTGCTGCGTGACCCGCTGGCGATGTTCCTGCTCGTCGCCTCGATCGGCCTGGCGATCACGTTCGCCCTGCTGCTCGGGAGCATCAAGCCGCGGAGCTCGGGCAAGGAGGTGCCGCTTTCGACGGTCCAGACGCTCGCCAAGCAGCGGGACATCGCGACGGCGACGATCCTCGATCACGACAGCCGCGTGGTTCTCGAAACGAGCGCCAACGCGCCCGCGATCACCTCCGACGGTCGTGTGGCGGCGGCGCCCAAGACGGGCGGGGCCTCCAGCGAAGTCGTGGTCGGCCTCGGCGGCGAAGGCGAAGGGACGGCGGGCGCGCAGAAGCTGTGGGCGGCCTACCCGGCGTCGGGCGCGCAGACCCAGTCGCTGCTGCACGAACTGGGCGCGACCGGGGCGACGGTCACGGTAGACCAGCAGGCCGGCAAGGCGACGAGGACGATCATCGTCCAGTTCCTGATCCCGATCCTGCTGTTGGTGTGCCTGTTCTCGTTCTTCATGCGGCTCGGCGGTGAGGACGCCGCCGGCGGCCTCGCGGCGTTCTCGGCGTTCTCGGGCAAAGGGCGCAAGAAGGGCAAGGGCACCCGCGACCGGATCACGTTCGCCGATGTGGCCGGCGCGGGAGAGGCGGTGGCCGAGCTGCGGGAGATCCGCGACTACCTGGCGGATCCCACCAAGTACCTCGCGGTCGGCGCGGCCGCACCGAAGGGCGTGCTGCTCGTGGGCCCTCCCGGAACCGGCAAGACGCTGCTCGCGAAGGCGGTCGCGGGCGAAGCCGATGCGGCGTTCTTCTCGGTCTCGGGCTCCGACTTCGTGGAGTCGCTCGTGGGCGTCGGCGCTGCGCGTGTGCGCGACCTGTTCCGCAAGGCGCGCAAGACCGCTCCCGCGATCATCTTCATCGACGAGCTCGACGCGGCGGGCCGCAAGCGTGGGGCCGGCATCGGTCAGGGCAACGACGAGCGCGAGCAGACGCTCAACCAGATCCTCGTGGAGATGGACGGGTTCTCCGGGGACGGCGGCCTGGTCGTGATGGGCGCGACGAACCGCCCCGACATCCTTGACCCCGCGCTGCTGCGCCCGGGGCGTTTTGACAGGCAGGTCGTCGTCGACACCCCCGACGTGCACGGGCGTCTTGAGATCCTGCGGTTGCACGGGGACAAGCGTCCGCTCGCGGCGGATGCCTCGCTCGAGGAGGTCGCCAAGCAGACCCCTGGATTCAGCGGCGCCGAGCTCGCCAACGTGATCAACGAGGCCGCCCTGCTGTCCGTCCGCGACGGCCGTGGGGAAATCGACCAGGCGACGCTCGAGGAGGCGATCGACCGGGTCGTCGCGGGGCCGGCGAAACGCCACATCCTCACGGACGAGGAGCGCTGGCTCATATCGATCCACGAGTCCGCGCACGCGGTCGTCACGGAGGCGCTCGGGCATACCAGCTCCACGCGCAAGCTCTCGATCGTCGCGCGCGGCCGTCAGCTCGGCACCGCCGCGCACATGCTCTCCGATCGCGATCAGGTGATCATGAGCGAGCCCGACCTGCAGTCCCAGCTGATCGTGATCACCGCCGGGCTGGCCGGTGAGCGGATCGCGTTCGGTCACGTGTCGACATCCGCCAACGACGATCTGCACGCGGCGACGAACCTCGCACGCAGCATGGTCACCTCCTACGGGATGTCCGACGCGCTCGGGCTCGTGACGATCGGCGAGAAGGGCGGCGAGGTGTTCCTCGGCGCCTCGCTCCAGGACCTCGGGAGCGTTGGCCCCGAGACGCTCAACGTGATCGACAACGAGATCGAGCGCCTCGTCGGCGACGCGGCAGCCCGCGCGGAAGTGATCCTCGATCGCAACTGGAGCGCCGTCGAGGAGACGGCCACGGCGCTGCTGGAGCAGGAGACGCTCTCCGGGGTGGCGCTCGAGGCGCTGCTGTCCACGGTCCGGGAGACGTCGCTCGAGGAGATGCGCGAGGTACGGCGAGCGTCACCGCCGCGCTTCACCCAGCGCGACTCCAGTCCGGGTACATGAGACGCCCGCGCCTGCCGTCACCCGCGATGGTGGTGGCGCTGATCGCGCTCGTGCTGTCCACCACCGGAGCCGCAGACGCAGCGCGCCACGCGATCACAGTCGCCATCAACGGCCATCCGGTGAGCACCAAACCGCACGCCGGCGGTCTCCTCCTGCTCGGCAGCAACCGCAAGTTCCCGGCCGTCGCGATCCCTGCTGTCCGGGAAGCCAAGCACCTCGACGGCAGGACCGCCGCGCAGCTCGAAGGCACCTGCCCGCCGCAGGCCGTGGATCTCGGCACCTACTGCATGGAAACCGGGCCGTTCCCCATCACCAAGGAACAACTCGGCAAGAACAACTTCATGTTCGCGGTCAAGACGTGCCAGAAAGAAGGCGGATGGCTGCCCTCCGCGGCTGAACTGATCGGCGCCGCCGAACGGGTGAAGCTCGAGTCGACGATCACCGACTCGCGCCTCACGGCGACGATCAACCTCGACCCCTCGCGCGGGCTGAAGGACGAACGCGAGATGAGCTCCACGCTCGTCACCACGGAAGCGGGCTCGGCGGCAGCCGGGTTCGAGGGCGTCAGCGTGGGTGCCACCGGGAACCCGCGCCAGGGGCAGGCGAACCCGACGCCGCTGCCCGCGAACCCGCTGCCCGAATCGCTCCAGTACGTGACCGTCTACAGCAACCACCAGCAGGGCGGCTTCGCGGGCTCAGAGCCCCTGAAGGAACCGCAGAACTTCCGCTGCGCGTACGACAAGGCTCCCGGCGCGCTGCAGAAATCGACCTCCTGAGCGGCCGATCGGTGATGCCGCCGAGAACAGCGCGGCGCCGCCTCGCCTTCGCACCTCTCCTGGTCTGCGCGGCGACGCTGGCGGTGGTCGCGGCGCCCGCTCGAGCCGTGATCCTCCCGGCCACCACGATCGCCGGCCCGAGCCCCGAGATCGTGGCCTTCGGCGGGGTCGCGATGGCCGAAGACGGCACCGGCGGCGCCGTGTGGCTCCAGCGCTCGGGCGGCGTGGTCCACGTGTTCGTCTCGAGGTACGCGGGCGGTGTCTGGCAGGCGCCCATCCGCGTGGACTCCGAGCAGCCGTTCGCGGCCAGCTGGCCCCGCATCGGGGCGTTCAACGGCGGCGGGCTGATCGTGGTGTGGGCGACCCCCTTCGCCACGAGCCTGAGCACGTCGCGGCCCGTCTACCAGTTGCTGGGCGCCGAGATCGCGCCGGGTGGAGAAGGCTTCGGCCCGGCGATCCTCGTAGACCGCAGCATCGAAGAAGCGGTCGGCGCGAGCCCCGACCTCGCCGTCAGCTCGACGGGGCAGGCCGACGTGGTCTACCGCGTGGTCAAGCCGACGACCGTGGGTGTCTCGCTCGTGCACCGCGGCGACGTGGCCGAGTCGGTGAAGGTCGCGCACTTCGACGGGCTGCGCTGGACGAACCTGGGGGCGATCAACCGCAACCCCGCGATCGGGATGCGCCCGCCGACGGCTGCTAACGCACCCGTGATCGCCGTCGGCCCGACCGGCAACGGGGTGGTCGTCTGGCAGGAACCCGAACTGGAAGGCGTGGGACGGCTGTGGGCGCGACGGATCTTCGGACCCGAACTCGACTACGCGATGCAGGCGTCGGCCGGCTCCTTCCACGGGGCTCCGATCCGCGACGACGCGGAAGCGCCGGCGGTGTCGTTCTCGCGGCTGGGGCAGGGGGAGGTCGCCTACCGGCAGCCGGTGGGGTCCTCCTCGCCGCTCCCCGGGCCGCGGATCTTCGTCAACACGCTCCCCGACGGCGAATCGGCGAGCGGCGCCGAATTCGCAGGTGCGCGCGTGCTCGACGAAGGCGTGGGGGGCGGCAAGGCCGGCCAGGTCGGTCCCCCGAGCATCGACATCGACGAAAACCGCGAGATGCGGGCGCTGTACGACGCCAACGGCACGCCGCGGCTCGTCGAAGCCAACGACAAGGAAACGCTGCGCCCCGGGATCTCGCTGACGCCGCCGTTCGCAGGCGCCGAATCCGCTCCGGCGAGCGTGATGAACCCCCAGGGCGGCGGCATCTCCGCGTGGCCCAGCGAGAACAGGGCCGGCGCGCCCGAGGTCGCGGTGCTCGAGAACTTCCCCGAAGGCGGTGCCCAGACGGCGCTCGTCGCAGGGGGCGCGGGCGGCGAAGTGGCTGAAGTCGGCGTCGGACGTTCCGGCCTCGGCGATGGCATCGTCGGCTTCCGCCAGGGCCCCTTCGGCGACGCGGCGATCGTCGGCGCGGCCGTCACGGCTCCGCCCGCCAAGCTCCCGTTCGTCCTCACCGTCCCCAAGAACTGGGTCCGGCCCGCGCAGGCGATCGCGTCGTGGCTGCAGGCGCCGAGCGCCGCGGGCCCCGTCACCTATCAACTCGTCGTCGACGGGCACGCGCTTCCCACGCCTCCAGGGGTGTTCGCCGAGCGGATCGACACGCGCGGTCTCAGCTCGGGGCGTCACCGCGTCCAGATCCTCGCGACCGACCGCAACTCGCAGTCGACGCTGACGGCACCGAGCGAACTGCTCCTCGACAGCACCCCCCCGAGCGTGCGCATCCGGCGCACCCACGCCGGCACGGCGGTGACGGTGACGGTCCGCGATCGCTTCTCCGGCCTGGCCAAGAAGTCGGTGCACATCAGCTTCGGCGACGGGGCCTCGGTCCGCGGAAGGGCGCGCGCCGGCCACGTGTACGCCGGCCCGGGCGTCTACCGCGTCACCGTGTCCTCGCGCGACAGGCTCGGTGTCGCAGGCGTGGTGCAGCAGTGGGTGAGCATCCGATGACGCGGTTCTCGACGGGGCGCCCTCGCAACCACCTGCCGTGGATCGCGGTCGCATGCTGCGCCCTTGTGGCGCTCGTGCCTGCGAGCGCGGGTGCGGACGTCTTCTCGGGCATCTCGTTGGTCTCGTTCGGCTCGGTCGACGGCGGACCGCTCGCGCAGGCCGAATACGCACACGACGCCGCGATCTCCGCCGACGGCCGCTACGTGGTGTTCGACGGTGCGGTCGGCGGCGTCCAGGGTGTGTGGCGCCGCAACACGGCCACCAGCGCGATCGAACAGGTGGCGGGCGGCGGCGCCCGCGAGCCGTCGGTCAGCAGTGACGGCCGGTACGTGAGCTTCACGACCGACGAAGGCGCGCACCTGCCCGAACTGAGCGATGGCCTGGCGCATGCGACGAGCCCCGAACCGACGAACGTCTACGTGCGCGACATGGCCGATTCACCCGCGGCGACGGCGGCCGAAGAAGCCACCCGAGCCCCAGGCGAAAGAGCGTTTCGGATCGTTTCGGCGCCGAGCGGATCCGAACAGCCGCTGCACGCCATCGAGAAGCCCGGGAGCGTCACGGAAGGAGCCTTTGCCGTCGGGCGCTCGGCGATCAGCGCCGACGGGCAACGCGTGGTCTTCGCTACCGAAGCCATCTCCAACCTCGTCCCGTATCCGGCTCTCGAAGAAGAAGAACGATCGCTGGGCGAAACTCCCAGGCCGCACACCCCGCCGCGCCAGGTGGCGGTGCGTTACATGGAAACGGGCGTCACCGAACTCGTGACCCGCTGTCGCTCCGGGTGCGGTCTCGGCCCGGCCGCGGGCGCCGCCGAACCCGTCGCGGCGAGCCTCGAAGCCGGCGAACCGGTGGGGGGCGTCGCCATCGGTGGCGCCTCGATCAGCGCGGACGGTTCGACGGTCGCGTGGAACGGGGCCAACCTCGGGCAGCAGGTGCAGTTGCTGTCCGCGGAATTCCTGACGCCCGGCTACAGCGAACCGCTCTGGGAGCGGCTTCCGGCCGCGGGCAACGCGACGCGCAGGGTCTCCGGGGGCTCGGATCCCGAAAACCCGGCGTGTGCGGCCAGCGGGGAGACGAGTGTCCCCACGCGGAGCGAGAACCCCGCAGACCCTTGCCAGGGGCCGTTCGAGATCGAACCCGGCAGCGGTGGCGACAAGGGCGGCTTCCTCGACCGGGTGACGCCCGCGGGGGCGCACGACTCGGCCACCCCGCAGCTGAGCGCGGACGGCGAGGAGGTGGCGTTCGTCTCCGAAGCCGTCCCCGTGTCCGAGCAGGGCGACTTCGGCCGTCTGGGCAGCGGCGCGCCGCGCGATGTGTACGTCGCTCACATGGGGCCGGGCCTCACCCGCGTCCAGGCGCTCCAGCAGCTCACACAGGTGGGCGTCCCCGAAGTGCCCGCCGAGGACGGGCCCGTAGTCGACTTCGCGATCTCCCCCGACGGGAGCCAGGTCGCGTTCTCGACGATCCGCACGATCTTCCTGCTCGGCGAACCCACGCTCGTGAGCGCTGCACCGCCGTTCCCCGGCATCAACGAGCTGTACGACGCCGACCTCCAGAACGGCACGATCACGCTCGTCACACACGGCTACGAAGGCGGCGCGAGCACCCAGCCCCACAGGAACCGCCCGCTCGAAGAAGACCCCTACGAACCCAGCGTCGGCGCGCAGCTGGGCACGTACTCAGAGTCCTTCGATGGAACGGGCCATACACTCGCGTTCACCTCGACGGCGGACAACCTCGTCTACGGCGATGGCAACACCCCGACGAGCGCCGAACCGGTGCTCGGCGCCGCGGACGGCGCGGACGTGTTCGACGTCTCGCGCATCACCTTCCAGCCCCAGCCCGCCTCGCAGCAGGTGGCGGCGGCGCCCACGTTCACGACGGAACCGTCCTGGAGGATGGGCGTGACGGCGGCGCGGCAGCGCAACGGCACCGTCCTGCTGTACGTCCGGGTCCCCGGCTCCGGCGCGCTCGCCGCGTCGGCGCGCAGCGCGGTCCTCGTGACCGTCGCAAAGGGCAAGCGCGCCCATCGCCGCGCGCGCCGCGTCGTCGCCCAGCGCGGGGTCGCCTCCGCGCACACTCTCGCGCAGGCTCCCCAGGGTGCGCTCGTGACGCTGGTCCTGAAGCCCGCCAAGGCATACGCGCCGCTCGCGGCGCGCGGCGCGGGCCTGTCGGCGAACGTCAGCGTCGCCTTCTCGGCGCCCGGCGAGCCCAAGCTGACGGAAACGCTGGCGGTGACCTTCAAGAGCCCGACCCACAAGACGAAGAAGGCCCGGCGCGCGGCCAGCGGGTCGACGGGGGCGCACGCGCGATGAGGGCGCCGCGCCCAACGACCTCGTCGGCCGTCCGGCGGCTGCTGCTCTGCGCGGTCGCGTCGAGTGCGCTGCTGCTCGCCCCCGCTGCAGCGCACGCGGCGGAAGAACCGGCGACCTGGGCGCTCGAACAGCCCGCTCCGCCGCCGTCCCCGCCGGGCGTGCCCCCGGCACCGGTGGCGGTGGGCCTCGGCACGATCGGCGACCTCGAGTTCTGGGCGCCCGCCGGCGGGGCGCCGCAGCCGAACCGCGGCGTGCTCATCACCAGCGGAAACGGCACGGCGGTGCCGCCCGGAGTGTGGGCGTACAACGGCGTCCGCTGGCGCGAGCTCGCGGACGTGTGCGGCGCGACCAGCGGCCGGGTCGCCTGGTCGGGCCCAGAAGAGTTCTGGACCGTCTCCGACGGGCGGCCGGGCCAGGTCGCGAAGAACTCCGGCGGCGAAGAAGAAGAAGTTCCCCTCCAGGACAACACGCTGTGCCACTTCGCCGGCGGCCAGGTGGCCGGGTCCTACGCCCATCTCGCCTTCCAACGGGACTCATACCGCGCGATGGACGCCGCCGCATGCGTGCCGCCGGCGCCTCCCGTGGCCGCCTCGCACGAATGCTGGTTCGGCGGTGCGATGCTGCCGGCGGGTGAAGTCGGTGCGTTCCAGCTCCACTGGAACGGCTCTGCTCTGGAAGAGCAGCCCGAGCCCGAAGGGCACGCGATCCACGACATGCGCTCCCTGGAAGACGCGATCATCCAGAGCGTCGAAGTCGAAGACACCGACCCCAAAGGGGCCTCGTTCGGTCCACCGCCCGTGATGCACGTCATCGAAGCGGGTGCGATCGAACCGGAAACAAACCTGCCGCTCTACTCCTCGCTGGAGCCGGCGCAGGCGCTCGAAGGCCTACGGTTGGCGAGCGCCGGAGGCAATCTGTGGGCCGCCGCGGGCGCGAGCGGGCAGCCGCTGAGCGGCGAACAGCAACGCGGCCAGGTGACGGTCGTCGAGCGCAGCGAAGGCCTCTGGCGACAGATCTTCGGTCCGAACAACCCGCTCCCCGAAGTGTTCTCCGGCGAAGCGGAACTCCGAGCGCTCGTCGGGGAAGTGACTCCGCTCGCAGCGCGCGCGGCTCCCGTGACGGCGTTCGCTGTCGAACCGGGCAGCGAAGACGCGTGGCTGGCGCTCGGCCCGCGAGACGCCTCCAAGCAGCGGGGCCGCGTCGCGGCGCTGGTCCACATCAACCCCGCCGGTGAAGTGCTCGGGGTGCAGACGCTGCCGTCGCCCGAAGAACAGGCGCACGGGATCGGTCCGAAGGGCTCGGCGGTGCGTCTCTCCTGCCCGGCGCCCGAAGACTGCTGGATGGCCACCCGCGAAGGCTGGCTCTACCACCTCGCCACGCCGGGCGCACGCGCCGCGGCGGCGAGCGGGGCGGGCAAGAGCGAAATGAGCGCGTTCCCCGAAGGCCTGATCATCAGCGAACGGCCACCCGACCAGGGGATCCCCCAGGAAGTGGTCGAAGCGCCTCCCAGCGACACCTCGGGGGTCAACGAAGAACACGTCTTCAACGAAGGGACGGTGGAAGCGCACACCTCCGAAGCGGAAAACACGAAAGTCGTGCTTCCGCTCGTATCGCGGGTGAAGGACCGCCTGAGGGGAACGACG
>Ga0187823_10000010_pt1 | contig 32881 bp, 39 predicted proteins | sample NC_wetland_sal_i_12_FD_132968 | JGI IMG/M metagenome (GOLD analysis project Ga0187823, IMG submission 132968) | Wetland sediment microbial communities from Neuse River Estuary, North Carolina, USA - SourceSoil_3 | ecosystem: Environmental > Aquatic > Freshwater > Wetlands > Sediment | place...
AGGAGCCAGATAATGGGACAAAAAGTTCATCCCTACGGTTTTCGCCTGGGCTACACCAAGCCCTGGAAGTCGCGCTGGTTTGTGGAGCGCGATTACGACAAGCTGCTGCTCGAAGACGTCAAGTTGCGCAATGAGCTGAAAGACAAGCTCAAGTCGGCGGGCGTGAGCTCGATTGAAATCGAGCGTCCCGGCAACAAGCTGCGCGTCATCATCAAGACGGCGCGTCCCGGCATCATCATCGGACGCAAGGGCGCCGAGATTGACAAGCTCAAGGGTGACGTGCAGAAGCGTACCGGGCGCGAGGTCTATATCGATATCCAGGAAGTGCACAAGCCCGAGCTCGATGCCCAGCTGGTATCGGAATCGATTGCCCTGCAGCTGGAAAAGCGGGTTGGCTTCCGCCGCGCCATGCGCAAAGCGGTCGACTCGGCATTGCGTTTCGGTTGCAAAGGCATCAAGGTCCGGGTCAGCGGACGTCTGAACGGCAACGAAATTGCGCGTTCCGAATGGTATCTGCAGGGCCGCTTGCCTCTGCACACGCTGCGCGCCGACATCGATTACGGTTTTACCGAAGCCCGCACCACCTATGGCGTCATCGGGGTGAAGTGCTGGGTCTACAAAGGCGAAATTTTGCCGGCCAAGAAACGCGAACCGCAGCAGGCAGGCGCGTTCTAAGGGTTGAGCCAGAAGCTAGAAGCTAAGAGCTGATCTTATGTTGATGCCCAAGAAAGTTAAGTACCGCAAGCAACAGCGCGGACGCATGACCGGCAAGGCCTGGCGCGGTAGCCAGCTGGCTTTCGGCGATTTCGGCCTGAAAGTGCTGGAGCCGGGCTGGATCACCGACCGCCAGATTGAAGCGGCTCGCGTGGCCATGACCCGGTTCATCAAGCGCGGCGGCAAGATCCAGATCCGTCTTTTCCCGGACAAGCCGGTGACCAAGAAGCCGGCTGAAACCCGTATGGGAAAAGGCAAAGGCGCGCCCGATCACTGGGTTGCGGTGGTCCGGCCGGGCAAGATCCTGTTCGAGATGGAAGGGGTTTCGCAGACCGACGCCAGCGAGGCCATGCGCCTGGCTTCGCACAAGCTGCCTTTGCGGACGGTGTTTGTGAAGCGTGAAGGCGCGCACTAGATACTTTGAACTGAGAACCGAGAACTGACATGAAACCGGAAAAAGTACGTAACCTGACCGCCGACGAACTGGTTTCCCAGGAGCGCGAGTTGAGCGACCAGCTGTTCAAGCTGAAGTTCCAGCTCAACATGGGACAGACCGAGAGCCTGAAAAAGATCCGCGGGCTGCGGCGGGACATTGCGCGGGTGAAGACCATCGCGCGCGAGCGTGAACTGGCAGGGGCCGGCGCAACGGAGAAAAAATAGTATGGCTGAAACCAAAATACAATCCGGAGCGGAACCGCAGGCCGCCGGACGGCGCAAGATTGTGGTCGGCGAAGTGGTCTCGAGCCGCATGCACAAGACGATCGTGGTGCAGGTGGTGCGCAAGAAGGCGCATCCCTTCTACGGCCGGGTGGTCTCGAAAGCCAAGAAGTTTTACGCCCACGACGAGAAAAATGTGGCTCATGTTGGCGATGTGGTGCGCCTGGAAGAAACTCGGCCGCTCTCCAAGTTGAAGCGCTGGCGCTTGAAGGAAGTGGTCCGTCAGGCGGCGTCGCTGCCCGAAGTGGCGCTTCCGGAAGTGAGTTAGACGGGCGTTCTGGCAATGGCCCGGAGGAGATCCGATTATGGCTGTGATGATGAGATCGATGCTCGAGGTCGCCGACAACTCCGGCGCCCGCAAGCTGCAGATGATTCTGCCGCTCGGCGGCTCCACCGGCCTGAACGCCGGGCTGGGGGATGTCATCACCGCCAGCGTGAAGGAAGCCGCCCCCGAGGGCCAGGTGCAGAAGGGCAAAGTGGTAAAGGCGGTCATCGTGCGTACCCGCAAGGAACACCGGCGCCGCGACGGCACTTACATCCGCTTTGACAACAACGCCGCGGTGCTCATCAACGATGCCGGCGAGCCGGTGGGGACCCGCGTGTTCGGCCCGGTGGCCCGCGAACTGCGCGAACGCAAGTTTTTGAAGATCGTGTCGCTGGCGCCGGAAGTGCTTTAAGAGAATTCATTCATTGAGCGGAAAGCCGAGATCATGAAGACAGTCGAGAGAGCGAACAAGCGAGTGGACCTGCGGCGCAACGATACGGTGCGCGTGATCACCGGGCGCGACAAGGGCAAGGAAGGCCGGGTGCTGCGCATTTTCCCCAACGACGCCAAGATCCTGGTGGAGCACGTGATGCTGGTGAAGAAGCATGTGCGGCCCAACCCGCAGCGCAATGTGAAAGGCGGCATCGCCGAGCAGGAAAGCCGGATCGCGATTTCGAATGTGGGACTGATGTGTCCCGGCTGCAAGCGTCCGGTACGCATCGGACACGAGTTCCAGGGCGAGCGCAAAGTCCGGGTATGCCGCAAGTGCGGCGCGACGCTGGATAAGTAGTGAAGGCGCTTCTAGCTGCTAGCTTCTGGCTGCTAGTTAGAGCCCAACTAGGGGGATTTTTAGGAGCTAGAAGCCAGGAGCCAGGAGCACCGGCTGAACTCCAGAGAAGGTAACTGAAGCAATGGCAAAAGAGAAAAGAGACAAGCAGGGCGACAAGCAGCAGCAGGAGGCGAAGCCGGCGCAGGCCCATCACAGCGCCAAGGAAACGCCGCGGCTCAAGAGCCGCTTCCAGGCTGAGGTCGCGCCCGCGCTGATGAAGGAATTCGACCTCAAGAATCCCATGGCGGTGCCGCACCTGAACAAGATCGTGGTCAACATGGGAGTGGGCGAAGCCACGCAGAATGCCAAGATCCTTGATCCCGCGGTCAATGAGCTGGGTCAGATCACCGGCCAGAAGCCGGTGACGACCAAGGCCAAGAAATCGATTGCCGCCTTCAAGGTGCGTGAAGGACAGGCCATCGGCGCCATGGTGACCCTGCGGGGCGACCGCATGTGGGAGTTTCTGGACCGGCTGTTGAATGTGGCGCTGCCCCGGGTGCGCGACTTCAAGGGAGTTTCGACCAAGTCGTTCGACGGGCGCGGCAACTATACGCTGGGCCTGCACGACCAGCTGATTTTTCCCGAAATTGATTATTCCCGGGTGGACAAGACCAAGGGCATGAACGTCACCATCGTGACCACGGCGGCGAATGACGACCAGGCGCGAGTATTGCTGAAGCACCTGGGAATGCCCTTCCGTCCGTAGCGAGTAACAGGTCCTAACTGAGAGCTGAGGGCTGACCGCTGAGAGGTGGCAGCCAGAAGCAGGAGCTAAAAGCAAATTGACGACAGCAAAAAGAGTAAAAGACGCAAAGATCGAAGCAAAGTTTGACAAAGCGCGGGGCAAAGAGCCGAAGCTGAAGTTTTCCTCGCGCCGGCATAACCGCTGCAAATTGTGCGGACGTCCGCGGGCTTACCTGCGCAAGTTCGGCATTTGCCGGCTGTGTTTCCGCGGGCTGGCGCTGCGCGGAGAGATTCCCGGGGTTTCGAAGTCGTCCTGGTAGGTAGTAGATCTCCCAGCCCGCGCAAAGAGCGCGCGAGGGTTGGGGCACCCGGGTCTGGATGATTAAACCTGGGTAGCGGTCAGGGTGGAAGCGTCGTTGCGGGTTCTTCGGTCGAAAGCAAGTGGGACCGGAGCAAACGGGCGGCGGAGGAGAAGCAAACGATGAGGTTGACCGATCCGGTCGCAGACATGCTGACGCGCATTCGCAATGCGATACGCGCCCGCCACCAGAAAGTTGACATTCCTGCTTCCAAGCTGAAGCTGGAGATTGCCCGCATCCTCAAGGAGGAAGGCTATATCTCCAATTTCAAGCCGGCGGAGGAGGAAGGCCACAAGGTCCTGCGCATTTATCTGAAGTATGGCAACAACAACGAGGCTGCGATCTCGAACGTCGAACGTGTGTCCCGGCCGGGTTGCCGGGTCTATGTGCGGCGCAGCGAGATCCCGCGCGTGCTGGGCGGCATGGGCATCAATATTCTGACTACGCCCCGCGGCGTCATGACCGGGCGCCAGGCCCGCAAGCAGGGCGTGGGCGGCGAAGTGTTGTGCGAGATCTGGTAACGGCTGCTACTGGCTACTGGCTTCTGGCTACTAGCTGGAGCACAAGTACAAATTGGAAGTAATTGTCGTGAGTGCATGAATGCGACTTGGCTAGAAGCCAGGAGCTAGAAGCTAGAAGCCTATGTCAAGAATTGGACGAAAACCGATCCCGCTCCCCAAGGGGGTAGCGGTCAAGATTGAAGGCAGCACGGTGAACGTGCAGGGTCCCAAGGGCAAGCTGGATACCCAGCTTCCGCGCGGCATCCGCATGGAGCAGCAGGACGGCAACCTGGTGGCGATCCGCGAGAACGACTCGCAGGCCGCGGTCCACGGACTGGCCCGCGCCCTGGTCAACAACGCAGTGGAAGGCGTGACCAAGGGTTGGACCCGGGAACTGGAAATCGTCGGCATCGGATACCGCGCCGAGCTCAAAGGCAAGACCACGGTGGTCTTCAGCCTGGGTTACTCGCACCCGATTGAATATCCCCTGCCCCTCGGAATCGAAGCGACCGTCGATCCCAAGCAGACCAAGCTGAGCGTGACTGGAATCGATCGCCAGAAAGTCGGACAGGTGGCCGCCGAAATGCGCAGCCTGCGCCCGCCCGATCCGTACAAGAACAAGGGCGTGCGCTATGCCGGCGAGCGCTTGAAGAAGAAGGTTGGTAAGACCGGAGCGAAATAGTCGTCAGTCGTCGGTCGTCAGTCGTCAGCCACGCGGCAAACGATTGACGGATCGAGCTGATGACCGAGGCAACAACAGTCGTGCGGTGATCGGTCTGCGCAAGAGTGGGAAGGGCTGACGACCGACGACTGACGACCGAGGACCAGAAAAAATGCTTACCCAGACATCGAAGAACGCGAATCGGCGGCACGTGCACAAGCGTATCCGCAAGAAGGTGCTCGGCACCTCCGAGCGCCCGCGGCTGAACGTGTATCGCTCGTTGAATCATATTTACGTTCAGCTGATCGACGACCTGAAGGGCGCGACCCTGGTTTCCGCGAATTCCGCCGAGGGCAAGAAAGGCGAGCGGCGGAACGGCGGCAACCTGGCCGCGGCGAAAAATGTCGGCAAGAGCATTGCCGAGCGCGCCAAAGCCAAGGGGATCGAGAAAGTCGTGTTTGACCGTGGCGGCTACATTTATCACGGACGGGTCAAGGCCCTGGCCGATGCCGCCCGCGAAGCTGGACTGCAGTTCTAAAACTTGCAGATCTGCGAACTGGGAAATGAGAGTTTAAAGAATGCCAACAGTGATCAAGAAGCTCGATGCGAATTCGTACCAGCTGAAAGACCAGGTGGTCTCGATCAACCGCGTGACCAAAGTGGTCAAAGGCGGCAAGAACCTTTCCTTCGCGGCCCTGGTCGTGGTGGGAGACCCAAGTGCGGCCGTCGTGGGCTATGGTTCGGGCAAGGCAAAGGAAGTTCCGCAGGCCATTCGCAAGGGAATTGAGTCGGCCAAAAAGAACCTGATGCGGGTGAACCTGACGCAAACTTCGATTCCCCACCTGGTGCTGGGACGCTACGGCTCGGGCAGGGTGCTGCTGAAGCCGGCCCCGGAAGGTACGGGAGTTATCGCCGGCGGCGCGGTGCGCGCGGTCATGACTTCGGCGGGCATTCAGAATGTGCTTACGAAATCGATTGGCACCACCAATCCGCACAATGTCATCAAGGCGACGTTTGATGCCCTGAAACACCTGAAAAACCGCAGCGATGTGGCTGCCATGCGCGGCAAGTCAGTCGAGGAACTGTAATCATGCCTAATAAACTGGCGAAGAAATCGAGTCCGGGCAGCGGCCCGAAAATTCATCTGAAGTGGGTGCGCTCGGCGATTTGCGCGCCGGTGCAGCAGAAGCTGGTGGTCAAAGGCCTGGGTTTCACCCGCTTGAACCAGGTGATCGAGCGGCCGGACAATCAGGCCATCCGCGGCATGGTGGCCAAGGTGCCGCATTTGGTTGAAATCGTGCAATAAAGCTATCAGCTGACCCTGGGTGCTGAGAGCTGACGGCTGAGAGCTGACTTTATGAACCTTTCAAACATTCGCGCACCAAAGAAGGCGACGGCCAACAAGAAGCGCGTGGGCCGCGGCATGGGATCGGGCATGGGCAAGACTTCCACCCGCGGACACAAGGGCCAGCGCTCGCGCAGCGGCTCGCGCATGATGCGCGGCTTTGAAGGCGGCCAGATGCCGTTGCACCGCCGCATGCCCAAGCGTGGCTTCACCAACATCTTCCGCCAGGAATTCAACATCGTGAACCTGGAAAAGCTGGCGGCGCTGGGCGAGACCACCATCACGCCTGACGTGTTGCGTAAAGCGGGCGTGATCAAGGGCAAGCATCCCTTGAAGGTGCTGGGTGACGGCGAGTTGACGGTCGCCCTGACCGTGCATGCCCACAAGTTTTCCAAGTCGGCCCAGGAAAAGATCACCCAGGCCGGCGGCAAGTTCGAGGTGCTGTAGCCGATGCTGGAGAAACTGGCCAACGTCTTTCGTATCCCGGACCTGCGCAAGCGCATCATGTTTACCCTGGCGCTGCTGGCGGTGTACCGCCTGGGCGGGCATATTCCCACGCCGGGCGTGAACGCGGACAAGCTGCAGCAGTTTTTCGAGCAGAACAAAGGCAGCCTGCTGGGCTTCGTTGACCTGTTTTCCGGCGGACAGCTGCGCCGCCTGACCATTTTTGCCCTGGGCATCATGCCCTACATCACGGCGTCCATCATTTTGCAGTTGCTGACCGTGGTTTATGAGCCATTGGCCAAGTTGCAGAAAGAAGGCGAGCTCGGACGCAAGAAGATCACGCAGTGGACCCGCTATCTGACTTTTGGCTTGAGCGCGGTGCAGTCCTTTGGCATTGCCTGGCAGCTGCAGCGCGGCGGAGATTTCGTCATCCACCCCGGAGCGTCTTTTGTCCTGATGACCATGCTGACCCTGACCACGGGCAGCGTGTTCATTATGTGGCTGGGCGAACAGATTACCGAGCGCGGCATCGGCAACGGCATGTCGCTGCTGATCTTTGCCGGCATCGTGGTCGGCCTGCCGCGCGCGGTGATCGACCTTTTCGACAAAGTTCGCACTGACGCCTGGGGCGCCTTCACCGCGCCGGCCACAATCCTGCTGATCGGAGTGATGGTCCTGGTGGTGGGATTCATTGTTTATGTGGAGCGCTGCGAGCGCCGGATTCCGGTGCAGTATGCCAAGCGCGTGGTGGGCCGGAAGGTGATGGGCGGGCAGTCCACGCATTTGCCTCTGCGGGTGAATTCCGGCGGCGTTATGCCGGTCATTTTTGCCTCGTCGATCCTCACTCTGCCGCAGACCGTGGGCTACAGCCTGCGCAACAACCGCTACTTCGGCGAGCTGATCCGCAATCTGGGATGGGGGGAGCCGCTCTATACCTTCCTGTACGCCATCGGCATCATTTTCTTTGCCTACTTCTACGTATCGATTGTCTTCAACCCCAACGAAGTTGCCGACAACATGCGGAAGTACGGCGGGTTCATCCCCGGCATTCGTCCCGGCAAGCGCACCGCCGATCACATCAACGAAATCCTGACCCGGATCACGCTGGTGGGCGCGCTATACCTGATCATCATCTCCTTTATTCCGGAGTGGATGATCACCGGCATTCATCTGAACCACTTGTACGGACCGATCGGAGCATTCTTCGAGCGCCTGCCGACCTGGGTGACCAACGGTCTGGGCGTGAACTTCTACTTTGGAGGCACGTCCCTGCTGATCGTGGTGGGCGTCGCCATGGATACCGTGACCCAGATCGAAGCCCAGCTGGTGATGCGCCACTATGACGGATTTACCCCGCGCAGCGGGCGTATTCGCGGCCGCCGGACCTGGTCTTGATGTTGTGTGGTCGCGGGCGACCTCGCCCGCGTGGCCTGGAGTCGAGATCAAGAGCCGCGGGGCGAGTCACCCGCGACCAAACGGTCAGATGGTTGGGTAGGGATTGAAGCAGGTTCGCTGTAATCGTGCTGGTTGGGTGAAATTGCAATCGGAGGCGGGAGGACCAGTTCGATGGCGGAGGCGATCTCGCGCGGCATCGGACCTGTCATTCTGCTCGGCTCTCCGGGTGCGGGCAAGGGTACGCAAGCCAAGCAGATTGTGGCGCATTACCAGATCCCGCAGATTTCCACGGGAGACCTGCTGCGGGAAAATGTGCAGCGCGGCACTCCCCTCGGCCTGGCGGCCAAGGACGTGATGGCGCGCGGCGGACTGGTGCCGGACGACCTGATGTACGACATGGTTGCCCAGCGCCTGAGGCAGGCGGATTGCGCGCGCGGCTTCATTCTTGACGGATTTCCCCGCAACCCGGCCCAGGCCGGATGGCTGGATGCGTTTCTGGAACATGAGTTCTTTGAAAAGGGGCAACGGGAGCAGTGTCTGCCCATTGTGATCCGAATTAACGTGGATTATAATAAGTTGTTACGTCGGATTACTGGACGCCGTTCTTGTCCCGTCTGTGGCCGGATCTATAACGTCTACTCCCAGCCACCCCGTGTCGCTGACCGATGCGATGTTGATGGTTCTACGCTGGTGACCCGCGACGACGACCGTGAAGACGTCATCCGGGAACGACTGGCGGCCTACGAACTGCAGACCAAGCCCGTGGCCGAGTACTACGCGCGCAAAGGGCGGCTGGTTTCCGTCGATGGCGATTTGCCGGTCAAGCAGGTCACCGAGCAGATTTTCAAGGTGATCGAGAGCCAGCGGGGTGTGCCGGCCGGTGATCCGTAGGTCCGACAGGAAGTTCGATCTGTAAATCATGATTGTCTGCAAATCGGCGGCTGAGATCGAGAAGATGCGGCGCAGCGGCGGCATCGTGCGCGAGGTCCTGAACCATGTTCGCGCCCTGGTGGTGCCGGGAGCGAGCACCATGGACCTGGAACGCGCGGCCGAGCAGAAGATCAAGGACCTGGGCGTGAAGCCCGCCTTCAAGGGATACTACGATTATCCCTGCGTGCTGTGCACCTCGATCAATGAGGAGATCGTGCATGGCATCCCCTCTGAGAAAAGGGTGTTGAAGGCCGGCGACATTGTTTCGATTGATTGCGGCGTGGTGTTCGACGGCTACTATGGCGATGCGGCCATCACGGTCCCGGTGGATGGTTCGATCACGCCCGAGCTGGCCAAGTTGCTCGAAGTCACGGAGGCATCGTTGTACCGGGGCATCGAGGCGGCGCGGATCGGAAATGCAGTGGGAGACGTTGGCGCTTCGGTGCAGGAATTTGTCGAAGCCAACGGTTTCAGCGTAGTCCGGGAATTCGTGGGGCACGGCATTGGCACCCGGTTGCACGAGGAACCGCAGGTGCCGAACTACGGCACTCGAGGGCACGGGGCGCGCTTGCGCGAAGGCATGGTGCTGGCCATCGAGCCCATGGTGAATTCGGGCAGTCCCGGGACCCGCGTCCTCGACGACAAGTGGACCGCGGTAACCGCCGACGGCAGCTACAGCGCCCACTTCGAACATTGTGTCGCGGTCACTAAAGATGGCCCGATGATTTTGACGCAGTAGGGCTTTTGGCTCCTGGCTTCTAACTACTAGCTTGGACCGGAAGCCGGGTGATTTAGCTAGTAGCCAGTGGCTAGAAGCGATTTCAAGGAGTCGATGAGCAAAGAGGACGCGATTGAAGTGATGGCAACGGTCTTGGAACCGCTGCCCAATGCCATGTTCAAGGTTGAACTGGAAAACAAACACCAGGTGCTGGCCCATGTCTCGGGAAAGATGCGCAAGAACTTCATTCGCATTCTGCCCGGGGACAAAGTCGCGGTTGAGCTTTCGCCCTACGACCTGAATCGCGGCCGCATCGTGTATCGGTATAAATGAACGCTGTCTTGTCAGTCGTCCCGGGTTTGCTGACGGCTGAGGGCTGACGGCGGAAGGCTGGTGTATGAAAGTACGAGCGTCGGTAAAGAAGATTTGCGATAAGTGCAAGGTCATCCACCGCAAGGGCGTGGTGCGGGTGATCTGCGTCGTCTCCAAACACAAGCAGCGTCAAGGCTGAGGATTAGAGGAACACTATGGCACGCATTGCAGGCGTCGACCTTCCGCGCAACAAGCGAACCAATATCGCGCTGACCTACATCTATGGCATCGGCAATCCGCGCGCGGCCCGCATTCTGGACGCGGCCAACGTGGATCCCATGAAGAAGGTCCAGGACCTGGGTGAAGACGAGGTGAACCGCATCCGCCAGGTGATCGAGGCCGAGGGCATGGTGGAAGGCGATTTGCGCAAGGAAGTTTCGATGAACATCAAGCGGCTCATCGAAATCGGTTCCTACCGCGGCTATCGTCACCGCCGCAACCTGCCGGTCCGCGGACAGCGTACCCACACCAATGCGCGCACCCGCAAAGGCCCGCGCAAGGGGACAGTGGCGCAGAAAAAGAAGGCAACGGCAAAGACATAGAACAGTCGCCAGTCGTCGGCCTTCAGTCGTCAGCAGGATCCTGACGCCGTTGGGCGATGATTGGCTGACGACCGAAGACTGACGACCGACGACTAGGAACAACTATGGCAAAACCAGCAGCACCAGCAGCAGCACCGGGGACCGGGGCAGCGGCGCCGGACAAAAAGGGCAAGAAGAAAACCTTCAAGAAAAAAGAGCGGAAGCATGTTCCGCACGGCATTGCCCACATCCAGGCTTCGTTTAACAACACCATTGTGACCATCGCCGACCAGGCGGGGAACGTACTGGCGTGGAAGAGTTCCGGTTCACTGGGCTTTCGCGGATCGCGCAAAGGGACACCGTTCGCCGCCCAGCAGGCCGCGCAGAACGCGGCCAGCATGGCGCGCGATCACGGCGTGCGCAGCGTCGAAGTAAGAGTGAGTGGCCCCGGCTCCGGACGTGAATCGGCGATCCGCGCTCTGGCCGCTGCTGGTATTGAGGTTCGTAACATCAAAGACGCTACTCCGATTCCGCACAACGGTTGCCGTCCGCCGAAGCGTAGAAGGGTGTAGGCAGTTTCGGGGCTCTGGTTTCCCGTTTCAAGGACTCTTAGCTCGACTGGGAACGGGGAACTAGGAACTGATAACCGAGTTTTGCTTTGAGAAACAGTTTTCAGTTTCTGGTCCCCAGTTCTCAGTGGGTTGGAAACTAGAAACCTGAAACGACAAACTGATTTTCGTCCGGGACGAAGGGTGAAGCCAAACCTGTAAACCGGTCATCTAAAGAGGAGAAAATAACTTGGCCCGTTACACTGATCCCGTCTGCCGTCTCTGCCGCCGCGAGGGCATGAAGCTGTTCCTCAAAGGCACTAAGTGTTTCAGCGATAAATGTCCCATCGAGAAGCGTAACTTCGCTCCTGGACAGCATGGCAAGGACCGCAAAGCCAAGATCGTGGGCTACGGTCTGCAGCTGCGCGAAAAGCAGAAAGCCAAGCGCATTTACTTCACCCAGGAAGGCCAGTTCCGCAACTATTTCGAGAAAGCGGCGCGGACTCGCGGCGTCACCGGCGAAATGCTTCTGCAACAGCTCGAGCGCCGCCTGGACAATGTGGTCTACCGTCTCGGCTTCGGGATGTCCCGCCGTCAGGCGCGCCAGCTGGTGCGTCACGGGCACATCCAGGTGAATGGACGCAAGGTCAACATCCCTTCATTCCAGGTGAGTGTGGGCGAAGAGATTGCGATCCGCGAAGGCAGCAAGAAGTTGCCCATCCTGGAGCCGGCAAAGGAATTTGCCAGCCACCAGAACGCACCCAACTGGCTGGAGATCGATCGCGACAATTACAAAGGCAAGGTCCTGGCCCTGCCCAAGCGCGAAGACATCAACCTGCCGGTCAACGAGCAGTTGATTGTGGAGTTGTACAGCAAGTAGTCATCAGTCGTCGGTCTTCAGTCGTCAGCAAATGCTGTAGCTGACGACACATGACTGACGACCGACGACTGGTCCCAACAATTCGAGCCAGATCAGCCTGTCTCTGACGCTTGACCTGAATGAAACGCGGACCTGTTCAGGGATGTCAGGACTGAGCCAAACGGCCGAAGGAGAACAACGTAATGCTTTGGAAGGGATTTCAAAAACCCAAACGTCTTGCCGTCGATAACGAAACTCTAACCGACAAGTATGGCATCTTCTGGGCCCAGCCATTTGAACGCGGCTTCGGCACCACCATCGGCAACGGGCTGCGCCGTGTCATGCTTTCTTCGATCGAAGGCGCCGCGGTCACTGCGGTCAAGATCGAAGGCGTGCTGCACGAGTTCCAGTCGATTCCCGGCGTGGTCGAAGACGCCACCGACATCATCCTCAACTTAAAGCAGATTCCCTTTAAGTTAAGTGGTGACGCTCCCAAGGCGATCTACCTGCGCAGCGATCAGCCCGGCGTAGTCACTTCCGGCATGATCGAAGCCGATGCCGACGTCGAAGTGCTTGACAAGGACGTTTACATCGCGACCGTCAGCGAGGGCGGCAAGCTCGACATGGAAATGCGCCTCAAGCGCGGCCGCGGTTACGTTTCGGCAGACAAGAACTTTGACGAAGATCTCGGCATCGGTTTTATTCCCATCGACTCCGTGCATTCACCGGTGCGCAAGTGCAACTACACCGTGGAAGCGGCTCGTCTGGGACAGATCACCGATTACGACAAGCTGACTCTCGAAGTGTGGACCAACGGCTCCATCACTCCGGCTGATTCCATCGGCCTGGCGGCGAAGCTGTTGAAAGACCACATGAACATCTTCATCAACTTCGAAGAGGACATCGAGACTTCAACTTCCACCGACGACCGCAAACCGGAAATCAAGAACGAAAACCTGAACCGTTCGGTTGAAGAGCTGGAGCTTTCGGTGCGCAGCTATAACTGCCTGAAGAATGCCAACATCCAGACCATCGGTGAACTCGTGCAGAAGACGGAAGCCGAAATGCTGAAGACCAAGAACTTCGGCCGCAAGTCGCTGAACGAGATCAAGGAAATCCTGTCGTCGATGGGCTTGAGCCTGGGGATGAAGATTGACGAGCATGGCAATGCCGTGCCCGGCCCGACTTCTAACCAGGTACTGCCGGCATCGGCGTACGGTCCGGACAACGACCTGTAGAGCAGTTTCGGGTGGCGCTGGGCGCCACCCGGTTTCTGGTTTCTAGTTTCTGGTTTTCCCAAACGAGACTTATTGTTCGGGGCGCCAGAGCAGGGAACTGGAAACTAGAAACCAGAAACCAGAAACTGAAGGATTTCAAATGCGTCACAAAGTAGCAGGATGGAAACTGGGACGGAACACCAGCCACCGCCGTTCGTTGCTGCGGAACCTGGTGACTTCGCTCATCCTCGAAGAACGAATCGAGACCACCGTGCCCAAGGCCAAGGCGCTGCGGCCGCTGGTCGAAAAGATGATTACGCTGGGCAAGCGCGGCGATCTGTCGGCGCGCCGCCAGGCACTGGCTTACCTGATGACCAGCGCCGCCGTCGACAAGCTCTTCGACACCGTCGCTCCCCGTTTCGGCGACCGCGAAGGCGGGTACTTGCGCATAGTGCGCGCCGGCTGGCGCAAGGGCGACGGGGCCGACACGGCGTTCGTCGAACTCCTCGGCAGCGAAAAACTGCAGGAAGAAAAGCGCGAGAAGCGAGCCGTAGCCCGCTCCAAGCGCGCCGAAGAAGCCAAGCGAGCGATGGAAGAGGCCGAAGCGCAGCAGGGTGTCGAACATCCGGCCGATCACGCCGAAGGCGCCGACAAGGTAAAAGAAGACAAGGAGTAAAGAAAAGCATCGGTCGTCTGTCGTCAGCTCTCGCTCACGACTGGCGACCGCCTGCCTTCCTCATTTCACCCGGTCGTACATGTCCCCTGGAGTCTATCGGGCGTAATCTTGCCCTCGCCGGACCTCACGCTAGACTGATGTGAGGGCCATGGAGTTTTCGCGCAATCAAATCGGCATTGCGGCAGGAGCCGGAGTTCTTCTGCTGATCATTTTCTTTGGCTATCTTATTCACCTCAATGGCCAGGGGCCGGTTCTCGACCGGTCGGTCGACCGCGATCCGTTGTCCGGCATTCCCAATTCCATCTCGCTGAATCCGCTGCGCGACCGCACCTCCGAACGCGAAGCGGCCAAGTTTATCCGCAGCATGCGGGACGGGAATTGCAAGGAAGAGCTGGCAGACTGGTTTAGGGACTATCGCAAGAAGTACGCCGCTTTCATCTGCGACTCGGAGGCCCAGCACCCGCTGGTTTCCTGGGACGTAGTGGATTGGGAGGACACGCCGCCCTTGCGCATCCTTCACTACCGCGGCAAGCGCCGTAACGCTCCCGATTCGAAGAGTACGTACAAAGAACTGTTCTCGGTCACACTGGAGAGAAAAGACGGTGAATGGGTTGTGACCAAGTACGATTCCATGTACTGAAGACAGTCGTCAGTCGTCAGCCGTCAGCCTCCGGCTTCCGTTTCCGAAGAATCAGAAAGAGAACGATCTGCGCAATCAGCGCAGCCGTGCTGTCCAGCAGCACGTCGTGGAGATTTCCGGTGCGGCTGGGAAGGTAGCTTTGGTGCCATTCATCGAGACAGGCCACCAGGGCGCTCATAAAAAACGAAATCCTCGCCCACTGGATCGACCAGGTTCTGCCCGGGTAGGGGAAGGTATCGCGCCAGGCGCGGAACAGCAGCCAGCTCAACGTGAAATAGCCCACGACGTGGCCGGTCTTTCGGATAAGGAAATGCCAGAAGGGAAAGTGAGCCGGCCGCAAACCAAAAAGAAAGTGCAGGATCGGGTAAAAGATTCGACTGGTGTTCAGGGCCGAAGCGAAATTGGTGGACTCGCCTACGATGAGCCCAAGCCACAGCAGTGCCGCGACCCAGGTTTTGAGCAGGTGCTTTTGGGCAGGGTTCAAGCGCGGCTTCCCCGGCCGCTACTCTACCGCGTAGTTCGGCGCCTCGCGGGTGATCATCACATCGTGCACATGACTCTCGCGCAGGCCCGCGCCGCTGATGCGAACAAACCGCGTCTTCTGCAGCAGGTCCGGAATGGTGGCGCATCCGCAATAACCCATGCCGGACTTCAAGCCGCCCACCATCTGGTGCACGATCATGGCCACGGAACCGCGGTAGGGAACACGTCCTTCGATGCCTTCGGGGACCAGCTTGCCCAGGCGATTGGCGTCGTCGGGCCCGCCGGACATGGCCGTTGAAGCGTCTCCCTCGGTGTTCTGGAAATAACGTTCGCTGGAGCCCGAAGCCATGGCGCCCAGCGAGCCCATGCCGCGATAGGACTTGAACGAGCGGCCTTGATACAGAATTAATTCGCCCGGACTCTCATCCGTCCCGGCAAAGAGCGATCCAATCATGACTCCTGAGGCTCCAGCCGCCAGGGCCTTGGTAATGTCGCCGGAGTATTTGATGCCGCCGTCGGCGACGATGGGAATGCCGGCGTCCTTGGTGGCGCGGTAGGCCTCCGCGATGGCGGTCATCTGAGGCATGCCTGCGCCGGTCACCACCCGGGTGGTGCAGATCGATCCCGGACCAATGCCGACTTTGATGGCGTCAGCGCCCGCGCGGGCGAGTTCGCAGGCCCCGTCGAAGGTCCCTACGTTGCCGGCGATCAGGTCCACTTCAGGCAGCTTCGACTTCACCATCTTGATGGCATCGAGCACGCGGCTGGAGTGTCCGTGCGCACTGTCGATAGCCAGCAGGTCGACCTTGCACTTCACCATCTCCTGGGCGCGCTCCAGAAAATCTCCGGTAGCGCCGATGGCGGCGCCGACCCGCAACCGGCCCTGCGAATCCTTGGCCGCGTTGGGATATTTCAATTTTTTCTGAATGTCTTTGACCGTGATCAGGCCCTTGAGGTTGTACTGGTCATCAACCACCAGAAGTTTCTCCACGCGGTGTTCGTGCAGGATGTTCTCCGCGTCTTCAAGCGTAGTTCCCACCGGGACGGTGATCAGATTTTCCTTGGTCATGACCTTGCTGATGGGAATATCGAAGCGGGTCTCGAAGCGCAGGTCGCGATTGGTAAGAATGCCCACCAGTTTTCCGTTCTTGGTAATGGGCACGCCGGAAATTTTGTATTTGCGCATCATCTCAAGAGCGTCGGAAACCTTCGCATCCGGCGACATGGTGACGGGATCCACGATCATGCCGCTCTCCGAGCGCTTCACCTTGTCCACCTCGTTGGCCTGCTGTTCCGGAGTCAGGTTGCGGTGGATGATCCCGATGCCGCCCTGCTGGGCCAGAGCAATCGCCATGTGCGATTCCGTGACCGTATCCATGGCGGCGCTGACGATGGGAATGTTCAGGCGGATATTGCGTGTGAGCTGGGTCTGCGTGTTGGCCTGTGCAGGCACGACGTCGGAACGCGCCGGCAGCAGCAACACGTCGTCGAAGGTGAGCGCCTCGGGAACAGGAAAATGGATCATAAGTTTTCTCGGACGTGAAGGATAGCCTCCCATTCTAGAGACGGTTCGAAGTTCAGGCAAATGGCTACTGCCGTTGAGAGCGTCACTGCGAACACTCCAGACTCGGAGTCATCCTGAGGGACTTCGGTCTCGAAGGATCTGGCGTGTACTGTCATAATCGCCGAGCCACGGCACGTACGCTACACGCGAGATGCTGCGCAAGCTGAGCATGACGTCCGCCTTGCGGAAAGCTCTAAATGCACTGCAACCGGAGCTTGCGGAGGTTTGTCTTTTGGTTCCCTGCGGCGTATATTGATAGCTGGAACTGTTGTGTAGTTACCAGCACGTGGCGAGACACACCAGTGGGCGCAAGCCCACTTTTTAGTTTAGGCCCATTTTGGAACCGGGAAATTGGCCGTAAGCTATTGGTTTCATGGCACTTGAGATTGACAAGGTCCGCGATATTGCGGAGCGGGTGGCTGCCTCGAACGGCCTGGAGGTAGTGGAGGTCGAGCTGCGCGGCGGCGGCAAAGCGCGCATGCTCCGCATCGTGATCGATAAACCCGCTGGTGTCACGCACGAGGACTGTGCCAATGTCAGCCGCGAAGTCGGCACGATCCTGGACGTCGAAGACGCGATTTCGGGTTCGTACACGCTGGAGGTTTCTTCTCCCGGACTGGATCGGAAATTGCTTCGTCCGGCGGACTACGAGCGCTTCAAGGGAAGCCGGATCAAGTTGACCACGCAGCAACCGGTCAACGGCAATCGCCACTTTGAAGGCCGTCTGGAAAGTTTTGAGCAGGGGCGTTTGATTCTGGACCTGAACGCGGCCAGAAAAAAGCGTCGTCCCGACGAAGGCGTTGCGCCCAAGCTGGAAATCGACTTGAAGAATGTCGAGAAGGCGAACCTGGTGCCTGAAATCTAGGAGCGGACGTCGGACCTCAGACCTCAGACGTCGGCCAGTTCCATCGCCTTCGGGGTTCTGAGGATTTAGCCGAGGTCTGAAGTCCGAGGGCCGAGGTCGGAATTATCTATGGCAAGTGAGCTCTATAACACGATCGACGCGTTGAGCCGGGAAAAAGGCATTGATCCGCAGATTGTCGTCAGCGCGGTGGAAGATGCCATTGTTGTGGCTACACGCAAATATTACAAGACCCAGGAAAACCTGCGCGCCGAACTGGACAAGGAAACAGGCAAGATCCGGGCTTTCGCGGTCAAGACGATTGTGGAGACTCCCGAGCAGGTCGAGGATCCCGTCCTGCAGGTCACGCTGGACGATGCGCGCAAGATCAATCCCAACGTCGAGTTGGGGGGCGAGCTTCAGATCAACAAGCAGACCGAAGGCATTCTGGGACGCATTGCGGCACAACTGGCCAAGCAGGTCATTTTTCAGAAGGTGCGGGAAGCCGAGCGCGACACGGTTTACAACGAATACATCGGCCGAGTGGGTGAAATCGTCAATGCCACGGTGAAGCGGATCGAAGGTCCGGATGTGATCTTCGACATCGGCAAAGCGGAAGCGCGCATGCCGCGCAAGGAGCAGTCGCGCCTGGAGTCGTTCGCCATGGGCGAACGCGTGCGCGTGGTGATTGCCCGGGTGGAGCGGGCCTCGAAAGGCCCGGCGGTTGTGGTTTCGCGGGCCGCGCCGGAACTGGTGCAGCACTTGTTCCAGACCGAAGTTCCTGAAATCTACGACGGAACTGTCGTGATCCGCGCCATTGCGCGCGAGGCTGGAGAGCGCACCAAGATCGCGGTCATGTCCAAAGACAAAGACGTGGACGCGGTGGGCGCCTGCGTCGGCATGAAGGGCATGCGAGTGCAGTCCATCATCCGCGAATTGCGCGGCGAGAAGATCGATATCATCGAGTACCACGAAGATCCCGTGACCTTCGCGGAGAAGGCGCTGCAGCCGGCCAAGGTAAGCCGCGTCACCGTGGTTGATTCCGCCGACAAGCATCTCGAAGTGGTGGTCGACGACAGCCAGCTTTCTCTCGCCATCGGCAAGAAGGGACAAAACGTCCGGCTGGCGGCGAAGCTGCTGGGCTGGAAGATCGACATCAAGAGCGAGGAAGAGAAGCGGCAGGAAGTGGAGCTGCAGATGTCCGCGCTGGTCGGCACTGCGACCACTCCGCTGGAGAATGTGCCCGGCCTGGGTGAGGGGCTGATTGAGAAGCTGAGTGCGGCCGGCGTGAGCACGGTGGAAGCGCTGGCCGATATGACTCCCGAGCAGCTCGAGGCCATCGAGGGTATCGGTCCCAAGACGGTGGAAAAAATCAGTCTCGCGGTCAATAATTATTTCTCCAGCCTGGAAGCAGGGGAAGCGGGCGCGGTCGCAGCGGAAGGTGAAGCGGCTGCCGAGCCGGCAGCCGAAGAGGCAGTCGCGGGCGCGGACGAAATTACGGCTGAGGTGGAAGCTGCGGCGCCGGAAGCGGTTGAAACGGCTTCCCCAGCCGACGCCGCGGTCGAAGACAAGAATGGGCCGGAAGAGACGGCTGAATCCGCGGAGGAGCCTGCTCCTTCCGAGGAGAAGCAGTAAGTGCGATTTTTTCGCGCGAACCGAAGCAGCTGCGCGAACCTGAAAACTGACGCCGTGAGGTTGATATGAAGACTTAGCGGAACAGTCCGGAGGACGAAAGGGCGGATGAGCAAGATTCGAATCAACGATCTGGCAAGAGAGCTGGAAGTCAAGAGCAAGTCGATTCTCGACGTGCTTCCGGAAGTCGGAGTCACCGAGAAGAAGAGCCATTCCAGTTCTCTCGAAGACCATGAAGCGGATAAAGTGCGTGCCCGCCTCCGCTCGGCCAGCGCGGCGCAGAGCTCCAGCCGGTCCTCCCGGCCGGCCCGCCCCGACAGCGATGAGATCAAGACCAAGATTGACCTTTCCCATATTTCCAAGCCCGGCGACGCTTTAAAAGCCATCATCAGCAAGCAGCACGGGCCCGCCGCTGCGGAGGCTTCATCCTCGGCCGCGCCGCCGGTTGAGGCCAGGCACGCCGTGCCGCCTGCCGCGCCTGCCGCGAGCGTTCCTGCTCCGAAGGCGCCCGTGCCTGCGCCTTCCGCTCCGCCGAAATTTGTAGTTCCGGCTTCGACTCCGCGGCCAAGCTTTACCGCTCCAGTACCGCCACCGGTTACTCAATCCGCCGCTCCCGTGGCCCCGGCTGCGCCCCGACCGATAGCTCCGCCGATTGCCGCGCCGCGGCCCACGGCTGCTTCCACCACGCCAACCGCAACCCCGCCGCGGCCCACTGCGCCGTTGCCGCCCGCGCCTACCATGGCGGCCAGGCCTGCAGTCCCGAGTGCGCCGCCGCCCGCGGTCGCTCCGCCGCCCCGCATGATCGTTCCGCAAACCGGGCCGCGCCCGGTCTATAAAGCGCCCTTGCGTCCGGCCGCGCCTGCCGGCGATTCCGGAGCGCCCACAGGGGCCGCGATGCGTCCGGCTCCGGGACGTCCGGTTCCGGGCCAACCGATTTTCCAGCGTCCGCGTCCGGGCGCGCCCAGTCCCAATCGTCCCCCGTTGCGGCCGGGCGAGCGCCGGCCGATGCATCCCACCCGCCAGTCGCCTACCGGCTCACGTCCGCTGGGAGTAGGCCCCGGAGCTTTGCCCACCGGGCCGACGACCCGGCCGGGGAATCGCCCTGGCGCGCCGTCACGCAGGCCGGGACAACGCTACGTGCCTCGAGGGGTGAAGGAAGGCCCGATGAAGGGCTACACGCCGCCGCCCCGGCTGTCGCTCTCGAACGAACCGCAACCGATTACACGCAGCATCACGATTACGGAAGGCATCAGCGTAAAAGATCTGGCGGAAAAGCTTGGCCTGCGCGCCAAGGACCTGATCGCGCGCCTCTTGACGCGCGGCGTGTTCGCTACCATCAATCAGACGCTCGACACCGAACTGGCCAGTGAAATGGCGCGCTTCTTCGGGGCCGACACCAACGTGATCACCTTCGAAGAACAGGCGGCCAAGGAAGTTTCCGAGGCCGCCGCGGGTGAGGAAGGCGTTCCCACGGAAGGCGTCACTCGCCCGCCCGTAGTCACTATCATGGGCCATGTCGATCATGGCAAGACCACGCTGCTAGATTCCATCCGCCTGACCAACGTGGCGGGCGGCGAAGCCGGCGGCATCACGCAGCACATCGGCGCGTACAAAGTCACCATCGTGGACAAGAATTCCCCGGCATTCGGCCGGCAGATCGTGTTCCTCGATACTCCGGGTCACGAAGCGTTTACCCGCATGCGCGCGCGCGGGGCCAAAGCCACGGACATCGTTGTGCTGGTCGTGGCCGCCGATGACGGCGTGATGCCACAAACGCTCGAAGCCATTGACCATGCCCATGCCGCCGAAGTCCCGATCATCGTTGCGGTCAATAAAATCGACAAACCCGATGCTTTGCCCGATCGCGTAAAGAAGCAGTTGGCCGACCGCGGCCTGATGCCGGAAGATTGGGGCGGAACCACGGTATTCGTCGATGTCTCGGCCAAGCAGAAGACGAACTTGAACCTGCTGATGGAAATGATCTGCCTGGTGGCGGACCTGCAGGAACTCAAGGCTACGCCTGATCGTCCTGCAACCGGCGTGGTGCTCGAAGCCAAGCTGGATCGCGGGCGCGGACCCGTAGCTACGCTGCTGGTGCAGAACGGAACTTTGCGCAACGGCGAGAACTTTGTCGTCGGCAACGTGTACGGCAAAGTGCGAGCCATGTTTGACGATCGCGGCAACCAGCTCGAATCCGCGCCACCCTCCACTCCGGTCGAAATTCTGGGAATGGAAGGACTGCCGCAGGCCGGCGACCAGTTCGTCGTGGTGGCGGACCGCGACAAAGCGCGCGGCGTTTCAGAATACCGCGAACAGAAAGCGCGCGAAGCCACCTTGGCCAAGAGTTCCCGCGTGTCGCTCGAAGGTCTGGCGGAACAGCTCAAGACCGCCGGCACCAAGGAACTGAACATCATCCTCAAGGCGGACGTCGGCGGTTCGGTGGAGGTGTTGACCGACCTGCTCACGAAGCTGTCAAACGACAAGGTGCGATTGAAGGTGTTGCGCTCGGGAGTAGGCGCCATCACCGAGTCCGACGTGCTGCTGGCTTCGGCCTCGAACGCCATCGTCATCGGATTCAACGTGCGCCCGGAACGTAAAGCCCAGGAGTTGGCGGAGCAGGAGAAGGTCGATATCCGGTTGCACTCGATCATTTACGAGTTGCAGGACGAGATCAAACGCGCCATGACCGGCCTGCTTGAGCCCACCATCAAGGAAACCTATCAGGGCCGCGCCCTGGTCAAGGAAACCTTCCGTATCCCGAAGGTTGGGACCATCGCAGGATGTTCTGTCACTGACGGCTTCATCAAGCGCGACTCGGAAGTCCGCCTGCTGCGCGACAACAACGTCGTATTTACGGGCAAGGTAGGATCGCTGCGTCGCTTCAAAGACGACGCCAGCGAAGTGCGCAACGGCATGGAATGCGGCATCTCGATCTCCAATTACGGCGATATCAAAGCCGGGGACGTGATCGAGGCCTTCGTGACCGAGAAAGTCGCAGCCGAAGCCATGGCGTAAACAGTCGTCAGTCGTCGGTCGTCAGTCTTCAGAGTTTGCTGGCGACTGATGACTGAAGACTGACGACTGGAATGATCGCTTTTCTCACCCTCGAACTGCACATCGAAGCGGCGCAGTCCCTCAAAGACAAGCGGCAGGTGGTTCGGAGCCTGAAGGACCGGCTGCGAGCGCACTTCAACGTGGCGGTCGCCGAACTGGACCCCAGCGGATTGTGGAATCGGGCTACGATTGGAGTAGTCGGCATTTCCGATTCGCGCGACTACCTCGACGGCCTGATGAAGAATGTGGAACGTCAGGCGACTCGCATCGCCAACAACGGCGGCGCCGATATTGCCGACTCATTCGTGGAATTTATGTAGCGCCGGCGTCCCGCCGGCTGTCCGGCGGGCGTCCCGCCCGCCGCGTTGGGCTGGACCAATCCGCCGTGAGCGAAATTAGAATTGCCTGTGCCTTCTGAGTCGGCGGGACGCCGCCTTCGACAGCCGGCGGGACGCCGGCGCTGCCCGGGTCGTCCCCCCGCGGGGGCGCTTTTTCTGATATTCTCATTCGTTTTACTCAAGAGGTGGCTGTGGAGAAGCGTGGCGCGAAATACCACCGGGAGCGCCTGGGGGAGGCCCTGCGGGAAGAGATCGAAACCATCGTGGAAGGCGAACTGGGCGATCCCCGCATCGGCCTGGTCAGCGTCACCAGCGTGGTACTGGCGGAGGACTCGCGCTCGGCCCAGGTGTTCGTTACCCTCGATGGCGATGACGCCGAGGCCGACCGTTCTCTCGAGGGCCTGACGGCGGCGGTGGGTTTCATCCGGCGCGAGGTGGCGGAAAACCTGCACCTGCGCCGTCCTCCGGAACTGTATTTTCACCTCGACCGCTCAGACCAGTACGGCGCCAGAATTGATGAATTGCTGGGTCGAGCCAAAAAAAGAAAGAAGTAAGTCGGCAGTCGTCAGTCTTCAGTCGTCACAAAGATCTGGCGATTGAATATTCTGGCGAATTGAAGTGTGGACTGGCTGGCGACTAAAGACTGACGACCGACGACTGTTTCTATGTTGAAGGAAGTTCTCAAGCAGATCGAACAGCGCAACCGGTTCGTGCTTACCTCGCACGCCCGGCCGGACGGGGACGCGATTGGTTCGGCGCTGGCCTGCCGTCAGATCCTGCGCGACATGGGTAAGGAAGCCGATGTCATTCTGCGCGACGGCGTGCCGCGCATTTACCAGCCGCTGCCCTACGCCCGCGAAGTGGTCCAGTCGGAAAACGTTAACGGCAATTACGATGCCGCCATCATTCTGGAGTGTGACAGTATCCAGCGCACTCGCCTGCACGGGCTGGAGAACAAATTCCTGATCAACATCGATCACCACCAGAGCGGCCGCCCGTTTGCCCAGGTGAACTGGATTGATCCCAAAGCCGTGGCTACAGCGGAAATGGTTTACCGCCTGGCGCGCGCGGCTGGAGTGAAAGTTTCTCCCGAGATTGCGACCTGCCTTTACACCGCCGTCCTCACCGATACCGGGTCCTTCATGTTCGAAGGTACGAACGAGCACACCTTCGAACTGGCGCGGGAGCTGGTGCTGGCGGGCGCGGACCCCGCGCTCTGTGCCCGCAATATTTATTTCGGGCACTCCACCGCCAAAATGCGCCTGCTGGGGGCGGCGCTCTCCAACTTGTACCGGGAAGGGCCGCTGGCGTGGATTTCGGTGAGCCAGGAGCAGATGCAACGCTGCCACGCCAAGGAAGAAGACTGCGAAGGCCTGGTGAACTACGCGCTTTCGATTCAGGGTGTGGAGGTGGCTTTGTTCTTCCGCGAGCTTGCCGACGGACGCTTTCGCGTGAGCCTGCGCAGCAAGGGCCATGTCAATGTGGCCGCCATCGCCGAGCGACTGGGCGGTGGCGGGCACCAATGCGCCAGCGGTTGTGCCGTGGATGGACCGCTGTCATCCGCCACCGCTCGCATTCTCGCTGAATTGCGGCTAGGTTCCTCCATACAATAAATCTCGCCCTCGATTGCAGATTGAAGAGTTGTGATTTCAAGGCCCACAAACTCGACTTCGAACATTTCCACGGCGACTGCGGAGCGACCGCTCATGGACTGGCTGCTGCTGGCCGGCTTCTGCGGCTTCCTGTTTTTCTTCGGCCTGGCATATTTCGGGCTGGTGGGGGCCGACGAGCCGCGTTACGCGCAGGTGGCGCGCGAGATGCTCGCCCGTCACGACTGGATTACGCCCACCCTCGGGGGCAAGCCCTGGCTCGAGAAGCCGGCGCTTTACTACTGGCAAGCCATGCTGGCCTACAAGATTTTCGGAGTCAGCGACTGGGCCGCGCGTCTTCCATCCGCGGCGGATGCCACGCTGATGGCGGCCGCCATTTATCTTTTCCTGCGGCGCTTTGGATCCGGGTTTCAGCTGGATGGCGCCTTGATGGCGGCATCCGCCAGCGGAGTCATCGGCTTCGCGCGCGCGGCTTCCACGGACATGCCGCTCGCCGCTACTTTTACCATCGCCATGCTGGCCTGGTACGCGTGGTACGAAAGCGCCCGCCGGCGCTACCTGGCTCTGGCTTACATTTTCCTGGGACTGGCGTTGCTGGCCAAAGGACCAGTGGCGCCGGTCTTCGCATTGGTGATTGTGGTGCTTTTTGCCGTGGCCAAGGGCGATTACCGGCTCATCGCGCGGACCTGCTGGCTGCCGGGTATCGCATTATTTTTCCTCACCGCGCTGCCCTGGTACGTTGCGGTCCAGTGGAGAAATCCACAATTCTTTCGCGTGTTCATCCTCGAGCATAACCTTGGCCGGTTTGGCCAGGACCTCTACCACCATACTCAGCCTTTCTGGTATTACCTGCCGGTCGTCTTGCTCGGGCTTGTGCCCTGGACGATGTTTGTCAGCGTGGCCCTGGTCGAAAGTATTCGCGCCTGGTGGACAAGAAAAAGAGAGGTGTTCCAGGCAGAAGATGCGATGGCTGCTTTCCTCGTGATCTGGCTCATCGTTCCAGTCGCGTTCTTTTCCTTTTCCGCATCGAAGCTGCCGGGCTACATTCTGCCCGCTCTCCCGGCAGGCACGCTGCTGCTGGCGCAATATATTCGCCGCCATGTCGTCGACGATGATCGCCCCGGCCTTCTGCTGATTGTGCTCCACTCCGTGATCGCGGTTTTGCCGGTGGTCGCGGCTCTGATGATGCAGTACATCGTGTTTCATCACACCCTGCCATGGGGCCGCGCGACCGCAATCTCGGCTGCCTTGGCGGCGGTGCTGGCAGTTGGTATTGTGCTGACCCTGCGACGGCCGGTGGGTCTTCGCGTTTTCCGGTTCGTGACCTTGGTCCCGGTGGTGTTGGCTCTGGGTGCGGCACTGCGGCTGGGCACTCCCGCGTTGGACGCCACCCTTTCCGCCCGTCCGCTCGCTCGGGAAATCGACCGGGTAGACAACCGCTCGCTTCCCCTGGCAATTTTGCGGGTCTCGCGCGAGACCGAATATGGCCTGCATTTTTATCGCGACCAGAAGATCCTGCGTTACGAAGCCGGAGAAGTTCCCGCCGGCGAACATCTGTTGATCACCCCGGAAGGATGGCAGAAAAACATCGCAAAGTGGGTGCCCGGCCGGCGAGTGACGTACGTCGGCAGCTTCGCTGAGCAGGGCATGGATTATTACTGGGTAGCTCGGAAGGATAGCTCTTAGCCTTTGGCTCTTAGCCCGCGAGCATGTTGGCTAAGGAATCATTTGCGGGATGTTGGCCCCAATACCGAACCCAAAGGGCTAGAAGCTAGAAGCTAGAAGCTAAGAGCTAAGCTAAGAGCTAGAAGCTAAGAGTTAGAAGCCAAGAGCTCAACTGTTACCCATTCTTGTCCCTCCGTTTGCCTGTGCTGGAGGAAAGCACTACACTCGCTGTTCGCAGCCCGCCATGAGCGCGCTTAGCAAGCCGGAACCCTCCAGGAGCCTCCAGGTGGAGATTCTCGACCTCAGACACTTTTCCTCTGTCGATCTGCGTCCGCTGCTGGAAGACGAGGTTCGGGAATGGGCGCGCCTGCTCTCCTGGGATTACAGCGGTTCGGCGGAAATGATCCTGCGCTACGTGGACGCCAAGATCCTGCCCGGCTATGCCGCCATCGAGCGCGGCCGAATCGTCGGCTACGCTTTTTTTGTGTATGAAGGCAGCAAGGGTGTGATTGGAGACCTGTTCGTTGCGAACGGCGGCCGCCTGCCTGATCCTCATGAAGTGGAATCGCGCCTGCTGCTGCACGTAATTGAAACGCTGCAGCAGTCACCTGGCATTCATCGGGTGGAAGCGCAATTGCTGGTGCACGAAGCGGGTGTGGTGGCCCGGCCATTTGTCGAGCAGGGCTTTCAGCGGCATCCGCGCCTCTTCATGGTGCTGCCGCTGAACCTGCCGCCCAAGCCTGCGCCTCCGATCGATGCTGAAGTTGAGATCCGGCGCTGGATCGAGCACGACTACCAGCCCGCCGCCGCGCTGATCACCAGCGCTTACCGCGGTCACGTAGACTCCCAGATCAACGACCAATACCGCACTCTGAGCGGGTCGCTGCGTTTCCTGAACAACATTGTGCGTTTTCCTGGCTGTGGCACATTTGATCCCGAAGGTTCGTTCGTAGCAGTGCACAAACGGGCGCGAAGCCTGGTCGGACTCATTCTGTGTTCCCGGGTGCGCCACGATGTTGGACACGTCACCCAGGTCTGTGTGCTGCCCGAATATCGCTCCCGCGGACTGGGAGAGTTACTGATTGCGGCCAGCGCAGGGAATCTGCGGCAGAGGAACTTCTCGCTGCTGTCGCTCACCGTGACCGAAGCGAACGCGCGCGCAGTTACGCTCTATCAACGCCTGGGTTTTGATATCAAGCGCGTCTTCGATGCTTTTGTGTGGGAAGGGTAAACAGCCCTCAGCCTTCAGCTTCCATCCTGAGGTTTTGAGGCCGTGAAATAGAACTCACTTGGCATTCCAGGCTTGGGCTGACGGCTGAGGGCTGAGGTCCGACGCCCGACGCCCGACGTCAGCTTTCTAGTGTCGCAGTATCCACATCACCCATCCCGCCAGGAACACTCCGCCGACGAAAAGGACGAAACAATATAAGCCATAGCGGATCTGCTCGCGCGAAGTGTTGCGCTGGGTGATTCCGAAAACTACCGAAGCGAAAACCGAGAACAGCACGGCGGCGGTGAAATGGGTGAGATCCAGGGTCATTCTGTTTTTCCGATCACGGCTTCTTCCCGATGGCGATGTGATAGGCGTCGGCGGCGCAGATGAAATTCAACAGGCCGGCCACAATCAGAAATTTGGTGCCGTAGTCTGCGGTGGCATGGGCAATGGCGCCGTGTCCCCAGCCCTGCACCCGGGTCACAATGTAGAGGCCGCCGGCGCCCACATCGCCGACGAATCCGAGGATGTCCAGGATATCGCCGCCATTCGGCTGATACACTCGTCCCTGCATCAGCAGGCCCAGCACGAACATGATCGTGATCGAGGCCATGATCAGGAGTCCGCGAATCCAGCGCTTCTGAATAAGGTGCCCCGCGCCCGGAATAAGCCACGCGACTGCCGGCGCCATCACCGACATACTGGGAGACGCCGGAGTGGCGCTTCTAGGCATTTCTGCGGGAGTGGTCTTTGTTGAATTTGCCATTCAGATGATTACGAGTTCACTTTGAATTTTACCTGTTACTTGCGCTGCCTTGGGCCGGACCAGCATATTTACTTCGCTGCGCACCCCGAATTCGGGGAGATAGATGCCGGGCTCAATGGAGAAGCATGAGTTCGCCAGAATGCGGCGCTCGTCATGAATTTCGAGATTATCCATGTTGGCGCCATTGGCGTGCACTTCGGTGCCAATGGAATGCCCGGTGCGATGGATGAAGTACGGTTCGAAACCTGCGTCCCTGATGTAGCCCCGCACCGCGTGGTCGACTTCCCACCCCGCGAGGGCCTTGCCCGCGCTTACGCCTTCGACCACGGTCTTCACTCCGATATCCCGCGCCTGCCGGACGATCTGGAAAATCTCCCGCATGCGATCGGAGGGAGACTGCCCGACAAAACCCGTCCAGGTGATGTCGTAGTATACGGCCCCCGGCGTGTTTTTCTTGGCCCAGACATCGAGCAAGACAAAGTCGCCTTCACGAATTGGCTTTGAAGTTTCGGCATGCAGCGCGTAGTGCGGGTCGCCGCTATTGGCATTGACTGCGACCAGGGGCGGATCGTCGGTTACGAGATTCTCACGCCGGAAGGCTTCCATGAACCACTGTTGCATTTCGTATTCGTGAGTGCCGCCGTGGCGCACACGCCGGCCGATCTCCTGGAAAGCCGCCGCGGTGATGGCGTCAATCGCATCGCGCGCCGCGAAGTGCGACTTGATCTGTTCTTCGCTCAAAGTGGCTTCGAACAGGGCCACCAGATCGCACGAACTGACCACATTCTTGCCCAGTCCGCGGATCAGGTCGACGGTGCCCGCGTCCACCAACGAAATGGTGAAGACCAGATTGTTGGGCGAATATTGCATCGCGATATCGCGATGATTGGCCAGGATCGCTTTTACCTGTTCGAACAATTCCTGCCAGCCGGAATACTGGCGCTTGCTTCCGGGGAGCGAGTCGAGATGGCCGGGCTCAATCTTGTGGACCAGCTTTACGGGTTCGCCTTTGGCCGGAATCAGGTAGTACCAGCGCCGGGTGACCATTTGACCTTTGGGCAATCCCAGCACCCGGTAAGCGATGGGGTCGCGGTGATGGTGATCGTAAAAGAGCCAGGCGTCGATGTTCCGCTCGCGGAGCGCAGTCTGTATGGCGGAAAGATCCATGAGTAAACAACTATTCTAAACAACGGCGGCGATTTGAGCGAATCTGGGTTGACCACGGAGGACACGGAGGCCGCCGAGAAAATCCTAAGAGATCTGGTCTCGGTGTCCTGGGTGGTTCAGGAATTTGCCGTTCCGTCTGCAACAGATGCAGGTTTCAGAGTCCTATCGTAGATCCACAACACGCAGGCCGTGGCCATGCCCACGGCGGTCACGGCCCACCACATGCGTTCTGGCTGGTGGGTGACCTCCACGAAGTGGTGGGCGAGCGTCCCCCCAAACCAGCCACCGATCAGCGACCCGATTCCGATGGGCAGAAACGCGAAGCCCATGTAGGTCCCTTGCTGGCCGGGAGGGGCAAGGCGCGAAATGTATTCGTAATAGCGCGGAGATTGGATGATTTCGCCGAGGGCCAGAACAAACAGCGACAGCACCGCGCCCCAGACCGTCGGCCTGAATGCGAGGATGAGCCATGAAGCGGAGGTAATCACGGTACCTGCGATGATGGCTTGAAACGCCGGAATCTTTCGGGTCAGATAATTAACCAGAAGGGTAAGGGTGATTACGGTCAATCCGTCGGTCACGAGAATGATTTCGACGTCGGCATTGGGGTTGATGTAGCTGTGGATGTAGCCGGGCAGGCTGATGTACTGCTGCCAGAACACTACCCAGTATCCCGTGAACAGCACCAGAAACCACATGAAGCGGCTGATTCCGGCGAGGACCAGCAGCAGGAGTCCGGCCCAGATCCACCAGGGCACGGCGACGGGATACCAGAACATTACGATGCGCAGCAGCAGGGCAATCCCTAAAACCGGTAAGACCAGCCGATAATTGCCCACCACGACGCAAAAATTCCGCGCCACGGTGGCAATCGAGGGCGGCGGGGCGTCGCCGGCCTGGTGCGGTTCGCGGAAGAAGAACAGGACCACAAAAAACATTGCGAAGACACTGAGCGCAGCCACGCGGTAAACATTTTCGACGCCCAGATGGCGGTGGGCCCAGGAAGCGAAATAGGGGCCGGCAGCGCCGCCAATATTCACCATCGTGTAATAAATCGAGTAGCCAATCGACCGCACGTTTTCCCTGGATGCGCGGGCTGTGGTGCCGACCACGCTGGGCTTCACCAGCGAGATGCCGAGCGCCGGCAGGATAAGGATGAAGCCCACAAACAATCCCAGAGGGACCGCATTGCGCACCGGCGCCAGCCAGGATGCGCCGATGGATCCGATCAGAAAATAAGCCGCTGCCAGAATGAGGTAGGCGATCGAAAGCGCGCGGCGAAAGCCCATGCGGTCGGCCGCAGCCCCGCCGAAGATGGCCAGGAACCAAACCATCCCTCCGAAGATGCCGGTCAGCGTTCCCGTTTGCTCGGTGGAGAAGTTCAACTTTTCCTGCAGGTATAGAGCCAGGGAAGCAAAGGCACCGTAGTAGGAAAGGCGCTCAAAAATCTCGGTGATGTTGGCCACCCAGAAGGGCCGCTCGAAGCCGGTTCGGATTTCACGAAAGCGCTCGGAAAAATTCAACAGGTCTCCCCTGGGTGGCGCGGGAATTCGGTTTGGATCCCCAGGCGCTTCTGCACTTCGTCGGCCGAGAGCCCGCTGACTCGAATCACTTTCCTGCGGCTGCTGTGGCCGGACGCTATGGTAATGGAGGAACGCGGCAGGTTCAAAAGATTCGCCAGAAATTCGATGCAGGCCTCGTTGGCATGGCCTTCCACCGGCGGAGCCGTCAACGATATTTTGAGCGCGTCTCCAAGTTCGCCGGTGATGGCGTTCTTTCGCGCGCGGGGATGGACCTTGACCGTGAAGCTGGCGCCCTGCGGGGTGTCGTGAATAGAAACCATCCAAACCGATTTACCAGCGAGGACGCAGAGAGGCACGGAGGTCACGTACTTGAATTTTCTCCGTGTCCTCAGCGTCCTCCGTGGTTAACGCCTTGTTCTTTCCCCGAAGATTGCAGTCCCCACGCGCACGCAGTTCGAACCTTCCTCAATTGCGATCTCGAAATCATGCGACATGCCCATCGAGAGAACGTCCATGCGGACGGCTCGCAGCCGTTGCGCCGCGACCTGGTCGCGCAGCGCCCGCAGCTTTTGAAAATAAGGCCGCGCTTCCTGAGCATCTTCGGCGAAAGGCGGGATGGTCATCAGCCCGCGGAATTTGAGGCGCTCAAGGGTTGGAGCCGCATTCAAAAGATTCTCCAGTTCGTCCGAATCGGGAGCTACGCCGCTCTTCGCGGCTTCGCCACCCACGTTGACTTCGATCAGGACCTCGATCGTCTTGTTCAGCTTTTCGGCGGACGAGTTCAGTTTCTCCGCCAGCTTCAGGGAATCAAGAGAATCGATCGCGGCGAATGCCGCGGCTGCGGCGGCGGCTTTGTTCGATTGCAGGTGACCGATCATGTGCCACTCGGCGTCGCGCAAGTCGCCAAGTGCAACCGCTTTTGCGGTAAATTCCTGTACGCGATTTTCGCCGAACATTCGAAGTCCGGCCTGGTAGGCCTCGCGGATGTGCTGGGGTGAGAAGGTCTTGCTTACCGCCAGCAATGCAATTTCTTCGGGATTTCGTCCGGCACGCCGGGCCGCGGAGGCGATCCGCCCGCGTACCTCGGCCACATTTTCGGCGATCGACATGCAAAACAGTAAATCAGTCAGGCCTACATTACAGTCTAGGCCTACATCATGGCGGTCGGGGGTGCGGGTTCGTTGGGGTCGCCGGCGCTCGAAAGCGGCAGCAAGATCATCAGGGCGGCCAGGGCAATCATGACGCCCAATCCAGCGAGATAAGAAGGAGTGGCAAAAATCTGGGTGCGGGTCCACGCCGGGGCGAACTGCAGTCCGGCCCACAGCAGGCCCAGTACGGCTTCACCGGCGATCAGTCCGGAAGCGGTAAGCACTCCGGAGTTTTCCACTCGCGCCATCTGGGCTCCGTTGAAACCACGGCGCTTGGCCACCCAGTCTCCCAGGGAGCGGAAAACGCCGCCGAGAAAGATGGCGAATGTGGTTTCAAAAGGCAAATACATGCCGACGGCCACCAGCATCGGGCTCTTGACCTGCATCATGATCATGGCGATGCCGAAGAAAATACCCACCACCACCAGCGGCCAGGGCATATCGCCGCCGACAATGCCAATGGCCAGAGTCGCCATCAGCCCGGCCTGAGGCGCGGAGAGCTGGCGGTCGCCAAAGCCGATTCCACCCGCCTTGATATTGGCTTCATGCAGCAGCATCAGGGGCCAGTACATCATCAGGCTCGCCACCACCACCGCGATCAGTTCCGCAATCTGAATGGTGCGCGGCGTACCGCCGAGGATGTATCCCACCTTGAAGTCTTGCAGCAGCTCGCCCGCCACTGACGCCGAAACGCAAACTACAGCGGCCACCCCCAATACCGCGGCCACGCCGGAGATGCCGGAGACGCCCAAAGACACCATCAGCAGCGCGGCGATAATCAAAGTCGAAAGCGTTAATCCGGAAACCGGGTTGTTGGACGAACCAATCATTCCCACCAGGCTCCCCGAGACCGTGGCGAAGAAGAAGCCGACGATCAGCATCACCACCGCGGCCAGCACAGCCGGCCAGATCAACCCCGAAATATGAATGTAGAGGAAGCACATCAACACAAACATCAGGGCGATGAGACCGAAGACCGCCTTCGAACTCATGTAACGTTCGGTGCGCGACAGTTTGGATTGCTCCTCCGCGGTCTGGCGCAAATCGGAAAATGCCTTACCCAGCCCGGCCGTGAGGCTGGTGCGCATCTTGTAGAGCGTGTAGGCCGCGCCGACCAGCATGCCGCCGACCGCGATCGGCCGCACGATGAACCGCCAGACTGCCAGCGACATCGTCGCCCAGTTATCGGGTGTATCGGCGGGCAGGTACTGCCGGACCTGCGGCCCCAGGAAAAATATCAGCAGCGGGACCATCAGGCCCCAGGCCAGCACTCCCCCCGCGAACTGCAGCGATGCCAGTCGGAGCCCGATGATGTACCCGACGCCCAGATAGGCTGGGCTCACGCTCGGGGCCGCGAACGTGCTCGCGCCGCCGGCCGCCAGAAGATTGGTATTTCCCGCCCCGCCCAGCCGAACCTGGCTGCGGCCCAGATGGCCGATGGCAAAGTGAAAGTCCCGGTCCGCGGCGAACAATCCGAAGCGGC
>Ga0187823_10000011_pt1 | contig 32287 bp, 30 predicted proteins | sample NC_wetland_sal_i_12_FD_132968 | JGI IMG/M metagenome (GOLD analysis project Ga0187823, IMG submission 132968) | Wetland sediment microbial communities from Neuse River Estuary, North Carolina, USA - SourceSoil_3 | ecosystem: Environmental > Aquatic > Freshwater > Wetlands > Sediment | place...
AGCTGGTAGAGCACTTCACTCGTAATGAAGGGGTCCCCGGTTCGAGTCCGGGCGTCGGCTCTGCGAAGTGCCTGCAAACGGCGCACTTCGTGCCTCGGGACCCATTCGACCGGGCGAAATTGGTCCCGAATTGGTCCCGAACACCGGCGTCCGTCGGAGTAGCCGGCGATGCCTCAGCCGCACTCAGGCCACGTCTACCGCCGGGAGGGCAAGCGCCGCGCGGTCTGGTACGCCAAGTACCGCCTGCCCGATGGCCGGCAGGTAAAGCGCCGCCTCGGGCCGGCCTGGACCGGGCGTGGCCGTCCGCCAGCCGGCCACTACACCAAGCGCCTGGCCGAGGACTGGCTGCGAGACACGCTCGATGAGGCCCGCCGCGGCGAGCTGCCCGGCCTCATCCAAACGGGGGCGACCGTCGCCGACGCTGCCCACGAGTTCCTGCGCTACATCGAGCACGACCGACAGCGCAAGCCCACGACGATCAAGGGTTACCGGTGGCTGATCAATAGCCAGATCCTCCCCGTCCTCGGCGCGGTCCGCGTCGAGGATCTCACCCAAGAACAGGTCGAGACCTGGTTCGCGGCTCTCGCCGGAAAGCCGGGCTCGAAGCGCAAGACGCTAGTCGTCCTGCACGGAATCATGGAGCGCGCGCGCAAGCAGCACCGCCTGCAGCGCAACCCAGTGAGCGATGTCGAGAAGCCGCCCCAGCACCGCGGCGGCGACATCCAGGTCCTCTCGCCGGACGAGGTCCGCGCTCTGGTCCGTGCCGCGGCCTCCGTCCAGGACGGCGCGATCTACCTGACCGCTGCCTTCACCGGCCTTCGCATGGGCGAGCTGATCGCGCTGCGCTGGCGCGACGTCGACACCGAGGGCCAGACGATCCGCGTGCGCGCGAGCTACTCGGCAGGCGCGCTGACAACGCCCAAGTCCGGGAAGGTCCGCGCCGTCCCGCTCGCCCCCGACGTCGCCGCCGCGCTCGACGGCGTGCGAGGCCGCCGCTACCTGCTCGGCGCCGACGACCTGGTATTCGTCGGCGACACCGGCTTCTACGTCGACGGTTCTGCCCTGCGCCGCCGCTACAAGGTCGCGCTCGCACGTGCCGGTCTGCGCCCCCTGCGCTTCCACGATCTGCGCCATACCTTCGGCACCCGCGTGATCGCCCATGCCGATATCCGCCGCGTCCAGGAGTGGATGGGCCACGCCGACATCCAGACGACGATGCGCTACCTGCACTACGCGCCGCGACCGGAGGATGCACGACTCGTCGGGGAGGCGTTCTCACAATGAGCTGGTCCGAGCGGAGGTCCTCGACCCGCGCGGATTGCCGCAGGCTGGTCGGGCACAGAGCCTGGAGGTTGGCTCTTGGCCCCGATTGTGAGAGACGCGAGCGCAGAGCGCGCGTTGCGCGCCGCGAGGCGCTTTCGGCCGGGACCGCCCCCGAACCGCCCACACTCGACGCGTGCGAGGTCGGAATGGTTCGGAGGAGGGTTGGGGCAGCGAAATCACCGCACGCGATGGCCGTCGCCTTCTGTCCGTTCCGGTAGTTAGAAGTCGCTCATGCCCATGACGCCTCGGGAGGCGGCGGACAATGTGGTCGGTCGCGCTCGCTCATTGCTGGCGGCCAGCGCGACACCGGGGCTGCCAGGGGGCTCCGCAGCCGATCTCCGAAGGCTCGGGCTCGTGATGGGTGTCGCGGCGCTCGACACATACATGCATGCGCTCGTGCATCAGCGTGCGTATTGGAATAGCCCACTGCCAAAGGGCCTGGCCCAACTCGACGTTCGGTTCGACGATCTGGTCTCGCTCGCCGACAGTGCTGTTGAGGCACGGCGGCGTGGCGTCGATGGTCGGCCGCGCGTCGCAGCGAAGAACGTGCTCCAGAAGCGGCTCCTTCGCGAGACGTTCCAGAAATTCGACAGTGTGAGCGATGCACTGGCGATGGCCGGCGCATCGAAAGTGTGGGCAGTCGTCGCGACACAGATGACGCCAGCGACGACCCCGGCGGCGATCAAGGCTCGCTTGGACCGAATCGTGGGTCGAAGAAACCAAATCGTGCACGAGGGCGATTTACAGCGCCAATCACGTCCTCGGCACCCTCGCCTGAATGGCCTTACAAGGGCCGAAGCAGAAGACGACGTCGACTACATCGCGGAGGTGGTCCACGCCATCGACGCAGTCGTGTGACCCGTATTTACGACGAAAGAGCCACGCGACTGCGAAGCTGCTCCCCACTCACGCCCGATCATGGTGCCACCGGAGTCGTGTGTCTGGAGGACGGACCGAAGGATCCGGCGCGATCACTTCGAGCATTCGATGTCGATCGACGTACCGTCCGCGTACTCCACGCGGATTCGCACGTCGGTGTAGTCGCTCGGGATCCTTGCGACTGCCAGCCCTCGTGGCGGGCGCGCAGAAGTAGTACGAGCGAGCGTAAGTCCCTCAGGGTGGTACGTCTCGTGGTCCGCGTGAGGGAGGGTCGGTAGGTGGACATTGATCTCGCTCAACTTGTCGGGCAGACGTGGATCGATCGCGCGAACGGCGGCCTTGCCGTATCCGACAAGGGCAGCTAGGTTCAAGGCGAACGAAAGGGGCTGCGACGTGACGACCTGATAAAGGCCGCCGAGCCCCAGTAGGAGGTCGAGGGACCCGGGATCAGCCCGCTCGACGACAAGGCCGAGAGCTGGCGGTACGAGGCGAGTCCCTCGTCCACGGAGGTTCTCAGGCCTCACTCCACGTTCGAAGGCGGCGACAACGCGTCGCGCCTGTCGGTCCGTCTCGTCAAGTGAACGAGCCAACGCAGCGGCCGTTGGCGTCTCGACGAACCGGATACGCATGCTGACGCCAGTGACCGGTACCTCGAGATCGATCGCACGTAGCTGTCGGTCAACAACATCCGCGAACCATGGGTACTCGGCGGAACGTGCCAGAACGTCGCTTCGAGAGAGTCGTTCGACAATCGTTTCAGCTTGCGTCACGGGCAGCAGTATCTGACATCGCCCGGCGACCGACCCGCGGAACCTCGACTCGTCCGCGCATAACAGCGATGTGGTCATGTTTGGGACCTCCCGGCGTCGCGGGCGCTCCGCCGCAGGCCGAAGCGGGTGCTACCGATGCTGTCGCACGGCCGAGCAGGCGATGAGGGCTTCCGTTAGTCGCGATCCCGTCGCTGGAAAGCGCTTGGAATCGCGATCGCCTTCGTCGCATTGGGATTCCGGCCCGCGATCCGCCAGCATCGGCGAACCTCGATGAGCACGCTCTCGCGCAACAGAAGGATCGTGTCGTCTCTCGTCGCGTCAGGCGCCACCACTGTGGGATTCTCGTCGACGAATGCCTCGGCGGTGTTTGCGTCGAAGTCTCGGACATCGACTTCGATGCCTGAGTTGGAGTCGCTGGTCCATTCCTCGAACCGGACCGCGCCCTCAAGATCGACTACAAACAAGTGCTCACGGCTAATGCGGGGGTCGTGAAGCACCGGTACCCCGTCGATTTCGCCGTTGAACTGACGGTTGTGCATTACGGGGACAGCTGGAGTAGCGAGAGGCTGCCTGCTGTACGGCTGAAGGCGTAGGGCACCGGCGAGCTCAAATCCGATCGGTACGAGCACCAGTGACGGGGTAGCGCCGTCGTCTCGGAATCCGCGGATTGTGTCTCGGACGACCTGCGCAATATCCTGCGCCCGGATCTCGCCGTCGGGTTTAAGCGCGTTGAGAAGGGCCTGTCGTTCTGCGATGGTCGCGCCGCGCGCAAGCTGTCGCGCTGTCATGTCCTGACCTACGAAGCTGCGATCGCCGATGAAGAATCGCTTGTCGATCCAGTTTCGCGACAGGATTTGCGGAGTCGTCGGGGCTGGGACCCGCCTGCTGGCATCGACGTGGTGCAGCAAATCGCGGATGAGTCGCTGGTCAGCAGCAGCCCGGACGGTGGCCCGACGGAATCGCTCGACCTGATTGGAATCGAGGCCCGCCTGCCGGACTTGGGCCCGCGCCGTCTGAGTCTGGTCCTTGGCCACCGAATCCAGCGCGGCACGAACCCTTTCAAGTGCGTCTCGCAGAGGTCGGGGGGCCGCAGGGTCTAGATCGCTTATCTCCTCGCTGCTTTGCGACGCAGCGAGAAAGTCCCAACGAGCGTCGTTCGCGACGCTGTCAAGCGCGCTATTGAGACCATCCACACGATGTTCGAGAACGTCAGCCGGCTCAAGCGCAATGTCGCCCTGAGATAGCGCGATATTCACTAGCGCCAGAACGACCGCCCGCTCGATGTGTAGGCCACCGCTTAGCTGCTGAACGCCCCCCGCGGTGTCGTCGTAGAACCAGTACGACCAGTCCTCACCGAGACTGCGTTCACGGTCGTCGGTGACCAGTTCGTACGCTTTGAGGACGCGGTCCCCGTCGTCCAGTCGCAGAAGCAGCGCCACGACGGCGGCAGCAAACGGTGACTCTTTCGGCTGCTCGGCGTCGGCGTGCAGATGGGCGGCCCACATCGTGAGAACGAGTAAGGCCCCGTCGATCGCGGCCTGTATCTCGCGAAGCGCGTCGCTCGGATTTGGTGCTTCGACCCATGGCTCCGTGAGGTCGGACATCCGCTTCAGCGACGTCTCGAGACGCGGCTCGTCGCCAGCTGAGATGAGTGATCGCATCAAGCTTTGCGCGGCAGCGAGGCCGACGCGCATGTTCTTCAAGGCGTCGGCGTCGCTCAGGGGACGGTAGCCATGCCGAGGTCCGTAGCCGCTGATGCGGTCGAGACCGTCGAAAAGGCATTCGACGCTCCGGTTGAGGAGTAGAACGCCGGCTCGGTTGTTGGTCATGCCCTGAGTAGCATCGCGAGAGAGCAAATACACAGGAACGTAGATCCCGAGCGCATCGCTGATCATCGCCGGCGCGTCGAGCGTCGCGACATCGCCAGCGACGAACAGAGGAAGGTGTGCGAGCGCCTCTGCGATTCCCGGATCATCAACCGCCAAGACCTCCCGATATGCATCCCGAAGGTCGTCAAACACTCGATCTACAGGGCCGCGCCCAAGGAGGCCCGGGCGACTCACCGCTCCGGCAAACGAAAGACCAAGCGCTTTCGTCAGGCGAGGAAAACGCACGAGGATTTCGCGATAGAGATCGCCGACTTCGCGCCACCCCGACTCCTGCCTCGCACGGATCGCTGCGATGCCCTGTTGCGCGAGCTGGTCCAGCGCGCGGTTCAGGGCTTGGCTGGAGCGCACGGTCGACCGTGGCCGGATCACGAATGCTCGGCGGGCGCGCCACCGAAGCGCGCGAGGCAAAGGCTCGGGCAAGCTGAGGAGTGCTTCGCCGGCGTCGACCTCGTCTCCGACGGTCGTCAGCACTTCGAAGGAGCCGGCCGGCAGTTTTCGCACCACGCGACGCAGAGTTCCGAGGCGGAGGTCATGAAGGTATCCGTCTTGTCGCGCGGTGACGATGTCGGGACTTGTGGGCGTCAAGCCGCGCGTGATGCGCCACACGTCGCGGTGTGTCCAGATGAGCTGGTCGCCGATTTGTCCCACGATCTGCTCGCGTAGGGCGGTGTCTACGGCTTGAAGTGTCCGGAGTCCGCGTGCTCTACGGAGACGCTCGGGGTCAATGATCCGGAGGACCAGCCGCGGGACCATTGTCAGGAGAGCGATGACCGCGACGGTAGAAAGCAGAATCGCCATTCCTCCGGCCCACCCAGCGGGAGCGTCCCGCAGATTCCCTAGGAGAACAATCCCGTCGATAACAAGACTTGACGCCGCGATGTCGATGATGAATATGAGTCCGGATTCCAGCGCGAACTCTCGCAGCGTTCCGCCATATCGACGCTCGTTTGCGCCGACGAACGCTTGAAGAACGAATGCGATCAGCACGATTGACACACCGAGCACCGTTGCTAGTACTTGCCAGAGGGAGGTCAGGTAGTGCGCTGCGTCTTCTGGATTGTCGAGAGGCGGGAAGCCGATATGCGGAGCAGGCCCGAAAGTCAGTGCCGCGAAGCAGAGGAATATCGTCAAGGCGGTTACGCCCTGATGGGTCTGCCCGAACTGCCGCACTCGTACGTGCGGGCGAGGCCGAGAGAGCACGGCCCGCGCGCGGTGGCGAATCGAAACGCGACTTAGTAGGGGCACCGGATGAAGCTGGAGGGAGCGGAGTAGCCCGGCCACTGCCAACAACTGGGCGCCGATCAGCACCGTGATCAGGATCCGATCTACGAGCATCGCCGGAGCCTATTGCCGCGCGCCGATGGGCCGCTCAGGATCAGCCGATGGATTCGGCCAAGGATTCGGATTCCGCGCAGAACGCCCACAACGCCTAGGCGGTGGGCCTGGTTTGGTTCTCGACCCCGCACCCACTTCGTATGCACGGGGTCGAGAACCAAACCAGGCAGGAACGGGATTGGAGTGGGACGGACGGGGGTGGACGGTTGGTGTTGGGTTGGGAGGTGTACAGGACCGGATGGAGTGGAAAAACTAGTCAGAAGGACGAGCGGCTGCTGGCACACGGCGAGGGTTGCCTGGGGGCGCAAGGCGTTGGAGAAGGACGAGGTAGACGGGCGCGACAAAGTGGCGCTGGGGCGTCGGGCGTCACGGGTTGGGGCGGGCGCTGCGTGACGTGGTCGTCCGCGCTGTCTCGTCAGCAACGTGTGTTGGACGCGCGATGCGTCGCGCGCCTACGCGGATCCGAGGCGTAGACTCCAGCCGTGACCGCGAGTCACCCCCGAAGAGCGCTTTTCGTCGACTCGTTCCTGGTCGAACCGGAGGCCGCGCTGCCAGAGCCCGCCTCGCGCTATGACGACGAGCGCGATCTCACGGTGCTCAACGACGGCACGCCGCTCGTCGAGGCGAGCAGTGCGACGGGGACGAGCACGATGACTAAGAACGACGGCGAGCGCTCCGATGCCGATGAGGCGGCGCGTGTTGCCTCGGCGGGAACGATGACCGCGACGTTTGCGACCGGAGAGCGCGTCGATGACGACGCCGCCGCGCGTTGGGGCGGCACCCAACTTGACACGCGGACGATGCCCGCCGACGTCGAAACGGACTAGATCCTTAGGCTTGCCAAGATGGTCCTGGTCATCAGCAACCGGGAGGACATCACGACCGACTGGCTAGTCCTCGAGTTGCAGAGGCGCGGCGCGGCGTATGTGCGCTTCAACACCGAGGACTACCCGCAGCGGTGCGGCCTTCACTGGACACCTGATAGCTCCTATCTGGAGGTGGGCGGGAGCGCCGTGGCAGCTGAGGAAATCCACGCGGTCTGGTATAGACGGCCCGTCTTGCCGCGGGTCGCGCCGGGTCTTTCTGCACAAGACGCAGCTTGGGCGACGCGCGAGGCCGCCGAGGCACTCGACGGTTTCTGGCGGACATTGAACGCGCGCTGGGTCAGCCCTCCCTCGGCGATCCGCCTCGCGGGCTCAAAGCTCCTGCAACTTCGCGACGCTGTCGGTATCGGATTTGAGATACCTGAAACGCTCGTGAGTGCCAGCGCGAGTCATGTCGAAGAGCTGCTTGCCCGAAGCCCGGTCGGGGTGATCTGCAAGCCACTAAGCGATGGGCGCGTCCGAAGCGAGGGCCGCTCGCTGCTGTTCACCTCTTTGATCACACGGGAGGATCTCGTCGGACTTGGCGACGAACCACACCTTTTCCAAGCGCTGGTTGCAAAGCGTTACGACGTGCGTGTCACCGTCATTGGTGACGAGGTATTCGCGACGAGAATTGAGCCGCGGCCCGGCAATGTAACCGCGGTCGACTGGCGTCGGATGCATCCTGACACGCTCTGCTACCACCCCGAGACGCTGCCCGACGCGCTCGCCGCGCAGTGCCGGCAACTTTTGAAGCACTACCGACTGTCCTTCGGAGCGATCGATCTAGCGCGAGGCCATGACGGCTCATACACGTTTTTCGAGGTGAATCCGAACGGGCAGTGGGCGTTTATCGAGCAGCGGACCGGGCAACCGCTGAGAGCGGCGCTCGCGGACCTCTTGACGGGGGACGAGTGAGCGCGGAAGAAGCGGAGTCCGACTCCGAGACCCGGGACCTGGGCGCGGCGCCAGCGCCGGGGCGTTGGGATCCGTTGCGGGCATGGGTAAGGCCGCCCCCGTCTCCGGCGCCCCTTCGGTTCGCGACCACGAGCGAGGCGTTGTTGGAGGAACTCGGGGACCCGAATCCCGAGGTCACCGACGAGCTCTTACTAGAGGCGCAAGCTGCGTACGACGAGGCGGCGGAGCGCGCCGAGAGTGCGGAGCGCCGCGCGACCACGATTCAGGGATCGATCGCAATTGCCGCGAGCCTCACGCTCGCCGGCGGATCGCTGCTGCTGAACGGCGAAACGCCGCCGAGCCGTCCCTGGTCCGTGCTCATCAGTACGGGATTCGCACTGACGGTCGTGCTGCTCGCCGTCGCCGCGTGGCGAGCGTTTCTGGTGACCTGGCCGCGGTTCCTATGGGCCTCGCCCGCGGTTCTCGACGTCCAGAAGCACGCGCGAGAGGTATCGGTGAACCGCGTGAAGCTTCAACGAACGGCTGATCTACTCGTCTCATACGGCCGCAACGACAGCATCGCCCGACTCAAGCTCGCCCTCCTCGGTCAAGCTGTGCGCTGGTTAATGGCGGCGCTCGGACTGCTAGCGGTTGTCGCAGTCATGGTCGCCGCCTATGCGATCGACCGGCCGTCCTCCAAGCACCGGGCAACACATTGTCACCCGCCCATGAAAACCGACGCATGCCGACTCGGCGGTAGAGGTCGAGGCCTGCCGCCAGGACGTGGCGCCGGTGATCACGTCCCACCCGCGCAGATCGGTCGGAGTGGCGCACGTACCCATACATAGCGGCCCCGGCGCAGCGCGAACTGCCCGGGGCCCGGCACCGAAAGAGAGACCCTTCCGATGCACGATGAGACTACTTCCGGTCCCGCTCTTGAGCTGGACCGTGTTCAGAGCACCCTGCTCGAGCTCCTGTTGACCGATGAGGCGCCTGGTCTCTGGTCCCACGATGAGATCGCCCACGCGATGGGCGATCCGATCATCGCCGTGGACGCCGTCGAGGCGCTGCACGCCGCCGGACTGCTGCACCGCGTCGGGGACTTCGTGTTTCCGACTCGGGCGGCGGCGCGGTATCGGCAGCTTGAGCAGGCGGGATAGGGCCCCCGCCCTCTGTTAGCGTTTCCCTACTGGCTAAGCAGGCACGCCGCCGGCCGGACACCTACCGGTCGGCGGCGTTCTCTTCGGGTCGCTGCCACGTTCGATCTGCTGCGCGCTGGCGTCTCCGGAGTTAGTCTGGCGCGATGTACCCGCAGGAGCAGGACACGCACTCGGGACTGCTCCGAAAGCTCGAGCGGGATGTCAAAGCCCCAGTCGGCGCACGTCAGCTCGTCGACGCATGCTGCCGACTGTACGAGGCCCAAGACGTGATCCGCGCCGACGTCGCGTTGCGTCTCGACACCGCCTGTCACGACTGCCACGACTGTTGGTCCGAAGTCCCACAGTCCGCTCGGCCGGAGGAGGGGCAAGCCGAGATCTCCGTCCCGTGGGTTGGCGCGTCATACCTTGGAACGCGGCGCCGCGTGTGCGTAATTGGCATGAATCAGAACGCCTACGGCGGACTGGGCGCACACTGGTGGATCGCGAGAGGTGCCATCCAGGATCTACGAACCGGCCACGGGGGCCGTCGCCGGTTCCATCGCGGCGTTGGTCGGTATCTCGCGACGCTGTACCGAGCCGTGGATGGATTGCCCCTCGACGAGCCAATGACCGACTACGAATTCGCCGACGCCTGGGAAACCTGTTCGTTCGTGGAGGCCGTCAAGTGTTCGCCAACTGAAAAAGCGGGCAAGCCATCCCCCGCTATGTGGGGCCACTGTCCGCCGCGCTTCCTCACCGAGGAGGTCCGTATCCTCGAGCCAACCGTGATCTTTGCGCTCGGTCACCTGACCTGGGAGGCGGTCAAGCTCCTTGGCCCGTGGGACGGAAGCGACTATGGCGACCATTTCTGGCGGGCACAGCAGACGGTCGCGGGCCGACGCGTCGAAGTGTTCTTCGTGAACCATCCGTCGCATGAAGCATGGAAAGAGTCGCTTCCGGAGCTTCAGCGTTCACTCGAGCGTCAAGCGCCCAGCTAGCGGACTATTCGCTCACCGCGGCGCTGGTTCGGGTGTAGGCTCGTGCGGTGCGTCCGGCCGAATCGGTGATGGAGGCCTACTACCGCCGACGGGGCGAGGATCGCGCGACGGAGCTTCTTGCCACGGTCTTGGACGGTAGCCCTACGCTAAGGCGTGAGCTTGCGCGGCATCTCGAACTTCCGGAGCCCAGCACGGTTGAGATCGAGACGCAGAGATCGATACCGCCAGACTCGCGGATCGATCTCGAGATCGCCGGTCGCGGCGCCGAGGGAGAGCCTCTTTGGCTGGTGTGGTCCGAGCACAAGCTGCGAGCTCGCTTTTCGCACGGTCAGCTAAAGAAGTACGCGACGGCCCTGCCTCGCTACCGCACCGAGGTCCCCGCCCGCATACTGATAGCGATCACCCTTGGCGAGCCAAACGCAGAGGTCATGCGTGAAGCCGGTGATCACGGCGTGACGCTGTTGCGCTGGTCGACGATGTTGGGCCTCGTCCAATCGGCCGGCGCTGCCATTGCCGGGAGCTCCTGGCGAACAAGGAACATCGGCGGAGAGGCAGAGGCCGAGCGTCGTCTCCTTCGCGAGTGGACCGACTTCGCTGACCTCGACGACGAAATGGAGAGTCCCGTGGAGCCGCTTACCGCCGCTGACGTTGAATTACTGCCCCGCGTCGAACAATTGGAAGACACCTTGTCGTATCTGACAGAGGAAGCGTTTCGCGCGGCTTGTGGACGGGTGGGCGGGGCAAGCCTCAAAGAGGTCGACGAAGGCTGGCACGCGCAGGGCCCGAGGGATTCGTGGCTGCATGAATTCGATGCCCTGCTCTACCTCAATGAAAGCGTCGACGACTCGAAATTTGCGACAGCACCAACCGGTAAGCCGGTCTTTGCTGCGGGCATCTTCTGCGAAGGCAGCGAAGCAGCCGAACTCAAAGACCGAGTCGCGGTGCCCGATTCGATCTTCGACGCGAGTGAATTCACCGGCCGAAAACGGTACTTCGACATTGGTTACACGATCCCGATGGCTGACGTTGCGCTGTCCGGAGATCTCGAGAGTCAGGTCGCGCTGCTAGCGGACTTCTGCGAGTCCAGCTTTCGGTCTCTCCTCGCTATCGGGATCGAGCAGGATCTTGGTGGCTAGAGAGCTGTCTCAACCCCCTGCTGCTGTCGCGCCGCGACTCGTCGACGTCGCTCACTCGTGGCGAGAAGGCGTGCGCTTCGAAATTCCCGTCTGCTGTCGGTCGCACTTCTGCGTCGATCGGCTCCTGGGACGAACGGTGAGCGTCGTTCGATGGCGCCAGATTGCGCGATGGAATACGCCCCTTGTTAACGCCGATCCATGGGTGCCGTGCGGGATCGTCCACAGCGGCTACTCGCCGTGGCGGCTGCCTAGACGCATCGTTGGAATCGTCATGTTTCAGCTCGCCCTGTGCATGCCCGGGGATCGGTCACGGTGGATGCGCGCTCGGGCGACCTCACCTGGTCCGGTCTGGCAAACGCTCGACGTCGAGACAAAGGTCGCCGCTAGTCGTAGCGGAGTCAATGGTCAGATGTGGTGGGCACGACCGACTCATCCCCCCGGGAGTCGTCCGTCATCGCTCGCGGGGGCTCGAGAACCTGAACAGCATCGATAAGGGGCGTGGGAGCCCGTGGTTCTGTGGGCGCTCGTGGCTGGCGTGGGTGGCCCCGTAGGGTTCGGAGCGCTGTGGAAGTCACCGCGTGTCTTCAAGGCTCGCTTCGCTCGCGCCCGTGACTCGGAGGCCGTCCTATCGATAGCGGAACGAGCGGTGCTCGCCGACCAGGAGTAGCGTCGGCGGTTGTGCAGGAGGCAGTCCCGATCCCGTGCGTGATTTACGCGGCCAAGAGTTCTCAGGATGTCCGTGGTTCGATCCCGGCCCAGCTCGCCGAACTTCGTCAGGCGATCGCCGAGGATGCGCGACGTGGGGTCGTCGCGCAGTACATCGATGAGGCGTTCTCCGGATACCGGCGTGACAGGGGCCCAGGCCTGCAGGAGGCGATCGAGCATTGCGAAGACCTCGTCGCTGACCAGGGGGTGGCCGAGCTCTGGGCCCAGCATTCCGACCGGCTTGCGCGTGGGGATGGCCGCCGTGCCCGGCACACCGTCGAGATTGCCCTTTGGGCGCTCAAGAACGATGTGCGCGTGCGCACTCTGCAGGATCCGGACACGTTCCGTGATCTGCTCTATGCAGTTGTAACTGGCCAGCGCAACAACGAAGACTCCAAACGCAAAGGCGCCGCCACCGAGGCAGGAATCCGCCGGGCGCTCGCCCGCGGGGAGCCGATCGGGTGGACCCCAGACGGCTACCGGCTGGTCCGAACGCTTACCCCGCAGGGCACCGTCGCGCGGCGCCTTGAGTTCGACCCTGAGCGCCAGCCTTTGATCGCGCTGATCTTCCGCCTCGCACTGCGCGGACGCACACCGGGACAGATAGCAAGAGCTGTCAACGACCGCGGCTGGCGCACCAAACCGCGGCGACGAGGCGACTATGTCCATCCGTTTCGCCCCGAAGGGATCGCGTCGTTCCTGCGCAACCCCCGATATGCCGGCCTAGCTGCCCGCAAGGACGACATCCTCGCGCGCGGGTGTTGGCCGGCCTACATCACCGAGCGCCAGCATCAACGGCTGATCCGCCGCATGAAGGGCGACCATACCGGGCGTTGGGCGGTGCTCGAGGCGTACTTGCTGAAGCCGATCGCGCGGTGCGGGCATTGCGGCGGCCCTCTACGAGCGATCACGGGCGAGCCGCGTCTTGATGGCACCCGACGCCGCTCCTATGTCTGCGCCAGCCATCGCTTCGATCGCGGCAATCATCGCTGCCCGGCTTCGCCTATCGAGGCGCACATGGCCGAGGCGATGGTCATCGCCGCGCTGCCGGTGCTCCTCCGCGAGCCTGAGAGGGTGGAAGGCGCGATCTCTTCTGGACGCTATGCACTCGCGGCACAAACGGTCGTGACCTCTCAACGCCGCACGCGGGAGCTCGCCGATGTCGCGCGACTTCGGGACTGGATCGACCGCGAGAGCACCGGACGCGACGCGGATACCCGCGCCGAGGCTCCGCGCCTCGCTCGCCTGCTCGCCGGATGGTTCTCCAAGCTGAGCATCGCGGCTTGCGAGACAGATGTCGCGATTACAGCCACGCGGCGCGGAGCTCGCCATGTAGAGACCGGCGAGACGGTGATCATCGACCGAGCGCGATGGACTCGCGCGGCGCCGCACGGGCGTCGCAATCTCACTGGCACTTGGGCGCGCGCCGAGATCGTGGGCGCGATCCAGGCGTGGGTCGACGCTCACGGGAATCCGCCCTCGCGGGCCGACTGGCTGAACGCCTCCGGAACCCACCCGTCGCGAGACGCCGTGACCAGGATGTTCGGCTCTTGGAGCAACGCGCTGCTTGCTGCTGGCTACGAGCCCTCCGTCGTTTTCCGACACTGGAGCCGGCCAGCGATCGTGGTGGCGCTCCGGGCGTGGGCTCGAGCTCACGGCCGCTCGCCGACGAGTTCGGACTGGGTCCGCGCTGCTCGCGAGCATCCTCAGGCGGAGACGGTGCGCGTGTACTTCGGGAGCTTTGAGGGTGCTGTCCGTTTCGCCGGCCTGACGCCGGCCCCTCGGACCTGGCGAACGCGGCGTTGGAGTCAGCCGGAAATGATCCGAGCGCTCCGCGAGTGGACCGACGAGCATGGTCGGCCTCCCACTCTCTTGGACTGGACAAGGTCGGGCGAGAACCACCCGTCCGGCTCGACAGTGTGCAGGCGCTTCGGCGGCTGGCTCATCGCACTTGACGCCGCCGGATTAACGCCGCCAAAAAGGAAGAGCGAGCCGCGGTGGAACCGCGAGACGGTTATCCAGTCACTGCGGGTCTGGACGACCGAGCACGGTCGGCGCCCTGTCCCGAAAGACTTTGAGTACGCAACGGATGGGCGCCCGGGCATAGCCACGGTCCACCGATACTTCGGGAGCTGGCACACCGCGCTGACGGCGGCGGGCATCCCGACTGCCCTCGATTAGCAGCGCCGCCCGCTTCGCAGGAGTAGCGTCGTCGGTCGTGCAGGACGCACGTGCGATCCCCTGTGTGATCTACGCGGCCAAGAGCACCGAGGACCGCCGCGGGTCGATCCCCGGCCAGCTGGCCGAATGCCGTGAGGCGATCGAGGCCGATCCGCTGCGGACGCTGATCGGCGAGTACAGCGATGAGGCCTACTCGGGCTTCAAGGGCGACCGGGGGCCCGGCCTTGCCGCCGCGATCGAGCACGCCGAGGACCTTGTCGCGAGGCATGGCGGCGCCGAGCTGTGGGCCCAGCACTCAGATCGCCTGGCGCGCGGCGATGGCAAGCGCGCGCGGCACACCGTCGAGCTCGCGCTGTGGGCGCTAAAGCACGAGGTCGCCATCCGTACGCTGCAGGACCCCGAGACCTTTCGCGACCTGCTCTACGCGGTCATCACCGGCCAGCGAAACCACGAGGACTCAACGCGCAAAGGCCTGGCCACCCAGGCCGGCGTCCGCCGCGCGGTCGCGCGAGGGCAGCACACCGGGCCCCTCCCCGACGGTTACCGCCACGCGCGACACCTGACGGCGACCGGGGAGATCGAAAGGCGCGGCGAGATCGACCCCGAGCGCCAGCGTGTCCTTGCGCTGATCTTCCGCCTTGCCCTGCGCGGGCGCACATGCGGGCAGATCGCCGCCTCGCTGACCCGACGCGGCTGGCTCACCAAACCGGTCCGTCGCGCCGATCGTCCGCGCCCGTTCGACGTCGGCCACGTCTACGACACGTTGACCAATCCCACCTACGCCGCGCTTGCCACCTACAGGGGGCAGGTGCTCGCCCCGGGCAACTGGCCCGCGTACATAACCCCCCGCCAGCACGCGCGGATCCTCGCCCGGCTCGCGAGCCCACAACCCGGCAACCACCACGCCCCACCTGCCCCCCACCTGCTCGCCGGAATCGGGCGCTGCGGGCACTGCGGAGCCCCGCTGCGCATCCACACCTCGAGGACCAGACGCGGCGCGCCGAGCCGGCGCTCCTACTCCTGCGCGAGCCACATCAACGAGCGCGCCTTCGCCCAGTGTCACGCGCGCCCGATCGACGCGCAGACGATCGGCGAGATGCTCACCAGCAACCTGCCCGCCCTCCTTGGAAGCGAGCCTCCTGCATCGACGTCTCGCGGCCGCCCTGCGCTGCGGGCCCGCCTGCGGGCGGCGGCGCTCGCAGGCGACGAGCGCCAGCTCGATGAGGCGATCGACGCCGTCGTCGCGGGCCGACGGGTCGAGGGCGCGCGATCCGGTGCGCCCTCGCCCACCCGCGAGCTCTTCGACGCCGTCGAGGCCTGGACCGCTCAGGAGCCCCTCGAGCATCCCGATGGGGAAGTCGCGCACCTGAACGCGCTCGTGCGCGACCAGTTCTCACAGATCGCCGTTCGCGTAGACCCGGACATGGTCACGCTGGCGGCCACGCACCGCCGGCCCGGCCAGGAGATCGCGGCGGTCCGGGTAAACCGCACCGCCTGGGTCCGCAGCACGCCCGCCGGGCAGCGCCGGACGATCACCTACGGTGGCTGGGCCCAGAGCGAGATTCTCGGCGCGCTGCAGGCGTGGTCCGGGGCCCACGGCCACAGCCCGAGCACCGTGGAGTGGAAGCACGCCGGCACGAACCATCCTGCAACCATCACGGTGCTCAAGATGTTCGCCGGCGACTGGAACGGCGCGCTACGCGCCGCTGGCCTCGACTACGTCAAGGTGCGCCGCCACCACTGGAGCGAGAAGGAAATGCTCGCCGCGCTCTGCGCCTGGGCCAAGGCAAACGGCCGGGCGCCGAGGCGCATCGACTGGCGATGGGCCGGCGAGGGGCACCCATGCACCGAGACGGTCGTCGGTAACTACGGTTCGTGGGTCGCGGCACTCAAAGCGGCGGGACTGACGCCTACGATGCGCCCGTGAAGATTGATCAGGCCGAGCTCGCCAGCTACAAGCAGCAGCTCAACCGCAGAGGCCGGAGATTTGTCGTCGCGGCGCTCATCCTCGCCGTCGGCGTTGGGTATGCGATCTCCCTGATCTCCTCGCTCCTTGTCGGCGCGGCGGTCGCCCTCGTGCTACTCGTCCTTGGCGAGTATGCGTGGGTCTACTCATCGAGGGCAGAGTTGAACAGGCGCTTCCCGGGAAGCGAATGGAGCTATGAGGGCCTCTTGGTGAAATACCTCTTCAAGAGGTCTGCAGCGAAGTCTGAGGTCGGCGCTCCAGGTCCGCCGATCTCCTAGGCTGCGGCCATCCGCCTCGGAGCGCTCATCCTGAGTTGCTCCGTCTCTCCTCACGTCAGGTTGCTGCCGGCGCCGGCAAAGGCGCAAACCTCAACAGCATCGGTAAGGGGCGCGGCGCCCATGGCGCACCGGGCTCTGCTGGCTGGCGTGGGTGGCCCCGTAGGGCGCGGAACGCCGTGGATGTCACCGCGGGTCTTCAAGGCTCGCTTCACTCGCGCCCGTGCCGGCCGTGAGTCACACCAGCGCGGGCGCCCAACGCTACGCGAGAGCGTCGTGGAGAGCGCGTGCGGCGGCGATCCGTCGGAGCTTCTCCAGGGCCTGCTCTTGGATTTGGCGAACTCGCTCCCGCGTGAGTCCGAGCGAGTCGCCAATCTGCTGGAGCGAGCTCGCCTCGTGCCGTCCGAATCCGTATCGCAGCTCGATTACGTCGCGCTCAGTCCGTGTCAAACCTGACAGTAGCTGGGCAACGATCTCCGATACCTCGGCGCGTTCCAAGTCCAGGCCGAGGTGCTCGGCAGTGTCGTCCGCCAACAGTTCGCCGAGCTCGATCCCGGCGCCATCGCCGATCTCCTTGCTCAACGAAACCGGGCGACCAATAAGAAACAGCAGCCACTCGACATCTTGTGCGCGAAGGTCGACGAGTTCCCCGATCTCTGCAGCGGTCGGTTCACGTCCTAGCTCGTTAAATAAGAGATCGCGATAGCGCGCAACGCGCGCACGTTTGCGGACGATGTACATGGGCAGCCTGATCGTCGATGCCTGATTCACGGCCGCTTGTTCGAGTGCGCGGTGTATCGCGTAGATCGCGTATGTCGATAAGCGCGCGCCGTAGCGCCAGTCGAAGCTGCGAATCGCCTTGTCCAATCCGAGCGCGCCCTCTTGAATAAGGTCGAGGAGGGGCACCCCGCGGTTGCCGAACTGTCTCGCCATGGCAGCTACGAGCGGTAGGTGAGAGCTCATCAGCTGACCGTGTGCCACACGGTCACCCTCTTGTGCGCGCCGCAACAACGCTGTCTCGGCCTTAGCCGACAGGAACTCCTGCTCGCGTACCTGCCGGAGGAACAGCTGGACGGAATCAACCGCGGGTCCGGCCACGGAGGCCTTGAGATTCGGTCGCGGGCCGGCACTCGGCACGGCGGGCGGTACGTCACCGTAGTCGCCGTCGAGCGCCGTCGAGATCCTCTGCCGGTCCTCGTCTTGCCGGTATGCCTGCATCAATGCCCCACCTGTCCCCGGATCTGAGTATGCCCCGACCGGTCTGGCGACCGTGCTCCGAGCGATTCGTTGGTGGGCTTCGCGCCGTCGCGGATCTTGTGATCCCCGGTTGCGACGGCGACCACCGTCCCGACGATCGCGATCACGACAAGCGCCACGAGCGCGAGCCGCACCGCCCGGGCAGGCCCAAGGTCGAGCAACGCGATCGCGGCGAGCGCGAGACTCGGCAGAGCTCCGATTGAGAGTCCGATCCCGACCAATGCCAGCGCGCCGTGCGCGGATGCGAGCATTGCGAGGCCGCAGCAGATGACCGTCGAAGCTCCGCCAAGCACTGCGGACGCAATAGCGGCTTCATTGCCGGGCGCTGCGCCTCGGCGATGCGTCGTTGTCCGCGTGGGCGCACAGTTTGGTGCGACGCGTTTCGTCCTCATACAACGCAGAAAACCCCGGGCCGCTAAGCCCGAGGTCATATTCCATGTCGCGATGTTCTGGGATGTGTCAAGCGGAATTTGCCGCGGACACCGCAAGAGCGACCAGCGGCGGTCGAATCCTCGCCCAGCAACAGGCTCGGGAGCGCCAGGGTCACCGTAGGGCGGACGGCGCCCGCCGCCGCGGGCCTCTCGACGCGCCGGGCAGGGCAGGTGTCCGTCTGCTCAGCCCAAGTCGGTTCTGTCGACGAGACTTGATGCAGACAACCAGGGATCGCGAAATCGTGTCCTGGCTCGGCCATCTGGGGGCGGCCGGGGCCGAGCACGTCATGCGCCGCTTTCAGATGGGGCGCAGTTGGGCCTATGCGCGTCTGAACCGCGCCGTCGCGGGCGGGCTGCTCGTCCAGCGCTCTCTCCTCTACCGCCAGCCGGGCCTGTACCTCGCCACGGCGGAAGGCCTGCGCTGGTGCCACCTCCAGCACCTCGGTCCCTATCGTGTCGGGCCCGGCGGCTTTGAGCACGCCTGGCAGGTCGCGAGCGTCGCGGCGCATCCGCTGCGCGCCGGCTGGCGACTCCTCGCCGAGCGCGACATCCGCCACCTGGAGTCGCTGACGCGCGAGCCGATCGCCTCGGCGAAGTTGGGCGAGCTGCCCAGCGGGCGCACGGCGCTTCACCGTCCCGACCTGGCGCTCGTCTCTCCCGCGGGCGGGGTGTTCGCGATCGAGGTCGAGCTGTCACTGAAGGCCGCGAGCCGGCTTGAGGCGATCTGCCGCGCCTACGCGCGCGCCCGCCACCTCGAGCAGGTGATCTACCTGGCCACGCCGCAGGCCGCGCGCGCGGTCACGCGCGCGGTCGAGCGGGTGCGGGCGGCCGACCGCATCACGGTCCTGCCGCTCGGCGATCTCGGGGCACTTGCGACCGAGGTTGGGCACCTCGCAAGCTGACCTACTGAAACTTCCGTCGAGTCCCTCGTACGACTTGCGCTAGCAGTCCAGCAACGAGCGCCACGCAACCGCCGGCCAATCCGGCGAAAACAAACGCCTCGGCCATGCCGAAGAGCATTGCTGGGACGACGTCTTCCAGCGAGTACTCGCCAGGGACGGTGATCATCACGTACAGGGCGCCGAGTGTCCCGGCGCACAGCCAGCCGATGACGACGCACCTCAGAACGAGGGGCAGACGGGCGAGGGAGTCCGCGACTGCCCGCAGCGTTTTTCGCGCCTGATCCAAGCTAAGACTCTGCAGGGCCGCTCACCGCTCCGGCGCCGACAATACCCGGTGCCCCCTCCGCCAGAGCGGTCATGCCCTCCTCTCCCCGTCGGAGGGATGGACGTGGCGATCGAGATCCGATGCGCGCTCCCGGCGCGGAGCGACCATGGCGCCAGGTGAAGCACTTGGGCACTTCGTCTACGGAGTGACCTGGCTCGCCGCGGTCGCCGCGCTCTCGCTCGTCGGCGGGAGCGTCCTGAATCGTCTGCTGCGCCGGCGGGACCTGCGCTGGACGTGGGCGCTGGCAGGCCTGCCCGTCGCGGTGGTCGTCCACGCCTTCAAACCGACGTGGGGCTTCATCGTCGGCGGCGCCTGTCTCTTCGCCGCCGCGACCGGCGCGCGCTGGCACCGCGATGAGATCGAACTGGGCGTCGACTTCGCCGAGCGCGCCGAACGGCGCCTCGGGGTACGGGAAGCCTGGCGGCGTTCGCAGGCGCGCCAGCGCGTACATCGCGACGGCTGGATCACGGGCGAGCGCCTCATCGTTGGCGAGGACCGAAAGAGGTTGCCCGTCACGATCCCGATCGGGAGCACTTCAGGCCGGCACACGCTCGTGCTCGGCGCCACCGGCTCGGGGAAGACCGTCACGCAGGCCTGGATCGCCGGTCGCCTCATCGAGCACGGCCACGGCGCGATCGTGATCGACCCCAAGGGCGACGACCTGCTGCGCACCGAGCTCCACGCGTCTGCCGACCGCGCGAGCCGCGGCTTCCTGCAGTGGTCGCCCGAGGGCCCGTGCACTTACAACCCCTACGGCGAGGGCGGCGCCTCGGAGATAGCCGACAAGGCCCTCGCGGGGGAGACGTTCACCGAGCCGCATTACCTTCGCCAGGCGCAGCGGTACCTAGGGCACGCCGTCCGCACCCTGCAACTGACCGAGAAGGCGGCCACGCCGCGCTCGCTCGCTGAGGCGATGCGCCCGGAGCTCCTCGACGCGCTCGCCCGCGAGCTCCCGGAGGGCGCCGCGAACCCGGTCCACGAGTACCTGGACTCGCTCGACGAGCGCCAGAAGCGCGACCTTAAGGGCGTCCGCGACCGCCTCTCGATCCTCGCCGAGTCAGACCTTGGACCGTGGCTGCAGCCCGACCCCGGCCATGCTCCGATCGGCCTCCGCCAGGCTGTCAGCGAGCGCGCCGTCGTCTACTTCCGCCTCGACGCCGACCGCCACCCGCTCGCCGCCCAGATGCTCGCCGGCGCGATCGTCAGCGACCTCGTCACGCTCGTCGCCGCAAGACAGAAAAACCCGGTCTCGACGCTCGTAGTGATCGACGAGTTCGCCGCGATCACCGCCGCCCAAGTCGCCCGCCTCTTCGGCCGCGCGCGCTCGGCCGGGATCTCGCTCGTGCTGGGCACCCAGGAGCTTGCCGACCTGAAGACGGCAAGGGACGGCCTGCGCGATCAGGTCCTCGGCAACCTCGACGCCCTCATCGCCCACCGCCAGAACGTCCCCGAATCGGCCGAGCTGATCGCCGCCATCGCCGGCACCAAGCCCGCCTGGATCACGACCGAGCAGACCGACACGGCAGGGGTCGTGCGTGGCGCGTCGGGCCGGGGGAGCCGGCGGCGGGGGTACGAGTTCGTGCTGCATCCGGGCGAGATCAAGGCGCTCGGGGTGGGCGAGGCTGCCGTGCTCGCGCCGGGGAGCGGGGCGGCGCCGGCGATCGCGCGGATGCATCATCCTCGGCGAGGTGAGTCAAGATTGGACGTTGATCCTCTGCCTGCAGCGAATTAGGGTGAGGCCGTCGGAACCGCAGTAGACGCGCGACCTTGCCGGAGGCGGCGCACCAAAGCGGGACCTCAGACGACGCAAAGGGGGGCGGACGTTGACTGAGCACACGGCCAGTACCTCGCCGGAGCTTCGGCGCTGGCGACGGTCGGTGACGACGAACGTGATCGTCGCGCTCATCGCGGCGGCGGCCGCGGCGGCGGTTTACACTCAGCGCATCATCCCCCTGTCGGAATCGGGCAGCCCACCACAGGGGCAAACTCACCTAGCGTGGGCAGGCCCGAGTCTCAAGGGGTTCGGTGAGACGGTCTTCGTCCGTCAAGCCAGTTGCAGCTCGCCGACGCGGATCGCCGTAAACCTCTCGCCCCAGCCGGGAGTACGTTTGCCTTCGCCCGGCGAAGTTTCGATGGCGATTCGCGCCGGCGCCGGGATTCCATCCACGCCGCCCGCGCTGTATGTCTCAAAGTCAGTCGAAGTGAGCCAGCGTCTTGCCTACGAAGATCGCTTGCCGTCGATAGCGCAGACCGCATACCACGGGCAGCTGAGACCGGACGAGGCGCTTCTGCGGTTCAGGTTCGACCCGCGCTCCCGACGTCCGATCTGGGTGGGATTCCTGGCGGACTGGACCATCCCCCGGGGTGACGGTACATGCTGGCTGGATCTTCCAAGCCTCTTCGATGACGCCGACACCATCCGCGACGCCAACGAATACCTGGGGCGCCCCTCGCTCGCGGAAGGGCCGGAAGGGCAGCCGCTGATCAACGGTGCCGAGCTCCTGAACTTCGAAGCGCCGAGCAGTGTGCAAGTCCTCCCGACGGCTTCGTTGCCGACGCCGACGAAACTCCAACCGGTCAGTTGGGACTGCCACCACGCCGGTGGCGAGGGCGGGAACTGCAAGTCGTACGCGGCGCTCGAAACGCCCGGTGCCGACAGTCGGCGCCTGCGCGCGCTCAGCATCTGGAGCGTCGTCGCGGGCGTCCTTCTCGCGATCCTCGGTGAGGCGCTGGTGAGTCTCCTCAAAGACGTTGCCGTCGACCGCCGGCCCAACGCCGCCGCCTGAGCGTCACGCCGGGCCAGCCAGGAAGTCCTCTATCGCCGCTGCCAACCGCGACGTCCTAATCGCACCGCCAGAACGTTCCCGAATCGGCCGAGCTGATCGCCGCGATCGCCGGCACCAAGCCCGCCTGGATCACAACCGAGCAGACCGATGCCGCAGGCCTTCGGCGCGGGCCGTCGGGGGCCGGGAGCCGGCGGAGAGGCTATGAGTTCAGCCTGCACCCAGGACAAGAGCCTTCGCGCGGGGGAAGCCACGACAATCACATTGGGCGGCAGAGCGCGCCCCGCAATCGCGAAGATCCGCTCGCCTCTCCGCGAGCGGTCGTGAACCCGCGCGTAAGCCTTGACACACCCGCGGCGGCTTGACTAGGTTCTCGTTCCAATAACCGAACTGCAGGGATTGCAGCGAGACAGCATGCAGGGACGCCGACGTGACGTCAAGGGGGCTCGCCGTGCATGTCGCAGCAAAGCTCCGCCCGCGCCCTCGGGTAGCGGATCCTAACTGAGAGCTGACCATGAGGCGTCGCCGCAACCTGCCTCGAGCTCGGTCGCGGCCCGAGGAGCACGACGCATCCAGCGTAGCGTCCGAGTTGCGAGAGAAAGCTGAGCTCCTCACTGACTCTGAATTGCTTGTTCGGACCACGGCCGCGCGAAGCCTCGCGCAGTTCGATCCGGGTCCGCGCGCATCCGGCGCAACCGAGATGCATTCGCTCACAACCGACGCGCTGGTGAAAATGTTGAATCGGGACCGCGATCCTCGCGCCCGAATCGCTGCTGCTGGCACGCTCGCGTCGTACACCGATGAGGTCGCGCTTGACGCCGTATTCCGTGTGTTGCAGCGGCGGCGGAAGACTGACCTCGCCGTCGGCATCGCAGAGCGCCTGCTGGACATGGGCTGTTCCGGAGACCCAGAGAAGTGGGCTGTAGGAATAGTGCTGCGCGGTAACCCGACGGCGCCGGACTTGGCATCGATGAGTTCAGGCGAACTTCTGATCGCACTCCTCGAGGAGGGCTCACAGCACCTTCAGGTCGTCGCAGCAACAAGACTAGGCGAGCGACACTGCTCCGAGGCGGTATCGGCGCTTACCGATGCTCTGCACAGTCCTAGCGACTCGCTGCGCGAAGCTGCCGCGGGGGCTCTTTCGGCGTTAGGCGGTCCCGAAGATTCGGCGTCACTTGATGGTCTCGTCGAAATGCTGCTGGCATCCGCGATCTCGTTCGACGACGCGCAGGAGTTGGAGCCGGAAACACCGTTGGAGGTCCGCGACGCTGATGCGAGGGCTTTGCGCGGCTGGCCTCGTGGACCCACCGACCTTGTACTAACGCCAGGGTATGGGGGAGCCGAGGCGACGGCCGTAGCCAGCTTCGGCCTTCGTGGCGCTGAGCGGCTTCTCGACGACGTGGGTCGCAGGGCGGATCTCAGCACCTACGCGCTAGCAAAGGCCGCGGCATGCCTAGTGAAGATCGGCTCGGCGGCAGAGCCGGCTCTTAGAGCCGCGCTGACTTCATCCGACCCGAACGCGGAACTCGTCGCCGCGGCTGTCTTCACCGATCGGTGGGCAGTCGACGCCTCCGATTTGGGAGTCGTTCCGCTCCTGATCTCTACTAGCAGCTCGCCGGACCCTCGGGTTCGCGCGACCGCGGTGACGGCGATAGGTAAGACGATCCCGATTTCCGACGCGCCTTCGTCGCTCACGCGGGAGGTCGTAGACACGCTTCTTGAGCGCATCGACGACGATGCGCCCGGGGTGCGGCGCGTCGCTCTAGCTCAGCTCGCGGCGATCGCGACTTACACTCCGGTCGACCTGGCACCTCAGATCAACCGCTTGCTTCACGAGCGCCCGCCGTCTGGTGTCCAATTGGCGGCCGCGCTCGCGTCTTCCGCTCCTGTCCGAGCCGTCTTGTCAGATGTGATCCAGGGAGGGCCGCCCGAAGCGCGAGCATACGCGCTCGTGGCGGTTCAGAAGGCAGCCAAAGAGCTGCTCTTCAATGACGCGTTGCTCGCAGACGAGCGCCTGCGCGAACAAGTCGCGCGAGCATCCGATGACGCGGCGAGCACAACTCGAGACGTCGCGCGCGCGACCGTGAAGGCGCTATCCGACGCCGAGCAAGAGCGTGCCCGCGTCGAGGAGACTCGGCGAGAGTATGAGGCTCAAGAAGCGTCAGGTTTGCGATTCGATCGCGTGCAGGCCGCGACAGCCTATGGAATTTTGGGCGGAATCGGAGGCCCGCCTGAGGTGGCCGATCGCTGTCCGGACGTCTGTGTGTTCACGGGCGATCGCAAGCGCAACGCCATACCCGAATTCGAACCTCTTTCGGCTGCCACGTGGTACTGGATTGAGGTAGCCGTCCGACGTATTCCGCAAGGGCTCGGCGCTCACGGTGGATTCCGGCCGATTCCCGAGCTCGCGGAAGAGGGAGACGCGGTGACACTCCTTGTCTCAGCTGACTCGGATGACTTCGACATCGAAGACACAGTTCGTAGCCTCGTGTTGCCACACGGCGGCGACTCGGAACAGAACGCCTGGTTTCGTATTCGGCCGCGGCGGAGCGCCTCGGCCGAAGATCTCGCGCGTCTCGAGATACGGATCTACTATGAGTACAACCTCGTTGACGCGATCTTGTTCGAGTCCGAGGTCGGGCCTAGGCTGAATAGAACGCCGACTTCCCTACGTAGTGACCCAGCTATGGCACTCCGTCAGGGCGTTCGCGAGCATCCCTATGACGACGTAGCCGGGCTAGTGCCGCGAGAGATGCACGTCACCGTGGATCGTGAGGGAGATCGGTACGCCCTCGCGTTTGCGTTTCCCAACCACGGTGAACCCACTGTGCTCCGCGCGACCACACCGGTCGGCGTAGACGAGTTGGATGATCTCCTGGTTACCATTCGCGACCTGTGGCGCTCGATCGCCCTAGACTCAGCGTTCGTCGACGAGATCTCGCCTGCACCGCCTGATGCGCAGGAGCAGCTCGTCCGACTTGCCACAGAGGGACGACGGATCTGGACTGCGTTGTTTCGCCGAGAGCAGGATCAAGGGCTCGCGCGCGTTGGCGACCTGCTCGCAAGACATCCGTTGCCTGACGACGCGACTATTCAGGTGTCCGTCGCAAAAGCCGCATCGACGTTCGCTTTCCCCTGGGGTCTCCTATATGACCGACCTCGACCGCAGCCAGGCGAGCCGATTGACATCAACGGATTTTGGGGCATGCGGTACCGCATCGAGCAAGGTGTGCCCGGCTGCCTGCGAGCGCCCGATATCCGCCCATCCGTCGCGGCGCCTGAAGCCCTCGAGCTGGCGTACATGTTGTGGAACCGGTTTCGAAATTCCGCGGAGCACAGCGCCATGCTCGCCGATTTGGGCTCGGAGGCGGGTGGCAATCTCAACATCACCGCGCCGCCCGTGGCGGATGCGGACGCCTGCCTCGCGGTCCTATCAGCCGGCGCGAGCGATGTTCTGTATTTCTATACGCATGGCTTCACTCGCCGGCGGGGTGCACCGCTTGCGGTAGAAGAGGAAGTAGCACGGCTCAAGCGATGGCTTGAGAACTTACCCGCCGATCATCGCGGACCGATGGTGCAGTCGCTTTACGATTCGGTGTCGGGCGGCGCTCCGATCGACCGTTCATACATCTCATTTCCGTTTTCGCGGGTCTTTCTCGACGATCTTTACGACGATGTCAATCGCTTTGCAAAGGCACCGTTCGTGTTCCTGAACATGTGCGAGTCGGCGCAGCTCTCGCCTTCGCTCTCGGATAGCTTCGTTCATTTCTTCCTAGACCGCGGGGCCCACGCGGTCATCGGCACCGAGTGCCCGATGACCGTTTCGTTCGCCCACCCGTTTGCTTCGCGCCTGCTCTCAAACCTATTTCGCGGCGCGCCGGTTGGTAGTGCAATAGTCGATGCCCGTCGCCACTTTATGCGCGAGCATGCCAACCCACTCGGCCTCGCATACACACTCTACGGAAACGGGACCGGATCCTTTCAACCGCCACCCATCATCGCACCCGTACAACCGTCCACCACCTAAGGAGGCGATATGCCTGTCTCACCAACCGAAATCGAAAGCGCGGTGGCACCGCTGCTCTCTGCCGACGAAGACCAGCTCTACGCCGAGCTTGGGATTCGCGCTCGCGCGCTCGCGCTCGATCCGGCCGTCGCCGGCGAGTTCGACCCGCACGTCCAGTACAGCGAGGCAGAAATGGGCGTTCTCGACGACGTTCGGGCCTTCGGGCAGCGGCTATTTCGGCGCTGGAACCGTGAGCTCAATGGACTCATCTGCGGGGCCGATCCGGACGATGCCGCCGAACGCAAGAAGCTCGCAGACACCATCGGGCTCGGCGAGACTGCGGTCGCAGCGTTCGTGGCGACACTGATCGTGTCGAGTCTCGGGCTCGCTCCCGCGATAGCGGCCGTCGTTGCCGCGATCGTTGTCAAGCGATTCCTTCGCCCGACCCTCGAGGAACTCTGTGTCGTGTGGGGCGAAAGCCTTATCTAGCTGGTAGGGAGACCCTGAGAGGCGGTCGGATCATCGCCACACCAGCGCTTCGCCCAGGCTTGCTTGCCGGTAGAGGGCAACGGTGGATGCACTCCTGCGGCGAGTCGTCCGTACCACCCGCCACCGTCGATTTGAGGGAGGTCAACCCAATCCGCACGGAGGCTCTCCAACATGTCCGCACCTGCCGTAAACCAGGTCGTCCTCGTCGGCCGCCTCACGAAGGACCCGGAGTCAAGGCCACTCAAGGACGGCGCCAGCGTCTGCGAGCTCCGCTTGGCGCGTCGACGATCGGCAGGACCGCGAGCCACTGTTCATCGAGGTGGCAACGTTCGGCAAGCAGGCCGACCCGTGAAGGTGCAAAGAGGGAGAGCACTGCGCTCGCCGGTGGGCCCAGGCGCGCGGCTAAAAGGGACCTATCTGCCAGAACCCGTTGCCGGCATCAGACACGCCGAAGTCCGATGTCGAGTCGCCTACTCGTTTGAAGCTCCCTTGCCAGGTATCCCAGTGAACCTCGACCGTCGCGGACCCGCCATTGCGTAGCTTGATGAATCCGAGCTCGGGTGCGCCGTTTGCCGAGCCGAACAGCTGCCATGCTCCGTTGGGCCCGTCGGCCTGGCTGAAGTCGGACAGGAAGTCTCCTGCCCGTTTGTAGGAGCTGCCTTGAAGAGTGTCCCAGTGGACCTCGACCGCTCCAGTGCCGGTGTTGGCGGTCTTGATGAATCCGAGCTCAGGTGTGCCGCCCGACGTGCCGAACAGCTGCCACGTGCCGTTGGCGCCGTCGGCTTGGCTGAAGTCGGTCAAGAAGTCTCCGGCCCGTTCGTATTTGCCGCTGGCGTGGAGGGTGTCCCAGTGGACCTCGACCGCTCCAGTGCCTGTGTTGGCGGTCTTGATGAATCCGAGCTCCGGTGTGCCGTTCGTCGTGCCGAACAATTGGAAGGTGCCGTTGGCTGCCTCGGCCGCGCTGAAGTCGGACACGAAGTCGCCGACCCGTTTGTAGGAGCTGCCTTGGAGCGTGTCCCAATGCACCTCAACCGCGCCGGTGCCCGTGTTCCGGAGCTTTACGAAACCGAGCTCGGGCGCTCCGTTGGCAGATCCAAACACTTGCCAATTGCCGTTTTCGGCGTCGCCTGGGCTGAAGTCGGACGCAAAGTCGCCGCCGCGGGACTGATATCCCGACGGTCCCGTCGCCCAATGGACCTCCACTGTGCCGCTGGTGTTACGGACCTTGATGAAGTCGAGATCGGTCGAGCCCGGAAGTGGGCCTAGTCCTTCGTGGTGTTCCGGCGTAGATGTGGAGCCGTTTGTGAAGTGATCGGCGCGCGCATGAAGGAATCCCTCCACGTAGTAGCCGTAGGCGGTCGGTGCGATCGCTCCTGACGGTGAGATTGGGTTCGTTCCGTACCCAGTCGGCGATGAGTTCTCCTCCACGACCGTGAGTAACCCGCCGCTGTTCGCGTCGACGATGGAGACGTGACCGTACCCGCCGTACCCGCCGCCCCAGACGACTATGTCGCCGGGAACAGGCTGATAGCCGCTGCCGTTCGGATGCTTGTCGAAATATGCGGCGCTGGCGTTGCCGTAGAGCTGGTTTGCGTTGCCGTAGATGGAGGGGCTCCAGCCGCGAGTCGTCAGGAACCGGTTGATGAGCTCTACACACTGGTAGTAGCCGCTGCCTCCATCGGCTCCGTTGGAGTACACGTTGACGCCCTGCCCAGCGAGCCACGCCGACCCTGGGATCAACAGCGTGCCGAAGGGGGGATAGCTCCCCCCGCCGAGCCCCGTGGGTTCGACTTTGTTCGATCGTGGGAATCCGACGCGTATCGAGCGCGCGATTGTGCCCCGCAGGCGGCGGTGTGGCTGAGTTAAGCGGAAGGTGGCCGATGCCGATTGACCGCGATGGCGGATCGCCGCCCGGTGGGATGACGCGCACGCAAGTCGCATTTGCCATACGCCGCCAGCAGCATTCGTTGGAATCGTCCACGTGAGCTGCGCGAGTCCACCGCGCGCGCGCCAAATTCCGGATGAGGCGGTCCGGGCGCCTGGATGCGTGAGCTTTAGGTCGCACCAAGCCCCCACTGGAACGCCGGCGTCGACGAGCTCTCGGGCGCCGGCCACGGGAGACACATCGTAGGAGCTGAGGACCATGGTCGACCGCGCTGCCGAAGTGCTCCCAGGGACTCGAGCATTCGCGGGGCCAGCAGCCACGACCGCGACCACCGTCAACGCGATCCCTGACATAAGGCGCTTAAGCCAATTCATCGCCCCCAACCCCTCTGCAAGACATCGATGTTTGCGCGCCGTGAGCGTAGTTGATTGATCAGGCGCTTGATAGTTCAACGCGAGAATCTCGAGTGCTTCCGGCTCGACGAGCCCGACGTCGGTCGCCTGCAGTTAGTCAGGTCGCTAGCGCTCCCCTCGCCGCCCCGAGCCGTCCCGCCAACCGCCCCCTGTCGGACTAGCCCCCACGAACCCAACCCGCACGGAGGCAGCGCTACATGTCGGCACCCGCCGTAAACCAAGTCGTCCTCATCGGCCGCCTAACGAAGGACCCCGAGTCTCGCCAGCTCAAGGACGGTGGCACCGTCTGCGAGCTGCGCCTGGCGGTCAACGACCGCGCGGACCGCGAGGCGCTCTTCATCGACGTGGCGATGTTCGGCAAGCAGGCCGACGCCTGCGCCAAGTACCTGAGGAAGGGCCGCGAGGTCGCCGTCACGGGCCGCCTCGTGCTCGATCAGTGGCAGGCCCCCGGCGGCGCCGAGCGCTCGCGCTACCTGGTGCATGGCAGCGTGACGTTCGGCAGCGATCCCGACAAGACAGGCGCCGACCGGACGCGGAGCGATGGCTAGCCGCAACGGGGGTCGGCAGTGGGACACGCTCACGCTTCCGCCGACGATCCGGCGCGCGGTTCGGCTCCTGCGGGAGCAGCAGGGCATCAGCGCCGAGGAGCTCGCCGACGCGAGCGGTATCGGCGGGGAGGTGCTGGAAGACCTCGAGGCAGGGAGACTCGACCCGACTCACGACCTGCTGGCCGACGTCGCTGACGGGCTCGGCACCGAGCCCTCCGCGCTCGTCACGTTGGCGGAGCAGCTCTCGGGTAGAGCAACCCGCGCCGGTACGCGTTGATGACGTCCCTGGAAGGGCCGCAAATCGATGAAGTCGACAGGCGAGGAGCCCCGAAAGAAACAGTTGACCGCTCGGCATCCGACGCGAGGCGTATCGGGTGCGGACGGGCGGTGTCGTCCCGCCGCATGTGTGAGAGGGTCTCCTCATGTCGACCGATTCCTTGCGGCCCGAGTTCGTTCTTCCGGGTGCCGCGTTGCTGAGCGCACTCACCTGGTTCGTGCGCGCGCTCGACTCATCGGGGAACCCTGGGCACGTCTGGCCCGCACACTGGTTTCAGTCTCTCTCGGCCGGCGGTGCCCTCGTGATCCTCGCGCTCGGGCTTGGCGCGAGCTACGTGGTCGGGGCGGTGCTGGTGCAACTCACCTACGAGTGGATTGCCTGTCACATGCGCAGCTACGAGCGGGCACAGCTGTTCGGCGACAATACTCCGGAGAAGCTTGAGGATCTGGCGACGGGTCCGTGGCTTTCGAAGAAGGACGTGGCGAGCCTGCGCGCTGTTCGTTCGGTCAACCAACGCGAATCACTGAAGTGGCTGCCGCATCGTGTCAGCACCGACACCCCTGAGTGGGCGGCGGCGGCGAAGGTCATCGACCTTGGACGGAGCTTCGCGAGCGACGAGGTCATGCGTGAGGTCGAATACCGGCGCTCGAATCGCCAAGTCTTCTTGGGCGTGATGCCCGCACTGCTGCTTGCCGGCCTCGCAGCTGCCGTCACGCTGATCGGCTCGGGAGCCCTGACCACGGTCGTTGGCGTTCTTGCGCCTGCTGCCGCGCTGCTCGCCGTTTACCACCTCTTTCGGGGCGCTTGGTACCAGGAACAGAGAGGAGAGCAACTGCTCTTTCTGGCGAGCATTCTCGGCCTCCGGCAGCTCGCACGTAGGGGCTAGAAGGCATCGTCGCGCGCACCCGCGGCCGGTCGCAATGCCTACATTCGGCGCGCGGCAACGCCTGTCGGGAGCGCCGCTAGCCCGCGAAGCGGCCTGACTAACAAGCGACCCCAGAAGCGCCGAGGGACCAACAACCCACGCACCCCTCGCCGACGGCCTCTCGAGGCGACCGTGGTCCTGTCGTCTTGAGCGAGGGCCAACTTCAACAGCATCGATAAGGGGCGCGGCGCCCGTGGTCGCCCGCGCGCCCGTGGTTGGCGTGGGTGGCCCCGTAGGGTTCGGAACGCCGTGGATGTCACCGCGGGTCTTCAAGGCTCGCTCCGCTCGCAGCCGCGATCCCGTGGGCTGGACCTGGCCGGCCGGGCGCGCCGCTAAGGCGCAGGGCCTCCGCGGACCGTCGCGAACCGCGCTGAACGGTCGGTAACAGAGGTATGACCGCCCAAGGCCGACTAGCCCAGCCCACATCCATCGCCCAAGCCCAGGAGCTCGAGCCCCCGATCCGTCCGCTCGACGGCCCGCTCCTGACGCCCGTCGACGCCGCGACGCTGCTGAGCGTCAAGACGAGCTGGATCTACGAAGCCGTGAGGACCGATCGGCTGCCGTGTATCCGTCTTGGGCGGCACATCCGCTTTACGCGGGCAATGCTCGAGGAGTGGCTCGATGGGCGCTCCTGACTCGAACGTCCTGATCGCGCTGCATCCAGCATGCGCTCGCCGCTGTAGACGCCGCTGTGACGCCGTTCCCATACTGTCCGACGGCATGCCCGACACCTGGAGCGTGGAGACCCGCAAAGGATTGATGCGGCGAGTGCGAACGCGCGACACCGCTCCCGAGCTGGCGCTCCGCCGGGCCCTTTGGGCGGCCGGGCTACGCGGCTGGCGGCTGCATCCGCGCGACCTTCCGGGGCGCCCCGATCTCGTGTTCCGCCGAGCACGGCTCGCGGTGTTCGTCGACGGCGCCTTTTGGCACGGCCACCCCGACTACTATCACGGTCAATCCGGCGCGTTTTGGGACGCAAAGATCGCGCGCAACAGGGCGCGGGACGAGAAGGTCAACCACCAGCTCGGCGAGCTCGGATGGGACTTATTGCGCTTCTGGGACTTCGAAGTCGAGAAGTCTGTGCCGGAGTGCGTCGAGCGGGTCCGAAGCGCCCTGCAAGCTCGCGCGACGCGCACGAACGTTCGTTCGCGCGACGTCCGAAGTGCCGGCTAGTTTTCGCCTTCATGGCGGCGTACGCACTCATCGATCTGTTTGCCGGTTGCGGGGGGATGACCCGCGGCTTCCTCGACACCGGGCGATTCGAGCCGGTATTCGCCGTCGAGGCCGATCCCGATGCCGCCGAGACCTATGCGTTGAACTTCGGTCCCGATCACGTCTTCGCCGGTCCGATCGAGGACGTCGAGCAGTTCCCGCGCGCCGACGTCGTCATCGGCGGACCGCCGTGTCAGGGCTTCTCGCCGCTCAACCGCGACCGCGTCGGGTTCGAGCGTCGCGCGCTTTGGCGCGAGTACCTCAGATGCCTTGACCAGGCTGCCCCGCGCGCGTTCGTGATGGAGAACGTACCCGAGCTTCTAATCGCGCCCGAGTACCGAGCGTTCCGCGAAGCAGCCGAGCAACGCGGCTACGCCGTTGAAGGCGAGGTCCTGAACGCCGCCGACTACGGCGTGCCGCAGCGCAGGCGACGGGCGATCGTTATCGGCATGCGCGACGAGCATCCCGTGTGGCCAGC
>Ga0187823_10000012_pt1 | contig 32132 bp, 30 predicted proteins | sample NC_wetland_sal_i_12_FD_132968 | JGI IMG/M metagenome (GOLD analysis project Ga0187823, IMG submission 132968) | Wetland sediment microbial communities from Neuse River Estuary, North Carolina, USA - SourceSoil_3 | ecosystem: Environmental > Aquatic > Freshwater > Wetlands > Sediment | place...
TAGTAGCTGCCGATGTGCTGGATGATCTGCCACAGGACAGCGGCGAGGATCACGCCGGGGAGCAGGTCCTTCGTCTCGACCTCGGGCGTGGTGAGCAGGCGGAACGCGAAGAAGAACAGGAGCAGGTTCACGGCGAGCGCTACGAGCACGCCGCCGACGATCGCGAGCGCGCCGTGCGTGCCGCCGGTGACGAAGCCCGCAACCACGGTGGAGACGATCGCGAGCATTCCGAGCAGCACGAGCAGGCCGAGGCCGCGCAGGCGCGAGATCAGGAAGTTGGGACGGTGCTTGTGCGGCACGTACCAGACCTGGTTGAAGGCGTTCTGCGTGGCGCCGGTGATGCCGAGCCCCGCGAGCACCGAACCCACCAGCCCGATCGCGAGTGCGACGCCGCTGCCCTTCAGCGAATGGACGTTGTGCTCGAGCTGCGAGCCGATGATCGGGAACTGGCTCAGCGTCGAGTGGACGACGCTCTCCTGTGCGCCGGGGTTGCCCTGCAGGATGAACCCGAGCACGGTCACGAACACGAGCAGCAGCGGGAACAGGGACAGGAACGCGTAGTAGGCGATCAGGGCGGCGAGCTGGGATGCCTGGTCGTCGCTGAACTTCTTGATCACGGCGGCGACGAAGCTGATCCGAGGTCGGCGCTGCTGCGCATGGTCGAGCGCGCGCAGGCGATCCCCGATGCTCACCGCGCGTCCCTGTGTAGAGGTGAGACCAGGCGGAGCGGAAATTGGAGGGGGGGTCCTCCTGAGCCCACATGCGACATGCATGTGTGTCTACCCGAAAAGTCGCAAGTGCGCCGGGCGCGCCCGTGCGCACGCCGCTCACCCGCGGCCCCTCGCGACGCGATCCGCTGGAGGAGCTGGCGATCGTGGCGAGCTCCAAGCGCGAGCTGCTGCTGCGCGCGCATGCGTATCGCCTGCGCCGCGAGGACCTGGAGGACTGCTATGCGCAGGCGACCGTGGAGATGGTGCAGAGGGTCCGGCGCAGCGGTGCGTTCGCGGATCGACGACACATCCTCAACGCGCTCGAGCAGCGGTTCGTGTCGCGCATCCACGACCGCCGCCGCGCGCTCGCGGGCCGCAGTCCGATGGCGGCGGCGCTGGAGAGCGCTGCCCGCCTGGCGACGATCGAGGGCACGGGCGTTGATCCGGTGGATCACGCCGGCAGCCCCGACCAGATCGTGGCGCGGCGCGAAGAGCTGCGCCGTGTGCTGGCGCTGGCGCCGCGGCTGACGGAGGACCAGCGACTGGTCCTGGCGACGCAGGTGGCGATGCAGATGACGCCGCGCGAGTTCTGCGAGCGGTTCGACTGGAGCATCGAGAAGTACAGGAAGGTGGCCCAGCGCGCACGGCGGCGCCTGCGGTGGCTGATGGCGGCGGAGGACGTGGCGGCAGAGGAACGGGCGGCGTCCCACGGTGGGGGGGCGGTCGGAGGGGAGCCCGGGACCCGCTCATGAACCATTTCTCCCCCACTCATGGGCGCATCCCGAGCGCCACCGGCCGTCGGTCCCAAGCGCGACGGCACGGAACGGCACTCGAATCAGCCGGCGGCCGGGGCACGGGACGCTCCCCTTCTCGGGCCTCGGTCGTCGGCGGCTTCGCGGGGGCCCGCCGGTGAGCGATACGGCGCCGTTTCGCGTGTACGACGAGGAGGACTTCTTCTCAGCGGACCTGCCGCCGGAGGCGGGCACGGGCGAGAATCCCGTGCCGCCGCCCGCACTCGGGGGGCGTGGTCGCGCAGAGCGTGCGGTCGCACGGCGCGTTCTCTCGATGGTGTGCGGCGGCGTGCTCGGTCTGGGGGCCGTGCTCGGTGTTCGCGCGCTCGGCGGCGCGGTCTTCGGCTCGCGCGCCACGGCAGGCGCGCGAGTGCAGCTGCACGGCGGCACGGGCGGCGGCGCGAGAACGGAGCCCGCGGTCCGCGACAACATCTATGCGGGGGCGCGCGTCGCGCGGCGTGACGGGTCGAGCGCACGGCGGAGCGTGGGCGCCGGCTCTTGCGGGGATGCCGGTTGCGGGCGGCGTACGGGCGCGGTGGCGGCGGCGTCCGACCAGCCCGCCTCGGAGGCCGCCCCCGCGGCGCCGGCGCAAGGCGAGTTCGGATTCGAGCCATGACCGATGCTCCCGTGGCTCGGTTTCGCGTGGTGACGGTGTCGCTGTGGCGTCATCGCATCGCCGTCGAAAGCCGTCGCTACCTCGTGTTCGCCGTCGCGCTCGCGGGAATCGCGGCGAGCCTGCGGTATGCGATCGCGCCGCCAGGCTTCCGAACCAGACGGGTTGGACGCGTGGGTGAAACACAGGATCGCCCGGCGGAAGGCTTCGCGCTGATCTTCGCCCGTCGCTATCTGCAGTGGCGGGCCTCTATGCCTCAGCCGGGCGCCGAATCGCTGGCGCCGTTCACGGCGGGGGTGCTGGAACCCGCCGCCGGTCTCGTCATGCCACCGCGAGGCGTCCAGAGGGTTCAGTGGTCGAGCGTGGTGGAATCGCGCGAGCCTCAGCCCGGGTACCACGTCTACACGGTGGGGACCCAGGCCCAGGGCGGTGGGTGACGATCTATGCCGCTGATGTGCCGACGCCGCATGTCTTCATCGTGCTCGCGGGACTGCGGCTCGATACGAGCCACGATGGGACGGATGTGGGCCCGAACCGCAGCGAAGACGGTCCGCGATGGCGGATCCTCGACACCATTCCCACGTGGGCGCGTTGGTCGGTACGTCACCCCCCCGGCCTCTGACGTACAGCTCTCTGCTCGTTTCCCGCGCGCATCCCCCGCAGGACGGGTAGGGTCACCGCATGGCCGACCGCAGCGTCGACTTCCTCCTCATAGGTGGTGGCCTCGCGTGCGGCAACTGCGCTCGCTGGCTGCGTGAGGAAGGCGCCGAAGGAAGCATCCTCGTGGTGGGCCGCGAGCCGGACCCGCCGTACAACCGCCCGGAGTGCTCGAAGGGTTATCTCCGCGGGGAGGAGCAGCGGGAGGACGCGTTCTTCCGCCCGAACGAGTGGTGGGGCGAACAGAACATCGAGCTGCTCACGCGCACTAGTGCGACGGCGCTGGACCTGGAGGCCCGAACGGCGAAGCTCTCCACCAAGGAGGAGGTCGGGTTCGGCAAGCTGCTGCTTGCGACGGGCGCGAACGTCCGCCGCCTGAACGTGGAGGGGTGCGACCTGGAGCAGATCCACTACCTCCGCACCCTCGGCAACGCCGACCACATCCGCGAAGGGGTCAAGGACGCGCAGGAGATCGTGCTGATCGGGGGCTCCTACATCGGCTGCGAGGTGGCTGCGTCGCTCACGAAGCTCGGCAAGCGCTGCTCGGTGGTGATGCAGGAGAAGCAGCCGCTCGAACGCGGCTTCGGTCCCGACGCGGGCGCTTTCTTCCGCGGGCTCCTGGAGGAGCACGGGGTGACCTTCTACGCCGAGGATGAGCTCGAGCGCTTCGAAGGCGACGGTCACGTGTCGGCGGTCGTGACGCGTAGCGGACACGAGCTGGAGGCGGACGCGGTGGTGATCGGCGCGGGCGTGACACCGGACGTGTCGCTCGCCCAGCGTGCGGGCTTGGAGATCGGCGAGCGTGGCGGTGTGCGTTGTGACTCGCGCCTGCGTGCGTCGGCTGAGGACGTGTTCGCGGCCGGCGACATCTGCGAATACGAGTCGCCCCTCCACGGCGGCGACCACGTGCGCATCGAGCACTGGGACGTCGCGTTCAACCACGGCAGGACCGCCGCGCTGAACATGCTCGGGCGCGACGTGGCCCACGAAACCGTTCCGTACTTCTACTCGGTGCTCGCGGACTGGGGCGAACTCGAGTATGTGGGCCCCGCCTACGAGTGGGACGAGGAGATCCTCCGCGGCTCTCACGAGGAGGGGTCGGCGACGCGCTTCTACCTCCAGGACGGCGTCGTCAAGGCTGCGCTCACGTGGGGCCGCTCGGACGACCTCGACCATGCCCGCCGACTGCTGGCCGGAGGCATGCAGCTGGGGGAGAGCGATCGGGCGGCGCTCGCTGACAGCGGCGCTGACCTCGCCGGCGTCGGTACGTAGCGCGCATGTGGCTCCTGACGGTTCCGCGCTTCACGGCGGAAGCGCAGCAGATGCTGCGCGCGCCGGCGTTGTTCAACTGGTCGACGGTCACGCTGCTCGGCTTGACGGTCTACGTCTACGCGGTCGAGGCGGAGCGGGGCAACTGGAGCGCGGTGCTCGCGGGCCTTGCGTTCTGGCTGATGGACTGGGCGAACGAGATCGTCAACGCTCTGGTCCTCCACTTCAACGGGAATGCAGCCCTCTGGACCGTGACCGGTCACACGAGCTATCTGATCCTGATCGGCCTCACGATCGAGATCTCGCTGTTCTTCGCGATCAACGGGATCGTCTTCACGAAGCTGCTGCCCGCCGATCGGGATATGCGCATCCTCGGCCTGCCGAACCGCTGGGCCATCTCGATCGCGCTCTCGCTCGTGTCGGTCGGGGTCGAGTTGCTGCTGCACGCCGACGGGGTCTTCCACTGGTACTACTGGTGGTGGAACGTCGCCACCTTCCCCGTGATCGTGGTCTTCGGCTATCTCACGTTCTACGTGGTCGCGTTCACCGTGTATGACGCTCCGCGGCGCGCCACGCAGCTGAGAATCGTCGGTGGCCTGGCGGCCGTGAACCTGACGGCGGGGCTCGTGTTCGGGCCGCTGCTCGGGTGGATCTAAGGTGACGTGTCGGCGGCTCAGGTCCGAAGGCCCGTCGGTGGAGCCGGGGGCACCTTGACCTTGCGCGGTCGCCCCACCGGGGTGGCGCCATCCACTCCTTCGTCCCCTCGAAACAGGCAGAGGATCAGGCCGGTCGGTCGCGCCGCGCTTGGAGCGAGCAGTCCTGCCCAGCCGTCTCGCGCAAGCCGCTCACCGACGCGCTGATACGCACCCCAGTTTCCGCGTCCAGGCGACGGCGAGCTCAGAGAAGCCTTCGCGAGGCGCTCCGCCGTTGAGAGATCCGCCACCTCTACGTCCACGCGCCACGTCCACACCGATCGTGGCATCTGAGCGAGCGGCGGAATCGCGCGCTCGGCGAGGTGGCGATACCACTCGGCCCACATCGTGGCCTCGCTATCAGCGAGATACAGCGCATCCACGACTGAGCCTCGCTGCCAGCGGTTGTCCGGGGGCGGGTCGCGCAACGCGAGCGCTGCGGCGCCTGGTACTGCGTGCCTCACCCAACGCCCGCGGACGTGAACCGCGGGCAGGTCGAGCGCCACGTCAGGACGCGCCTGGGTCCTCTAGGCCCGAGATGAGCTGGGCGACGGCACGATAGTCGCCCTGGGCGATGCGGTCGATCGGCTTGTCGTCGTCGAGCGCGGGGATCGGCTTGTTCATCCACACCGGGATGTAGCTCGGACGCAGGACCAGGGCGAGGCGTTCGACGATCGACGACAGCTCGGCAAGGCGCTCAGCGCGCGTACCGCTGGGCGTGCTGCGTCGCGACAGCCATTCCCTGACGGTGCTCGGGGCCGCGCCCGTCGCCCGAGCGATCTCTCGGTCGGAGAGATGTCCCGTGTCGCGGACATGTATGGCCTCTTCGGCGAAGGCGAGTGTCATGTGGCCATCCTAGCGAGTGTCCGGCGCTAATCCGACGGAAATTCGTCAATATATCCAACTGACAATAGTCTACTAAGACTGGCCCGGTACCCACCTGCGCTCACTGGACGGGCTCCGCGGTCTTCGCCGGCCGGAATCCGGTAGCCGTCCGCACCACCTCATGCGCGCTGATCACCCGGTCGACCAGCCCGTACTCCCGCGCCTGCTCGGCGGTGAAGTACCGGTCGCGGTCCATGTCGTCGTGCACGCGTTCGAGTGACTGCCCGGTGTGCCGCGCGTAGATCTCGTCGATGTGGCGGCGCAGCTCGAGGGTCTCGCGCGCGTGTATCTCTATGTCGGCGGCCTGCCCCTCGAACCCGCCCGAGGGCTGGTGGATGAGGATGCGGCTGTTGGGCAGCGCGGCGCGCTTGCCGGGGGTGCCCCCCGCGAGCAGCAGCGAGCCCATGCTCATCGCGACGCCGAAGCAGATCGTCTGCACGTCGGGCTTGATGAACTGCATCGTGTCGTAGATCGCAAGGCCCGAGTACACGACCCCGCCGGGCGAGTTGATGTAGAGCGAGACGTCCTTGTCGGGGTCCTCGCTCTCCAGGTGCAGCAGCTGCGCCACGACGAGGTTGGCGACCTGGTCGTCGACGGGCGTGCCTATGAACACGATCCGCTCGCCCAGCAGCCTCGAGTAGATGTCGAACGAGCGCTCCCCCCGCGCGCTCTGCTCGACGACCATCGGAATCAGTGGCATGGCGCTATCCTTTCGACAACTAGATGGTTGTCACACGACCATAGCAACCAATCGGTTGTCAAAGGAGAGATTGAAATGGGTGTGGTTCGCGAAGTGGACATCGACGCACCACCCGAGGACGTGTGGGACGCGCTCGTCACGGAGGAGGGCAGGGAGCGCTGGCTCGGCGAGGACGCTCCGCCCGTTGAGATCGAGCGCTTCGAGCCCCACCACCGCCTCGTCTGGCAGTGGGAGGGCGGAGATGGGAGCGTCTCCACGGTGGACTTCCGCATCGTGGCCCTCCCGGCTGGCTCGCGCGTGATCGTCACCGAGACCGCCCCCGCGCTCCCGCTCGCGTCGCTCTGCGCCGCGTTCGCGCTGGTGGCCGCTTGAGCGATCAGATCGGCCCGGTGTTCGCCGCGCTGGCGGACCCCACGCGACGGACGATGGTGCAGTCGCTGCTGCGCGACGGCACGACGACCGTGCCGACGCTCACGGCAGCTCTGCCGATCTCCCGCCAGGCGGTCGCCAAGCACCTCGCCACGCTCGACGGCGCGGGGCTGATCGAGCGCGCGCCCGGCCAGGGTCGCGAGGTGCGCTACCGGCTTCGCGAGGGTGCGCTCGCACCCGCCGCGAGCTGGCTCACGGAGACCCAGCACGAGTGGGACGACCGGCTGGCGCGCCTGAAGGCCAGCGTGGAGGCCGCCGCGCGCCCCTCACGCACGCGCTGAGCAGCGGCGTCACACGTCGCCGGGTACACTCCTCCCAGTTCTAGGTCGGTGGCCCAGGGAAGCCGGTGCAAGTCCGGCGCGGACCCGCCACTGTGACCGGGGATGCCAGACGCAGGCGTGCCAGGGGCACGCAGCCACTGATCCGTCCAGGACGGAGCGGGAAGGCGCGGAGGGTAGGCCCGGGAGCCAGGAGACCTGCCTCCGACCCAAGCCCACAAGACCCTCGTGGAAAGGGGTTGGCTCATGAATCTCTCCATCCGTTCCCGGCTCGCGCTCGGCGTGGCCGCACTCTCGCTCGTCGGCCTCGCGCCCGCCGTCGCGTCCGCAGAACCGATCACGGTGAACCTCCGCGTGGAGGGCTCCGCGGGGACGCTGTACGAAGGTCCCGTCGCCACCGAAGGCGCGACGTTCGAAACCGCCTCCAGCGGCGGCTCGCATCCGTGCAACTACTCCGAAAACGGCTCGAGCGAATCGATGTTCGCGAACGGGGGAGCGAGCTCCGGCACGCCCACCACGGCCCTGAGGTCCGCCGCGCTCGCCCAGGGCCTCGCGTTCGATGCCGAATGGTTCGGCAACGAAAAAAACGGCGGGAATCCGGGCGACTTCTTCGTCACCAAGGTCGGTGGCGACGCCAACCTGAACGAATCGCCCTATGACTCCTGGGGCTACGCGGTCAACTACACGACCGCGCCCGTCGGCGGCTGTCAGGTCGCGCTCGTCCCGGGCAGCGAAGTGCTGTGGGCCTACAACTACTTCAACCTCACCCACCTTCTGCTGCTGTCCGGTCCCGCCACCGCGAACGCCGGCAGCGCATTCGCCGTCCACGTCGCCGACGCCCAGAGCGGCGCTCCGCTCGCCAACGCGGCGATCGGCGAAGACGTCGCCGGGACCACCACGCCGATCTCGGGCGTCACGACCGATGCCGCTGGTAACGCGACCGTGACGCTCAGCCACACCGGCACTGTCCTACTGAAGGCCACCCGCAGCGACGCGGTCCGCTCGAACGCCCTCCGCGTCTGCGTCCACAACGGCAATGACGGCACCTGCGGCACGGCTGCGCCCGGCGCCCTGCCGAGCGGTCCCGGTGGCAAGCCCCAGGAGAGCGGCTCGCCCGCCGCCGACAGCGCGGTCGTCGTGGGCATCGTCAACGGCCACGTCTACCCGCGCCACAAGGGCCCGCGCATCCTGCGGGGGTCGCTGAACGTTGCGCCGGGCGCCACCGTCCGAGACGTAAGGATCAGGCTCGAACGGAGCTCCGGACGCCACTGCTTCGCGTTCAACGGCTCCAGGGCGGCGTTCAAGCGGACGAGGTGCGGTACCGCGCGCTTCTTCTCGGTGGGCACCTCCGCGTCCTTCTCCTACCTGCTGCCCTCCGCGCTTCCCGCGGGTCGCTACGTGTTCGACGTCGAGGTGGTCGACGCGCAGGGAGCGGCATCGAAGCTGGTGAACGGCGTGAGCCATGTCGTCTTCCGTGTCCGGTGAGCGTCTGAGAAACCGCGCCGCGGCGGCGCTTGCGGGCGCCGCGGCGCTGGGCCTGGTCGGCGCGCCGTCGCCCGCGCTCGCGCCCGCCGCGCCGGTCCCATCCGTCCAGGTGATGGTCGTGGGCCGCGGTGGCGCGATCCTCGCACCCGCCCGCACCGTGACGGCGGCGGCCGCCACGCTCGACGTGTCGGGGCGCACGTGCTCGGTTGCCGCCGCGACGCCACTGGCCGTGCTCGCGGACCTACGCTCGGCGGGCGGTCCGGCGTTCGGCGTCCGCGACTACGGCCACTGCGGCGGCGCGCCCGCGAGCGCGTCGGAGCTCTTCGTGTACACGCTCGGCGGCGAGCGCAATCGCGGGCAGGACGGCTGGGAGTACAAGGTCGGCGGTGCCGCCGGCAGCACCGGCGCGGGCGACCCCTCCGGCGCGAAGGGCAACGGCCGGCTGCTCTACCCCGGCGCCCGGGTGCTCTGGTTCTGGTGCCAGGCCACGGCCGGCGGCTGCGAGCGCACGCTCGAACTCTCCGCGCCGGACGTTCGTCACGGGCGACCGCTCACCGCCACCGTCTACGCGTACGACAACGAAGGGCGCGGCGCGCCCGTTCGCGGCGCGACCGTGTCGCTCGGAGGACGCCGTGCGGTCACCGGTGCGGGCGGCCGCGCCACCCTCACCGCGCCCGCCGCGCCCGGTCGCTATCGCGCCACCGCCGCACGATCGGGGACGGTGCCTGCGTTCCCCGTCACGGTCACGGTGGGGTGAGCCCGAGGCGCGCACGAGCCGCTCACGCGCGCCGGTGCGGCGGTGCGCCCGCCGGCGGCGCGCTGGGCGTCGTGGCCGCTGTCGTGCTCGGCCTCCTGTTCGCGGGCTGCGGGCTCGGCGCCGGACCGGCGCCCACGGCCGTCAAGCTGCGCGTCACCCGTGAATTCGGAACCGGCGCCGTGCGCGGCGAGACCGCGCCGAAGGTGGCCGGCTCTGAAACAGTGATGAGCCTGCTGGTGCGCAACGCGCAGGTGCAGACCCGTTACGCGGGCGGCTTCGTCCAGAGCATCGACGGGTTCTCCGGCGGCCACGAACACGGGCAGCCGGTCGACTGGTTCTACTACGTCAACGGCGTCGAGGCGCGCGAGGGCGCCGCGGAGACCGACGTGCATCCGGGCGATCACGTGTGGTGGGACCTGCACGACTGGAGCCAGACCGAGGACATCCCCGCCGTCGTGGGGTCGTTCCCCGAGCCGTTCCTGAACGGCACCGGCGGCAAGCGCCTGCCGGTGCGGATCGAATGCGAATCCGTCGGTGGGAGCGCGTGCGAGGCCGTCGACGCGGAGCTGCACCGGCTCGGCGTGCCCGCCGCCACCTCCGCGCCGGGGGGCGGCCCCGCGGGGCACACCTTGCGCGTGCTCGTCGCGCCGTTCGCGAAGGTCGGCGGCGAACCGGCCGCCCAGGCGCTGCTCGCGGGCCCCCGCGCCAGCGGCGTCTACGCGCGCTTCGCCGAGGGCGGCCACTCGCTGGCGCTGCTCGATGCGGACGGCCATACGGTTCGCACGCTCGGCGCCGGCGCGGGCCTGATCGCAGCCACGATGCGCGAAGGCGAAGCGCCCGTGTGGGTGGTCACGGGCACCGATCCCGGCGGCGTGGAGAACGCTGCGCGCTCGTTCACCGCCGCCGCGCTCGACGGCCGCTTCGCGCTGGCGACCGCCGCCGGCCACACCTGGCCCCTGCCGGTCGTGGGAGGCTGAGCGGATGCGCAGCACGAGCCTCTTCTACCGGCGGCTCGCCAGCCCGCTGCACGCCGCGCGGGCCAGCGTGGGCGTCGCGTGGGTGCTTTCGATCACGACGGCGGCCGTGCTGCTCTACCACCCGCTCGTGCTCGTGCCGGTGTTCGCCGCCGTCCTCGTCGCCGGGGCGGGGGCCGGGGTGGGGCGCACGCTCCTGCGTGCGCTGCGCTTCGCCGCGATCGTGTGGGTGCCGATCGTGCTCGTCAACGTGGTCGTCTCGCGCGACGGCCTCACCGTGTTCGCGCGGCTCGGCGACCTCGGGCCGTTCGGGCAGGGCAACCTCACGGTGGAGGCCGTCGTCTACGGCGCCGTGATCGCGCTGAAGGTGATGCTCGTGGTGCTCGTCACCACCCTCGCCAGCCTCGCGGTGGACCCCGACGAGACGTTGCGGCTCGTGCGCCGGGTCTCGTTTCGCTCGGCGCTCACCGCCTCGCTCGCCACCCGCCTGATCCCCGTGCTCGCCGCCGACGCACAGCGCCTGGCCGAGGCCCAGCGCACGCGGCCCGGCGGTGCGCGCGGCGGCACCCGCGGTCGCGTCGCGCTCGTGCGGGCGGTGGTCGCCGGCTCGCTCGACCGCGCCGCCGACGTCGCCGCCACGCTCGAGGTGCGCGGCTTCGCCAGTGCGAGCAGGCCGCCGCGTCGGCGCCCGCCGCTCTCCCGCCACGATCTCGCGTTCGCGGTCTCGGCCGTCGCGGTGCTCGCGCTGGCGATCCTCGCGCGCGTGAGCGGCGCTGCCCGCTTCGACGCCTACCCCGAAATCCACGCCGCTTTCGGGCTGGGTACGTTCGCGATCGCCGCGGCCCTCTTCGCCGCGATCGTGCTGCCCTTCGCCGATCGCCGGGGGATCGAGCCGTGAGCGCGCCGCTGCTCTCGTTCCGCGGCGTGGGCTACCGCTATCCCGGCGCCAGCGCGCCCGCGCTCCAGGACGTCGACCTCGACATCCACCCCGGCGAGTTCTGCCTCCTGGCAGGGCTCTCCGGCCACGGCAAGTCCACGCTCCTGCGCGCCGCGTGCGGGCTGGTGCCGCACTTCCACGGCGGCACGTTCGCCGGTGCCGTCACGCTCGCCGGGCTCGACACGCGCGAGCACGGACCCGCTCACCTCGGCGAGTTCGCCGGGGTGCTCTTCCAGGATCCCGAGACGCAGCTCGTCACGAGCACCGTCCGCGCCGAGCTCGCGCTCGGGCTCGAGAGTCGCGGCCACGGCGCCGCCGCCGTCGCGCGCGGGGTCGAGGAGGTGGCGCTCGCGCTCGGGATCGACGGCCTGCTCGACCGCAGCACGCACGAGCTCTCCGGCGGCGAGCAGCAGCGCGTGGCGCTCGGCGCTGCACTCGCCGGGCGCCCGCCGCTGGTGCTGCTCGACGAGCCCACCTCCCAGCTCGACCCCGTCGCGGGCGACGAGCTGGTCGGCCTGCTGCGCCGTCTGAACCAGGAGTGGGAGATCGCGGTCGTCATATCCGAGCATCGCCTCGAGCGGGTGCTGTCCGCCGCCGACCGCGTGATCGCGCTCGAGCGCGGACGCGTCGCCTGCGACGGCGACCCCGCCGCGTTCCTGGGATGGGCCACGGACGCGGCACCGCCGCTGCAGACCCCCGCCGCGCGGCTGTTCGCGCTCGCGGGTGTCGAGGGCGCGCCCGTGGGCGTGCGTCAGGCGCGCGCCGCCCTGCGCAGCGCGGGACTGCTCGGCGAGTTCGGCTCGCGCCACGAGCAACCCCGCGCAGCCCGCCACGCGGGGAAGCGCTCGCGGCCGCGCCTGGCGCGCCGCAGCACCCGCGGGGCCGCGCTGCGGATGCGGGGGGTGTGGCACGAGCTTCGCGACGGTCCCGCGGTCCTGCGTGGCGTGGACCTCCTCGTCGAGCCCGGCGAGACGCTCGCGCTGATGGGTCGCAACGGCGCCGGCAAGTCCACGCTCCTGCGTCACGCCGCCGGGCTGCTCGCGCCCACGCGCGGGCGAATCGAGACGGGGGGGCGCGTGGCGCTGCTGCTGCAGAACCCCGGCGACTACTTCGTGCACGAACGCGTCATCGAGGAGGCGCCCCTGGACGCGCTCGAGCGGGTCGGTCTCGCGTGGGCCGCCGAGCGCAATCCGCGCGACCTCTCGGGCGGCGAGCGCCAGCGGCTCGCGCTCGCGATCGTCACAGCCGGCGACCCGCCGCCGGTGCTCGCACTCGACGAGCCCACCCGCGGGATGGACCGTGCGGCAAAGGCCGAGCTCGCCGCCGAGCTGCGCGCGCGGGCCCACGCGGGCGCGGCGGTGATCGTCGCCACGCACGACCCCGAGTTCGCGGCCGCCTGCGCCGACCGCGCGGTGCTGCTCGCCGACGGACGCGTGATCGCCGACGGAAGCGCCGCGGAGCTGCTCGCGGGCGGCTGGTACTTCGCCACCGAGACCGCGCGCATCCTCGGCGGCGAGGCCGGTGCGCTGCTGCCCGAGCAGGGCGCCGACCTGCTCGCCGGCCGCCGTCCCGGCACGCACGACGCCGTCATCACGGGGGCGCGCACATGAGCTGGCCGCTCGCCGCGTTCGCCGTCGTCGCGGTCGTTCTCGGGATCGGCTGGCTCGCCTACGAGCGCCGCGGCCCGTCCGCGCGGATGGTCGCGGTGGTCGCCGTGATGACCGCGCTCGCCGCGCTCGGGCGCGACGCGTTCGCCGCCCTCCCCGACGTCAAGCCGATCACCGCGATCACGTTCGTGGCGGGCTACGCGCTCGGGCCGATCCCCGGCTTCACCGTCGGCGCGCTGGGGATGCTCGTCTCGAACTTCATGCTCGGGCAGGGCCCGTACACGCCCTGGCAGATGGCCGCCTGGGGGCTCGTGGGCCTCGCCGGCGCCGCGCTCGCCCGCCCCACGCGCGGGCGGCTCGGCCGCGTCGGGCTCGGCGTCGGCTGCGCGCTCACCGCGCTCGCCGCAAAGGAGGTGATGAACGTGTACACGTGGACGATCGGCGGGGTCCACACCGGTGCGGCGTTCATCGCGGTGGCGGGCCAGGGCCTGCCGTACGACATCACCGACACGGTCGCGAGCCTCCTGTTCGGCCTCGCCTTCGGCGTCGAGCTCGCGCGGATCCTCACGCGGGCGCGCCTGCGCATGGACGTCGCGTGGATGCCCGCCGGGTCGGATCTCGCCGGCACCGCCCCCGAACGCGCCGCCGCGCCGAGGCTCCCGCGCGTGACGCTCGGCCGCGTCGGTGGGGCGGCCGCTGCGATCGCCCTCGCAGCCGGTGGGGTGGCGCTGCTGGAAGGTCCGCACCCCGCCGGTGCGAGCGCTCGCCCGGCAGCGTCTTCGGCCGCGGCGGTCGCGGCGGGCGGCTCGGTGGCGCCGGAGCTCGCGTATCTGGCGCGCGCCCAGAACCGCGACGGTGGCTTCGGGCCCGCGGCGGGCCAGCCGAGCAGCGAGCTCTACACCGCGTGGGCGGCGATCGGGCTCGCCGCCGCGGGGCGCCGCCCGCTGAGCCTCGTCCGCGAAGGCCACACGCTGCTCGACGCGCTCCGCGCGGAAGCGGGCTCGCTGCACGGCGCGGGCGACATCGAGCGCACGATGCTGGCACTGCGGGCCTGCGGCGTGCCCGCCGGGACGCTCGCGGGCGCTCCGGGCGGAAGCGATCTCGAAGCGAGCCTGCTCGCTTCGAGATCGGCCGACGGCTCTTTCGGCCACCTCTCGAACCTCACCGCGTTCGCCGTGCTCGCGCTGCGCGCGGCGGGGCGCTCGCCGCAGGATTCCGCGATCCGCGCGGCGGCGCACTGGCTCGCGCGCCAGCGCAACGCCGACGGCGGCTACGGCTTCGGCACGCGGGGCGGACCGAGCGACGTGGACGACACCGGAGCGGTGCTCCAGGCGCTCGCCGCCGCGGGTTCGCACCGGCCGGGGCTCGCCGCGAGTGTCCGTTACCTGGCAGGCAGCCAGCGGCCCGACGGCGGCTTCCCGCAGCAGCGGGGCGGCACCTCGAACGCCCAGTCCACCGCGTGGGCGATCCAGGGTCTCGCCGCGGCGGGCCGCGACCCCTCCCGCGTCAGGCGCCGGGGCAGCCGCTCGCCCGTCGCCTATCTCCGCACCCTCGTGGCGCCCGACGGGAGCGTCCGCTACTCCGCCACGGGCGCGCAGACGCCCGTGTGGGTGACGGCACAGGCGCTCACCGGTCTCGAGGCCCGCCCGCTCCCGGTCGCGCCCTGACGAGCGCGCCGAGCGGCGCCCGATGGCGCTTCAGATACCGTTAATGGGCTTCTCTACCCTTCATCCATGGACGCCCACACCTACCCTGGCGCACGGATCGCGCCGCGCAGGCCGGAGCCTCGACGCCCGGTGCCCGCGTTGTGGCGCCCGCTCGGCGTCGCCCTGATCTGCCTCGCGGCGCTGTTCCTGGTCTGGCTCGCCGCCGACCAGTCCGCGGCTGTGAAGTGGAAAGACGCCCTCGCGCTCCACGACTTCACGCGCCTGAACCGCCCGTTCATCGAATCGGTGGGCAGCTTCCTGCTGCACCTGCTGGAACCGCTGCTGTTCGTGATGTGGGGCACCGCGCTCGTGCTCACCGCGTTCGCGCAGGGCCGCTCGCGCCTCGCGCTCGCCGTCGCGGCGGTGCTCGCGCTCGCGCCCTGGTCGGCCGAGAAGCTCAAGCCCGCGCTCGCGCTCCCGCACGACGAAGTGGGGGGGACGTACATCGGGCCCGCGTCGTGGCCCAGCGGTCACGCGACCGCGGCGACCGTGCTGGTGCTGTGCGGGATCCTCGTCGCCCCCAAGGGCCCATGGCGCCGGGCCGCGATCGCGCTCGGGGTCACCTATCTCGCCGCCGTGGGCTTCTCGCTGGTGGTGCTCGCCTGGCACATGCCCAGCGACGTCCTCGGCGGCTACCTGCTCGGCACGCTGTGGGCGGCGCTGGCCGTCCTCGGCGTCCGCCTATGGGACCGGCTGTCGCCGCAGGACGCAGCCGGGACCGCGCCGGCCCCCTGAAGCGCCGCGCTCAGGCACCCTCGGCGTTGCCGGAGTCCGCGTGGGCGCCCGGCGCCCACAGCGGCTCCGAGGACCCGCCCGCCTCCGCCCGCGCGTTCACGGCGCGGCTGAGGATGAACAGCAGGTCCGAGAGCCGGTTCAGGTAGCGCACCGCCTCGCCGCTCGCCTCGGGGCCGATCGCGATCGTGCGTCGCTCGGCCCGGCGGCAGATCGTGCGGCACACGTGCAGCTGCGCTGCCGCGGGCGTCCCGCCGGGTATCACGAACGAGCGCAGCGGCTCGAGCGTGTCGTTGACCTCGTCGCACGCCTGCTCCAGCCACGCCGTGTACTCGGGCGTGACGCGCAGGCGCGTGCGCTCCTTGCCGTCGTCCTTGCCGCTCGGCTCGGGCACCGACAGGTCCGCCCCCACGTCGAGCAGGTCATTCTGCACCCGCGAGAGCCATTCGCCGAAGCGCGCGGGCAGGCCCTGCGTGCAGAGGGCCACGCCGAGCGCCGCGTTCAGCTCGTCCACGGTGCCGTACGCCTCCACGCGCGGATGCAGCTTGGACACCCTGCTCATGTCTCCCAGATGCGTCTCGCCGCCGTCGCCCAGGCGCGTGTAGATCCGGGTGAGGTTGACGGTCATCAGGGGCCAGTCTGGCAGACCGGGCCGCGCCCCATCCCGTGGATCGGATACGTTCTCGCACCTCAATGAGGATCGGAGTACCGAAGGAGACGGCCCCCGGCGAGCACAGGGTCGCGCTGGTGCCGGAGGTGGTCGGCAAGCTGCGCGCCAAGGGCCTCGACGTCGTCGTCCAGAGCGGCGCCGGCGAGGACGCGCTGCTCAGCGACGAGGCGTTCATCGAGGCGGGCGCCGAGGTGAGCGCGGACCCGGGCCGGGTATGGGGCAGCGACGTGGTCGTTACGATCGCGCCGCCCGACCCCGAGCAGATCCGCGCGCTGGGCTCCGGCTCCGTGCTGGTGGGCTTCCTCGCGCCGCTGACGAGCTCCACGACCACCCGCGCCCTCGCCGACGCCGGCGCGACCGCGTTCGCGATGGAGGCGATCCCGCGCATCACGCGCGCCCAGTCGATGGACGCGCTTTCCTCGCAGAGCAACGTCTCCGGCTACCGCGCGGCGCTCCTCGGAGCGGAGGAGATGGGCCGCTTCTACCCGATGCTGATGACCGCCGCGGGCACGATCCCCCCGGCGAAGGTGCTCGTGCTGGGCGTCGGTGTGGCGGGGCTGCAGGCGCTCGCCACCGCCAAGCGGCTCGGCGCGCGCACGACCGGATATGACGTGCGCCCCGAGGTGGCCGAGCAGGTCGAATCGCTCGGCGCCATGTGGCTCGACCTGGGCCTGGAGGCCGCCGGCGAGGGGGGCTACGCCCGGGAGCTGACCGAGCAGGAGCGCGCCCAGCAGCAGCAGGCGCTGACCGACGCGATCAAGGGCTTCGACGTGGTGATCACCACGGCGCTCGTGCCCGGCAGGCCCGCTCCGCGGCTCGTCACCGCCGAGGCCGTCGAGGGGATGAAGCCGGGGTCCGTGATCGTCGACCTCGCCGGCGAGGCGGGCGGCAACTGCGAGCTCACCGAGCCCGGCCAGACGGTCGTCCGCCACGACGTCAAGATCGTCTCGCCGCTCAACCTTCCCGCGACGATGGCCGAGCACTCCTCGCAGCTGTTCGCCCGCAACGTGTTCGCACTGCTGGAGCTGTTCGTCGCCGAGGACGGCACGCTCGCCCTCGACTTCGACGACGAGATCATCAGCGGCGCGTGCATCGTGCGCGACGGCCAGGTCGTCCACGAGGGCGCCAAGGCGGCGCTGGAGGCGGCGGCGTGATCCTCGCGAGCGTGCTCACCACCAACCTCGCGATCCTCGTGCTCGCGGGCTTCATCGGCTTCGTCGTGATCTCGAAGGTGCCCAACACCCTGCACACGCCGCTGATGTCCGGCACGAACGCGATCCACGGGATCGTGCTGCTGGGAGGTCTGCTGCTGCTCGGCCTGTCGGGCCTCGACGGCCTCTCGAAGGTCCTGCTCGTGATCGCGGTGGCGTTCGGGACGATCAACGTGGTCGGCGGGTTCCTCGTCACCGACCGCATGCTCGAGATGTTCAAGTCCAAGCCCAAACCCAAGGCCGAGGACGAGGAGGGGGGCTCTTGATCCTCGCCACCTCCTTCCTGCAGAGCGAAAGCTTCATCTACGTCCTGTACATCATCGCGTTCTCCCTGTTCATCCAGGGACTGCGCGGCCTCGCCGGCCCCACCACGGCCGTCCGCGGCAATCGCACGGCCGCGGTCGGCATGGCGATCGCGGTGGTGGCCACGCTGCTCTACCCCGGGGAGGGCAACTGGGGCCTGATCGCGCTCGGGATCGCGATCGGAACCGCGGTGGGCGTGCCCGCGGCGCGCAACGTGAAGATGACCGCGATGCCGCAGATGGTCGCGCTGTTCAACGGCGTGGGCGGCGGCGCGGTCGCGCTGATCTCGTGGGTCGAGTTCCGCCACCACGGGTCCACCTACGGGCACCACGTCGTCGCCTCCACGGTCCATACGCTCGTGGGTCCCGGCGGCGAAAGCGTCTCCGTCGGCCACGCGATCGTCCAGCCCGCGGTGCCCACGTACGTCGCGATCTTCTCCGTGTTCGCCGCGATCGTCGGGTCGGTGTCCTTCTGGGGCTCGAACATCGCGTTCGGCAAGCTCCAGGAAATCATCCCCGGCCGCCCGATCTCCTTCGGCTCCGCGCAGCAGGCGATCAACGGGCTTCTCGTCGTGCTCGCGCTCGCCGCCGGGATCGACCTGATCGCGGGCGCCGAATCCGAATGGCTGTTCATCGGGATGCTCGTCCTCGCCGCGCTGCTCGGCAATGCGGTGGTGTTGCCGATCGGCGGCGCCGACATGCCCGTCGTGATCTCGCTGCTGAACGCCTTCACCGGCCTGTCCGCGGCCGCCACGGGGGTCGCGCTCAACAACCCCGCGCTGATCGTCGCGGGCATGATCGTGGGCGCGTCCGGCTCGATCCTCACGAACCTGATGGCGGTCGCGATGAACCGCTCGATCCCGGCGATCATCGCGGGCGGCTTCGGCGGCGGCGGCGCCGTGGAGGGCGCCGAGGGAGCCGGCGAGCACGCCGGCACCGTCAAATCGACCAGCGCCCAGGACGCGGCCATCCAGCTCGCCTACGCGAGCCGCGTGGTGATCGTCCCCGGGTACGGGATGGCCGTGGCACAGGCGCAGCACGCCGTGCGCGAGCTCACCAAGGAGCTCGAGAAGCGCGGCGTGGAGATCAGCTACGCGATCCATCCGGTCGCCGGGCGAATGCCGGGGCACATGAACGTGCTGCTCGCCGAGGCCGACGTCCCCTACGACCAGCTGAAGGAGATGGAGGACGCGAACCCCGAGTTCCAGCGCACCGACGTGTCGCTCGTTATCGGCGCCAACGACGTCACGAACCCGGCCGCCAAGAACACGCCCTCCTCGCCGATCTACGGGATGCCGATCCTCGAAGTCAACGACAGCCAGTCGGTGATCGTGATCAAGCGCTCGATGAACCCCGGCTTCGCGGGCATCGAAAACGAGCTCTACTACGACCCCAAGACCTCGATGCTGTTCGGCGACGCCAAGTCGGCGGTGAGCGAGATCGCCGCGGAGCTCTCGCAGATCTAGCGACGGCTCTCCGGCGCCGCGGGGCGCGCTCCCGCCTCTGCCAAACTTCACCCGTGATCGAACGTAGCCAGGCGCTGGCCGCCCTGGAGCGCGACGAGTTCGACGTGGTGGTCGTGGGCGGCGGGATCACCGGCGCGGGGGTCGCGCTCGACGCCGCCTCCCGCGGCTACAGCGTGGCGCTGCTCGAGCGCGCGGACTTCGCGTCGGGGACCTCGAGCCGCTCCAGCAAGCTGGTGCACGGCGGCCTGCGCTACCTGCAGAACTTCGACCTGGGCCTCGTGCGCGAGGCGCTGCTCGAGCGCCGGCTGCTGGTGTCGCTGGCGCCGCACCTGGTGCGTCCGCTGCCGCTCGTGGTGCCCGCCTTCGAGGGCGCGCGCCCGGACCGGCTGGTGGGCGTCGGCCTGAACCTCTACGACGTGATGTCGGTCGAGCGCGGCCGCCGCGCCAAACGCGGGCGTCGCGGCCGCTCCGCTCAGAAGGAGCGCAGCGCCGGCGAGACGCCCGCAGCCAACGGCGCCTCGGACGCGAGCGAGTCCTGGAGCCCGGAGCGCCACCGGGTGATCACCGGCGAGGAGGTGCTCGAGCTGCTCCCCGCGCTCGCGCCGCGCGAGCCCACCAGCGGATACCTGTTCTATGACTGCCAGACCGACGACGTGCGCCTCGTGCTCACGGTGCTCGGCGAGGCGGAGCGCTTCGGGGCGGTGTGCGCCAACCGGATCGACGTGGTGGGCCTGCTCGAGACCGACGGGCACGCCCGCGGCGTGCAGGCGCGCGACGCCGAGAGCGGCGCCGTGATCGAGGTCCGCGCCGCCAACGTCGTCAACGCCACCGGCGTGTGGGCCGACGAGCTGCGCCCCCAGGAGCTCCACGACGAGGCGGAGCTGCCGCGCATCCGCCCCAGCCGTGGAACGCACGTGACGATCTCCCACGAGGATCTGCCGCTCCGCGGCGGGGCGATCGTGCCCGCCGGGTCGGGGCGCTCGATCTTCGCGCTGCCGTGGCTCGGCCACACGCTCGTGGGGACGACCGACAACGACTACGAGGGTCCGCTCGACCACATCCGTCCCTCCGAGGACGACGTGCGCTACCTGCTCGAGGCGGTCAACGAGTTCTTCGGAACCGCCCTGTCGGAGGACCGGCTCACCGGTGCGTTCGCCGGCGTGCGCCCGCTGATATCCACCGGCGATCCGAAGAAGTCGGTCGACATCTCGCGCAAGGCGGAGCTGTACGAGACCTCCTCGGGGATGATCACGATCACGGGCGGCAAGCTCACCACGTTCCGGCGCATGGCCAAGATGACCGTCGACCGGATCGTCGAGCGCGACGCCCGCGAGGCGCCCTGCCGCACTCACGAAATCCCGCTCGGCGAGTCCGTCTCCGCCGACGAGCTGCCACGCGTGGAGGGTGTCGCGCCGGAGGCTTACGCCGCGCTGGCAGCGCGCTACGGCCACGCCGCCCAGGACGTGCTCGCGCTCGCGAGCGAGCGCGGCGAGCTGGCCCAGCCGATCGTGCCCGGAGCGCCAGACCTGCTCGCCGAGGTGGCGCTCGCGGCCCGCCGCGAGCAGGCCCGCAGCATCGGCGACGTGCTGCTGCGCCGCACGCGGCTGGGGCTCCTTCGCGCCCGCGCGCTCACCGAGGGCCTGGACGCGGGCGGCGCGACCGCGCCGGAGTCGGTCGACCGCGTCGCCGACGTCCTCGCCCGCGAGCTCGGCTGGGACGCGGCCCGCGTCGCCGCCGAGCTCGAGCGGTTCGCCGCCGAGGCCGACGCGGAGGGGCTGCTCGGCGCGATGCCCGCCGCGTCCTCGGCCGCTCCAGAGCGCGCCGCGTGAGCGCGCCCCCGCGGGAGCTCCGCGCGGGCGGGCGCACGCTCGCGCTCGGTGAGCGGCCCTGGCTGATGGGGATCGTCAACGCCACGCCGGACTCGTTCAGCGACGCCGGGGACCGCCCCTCGCTGGATGCCCGCGTGGAGCTCGCGCGCGAGCTGCTCGAGGCCGGCGCCGACGTGATCGACATCGGCGGGGAGTCGGCTCGCACCGACCTGCCGCCCGTGTCCGCCGCGGAGGAGACCCGGCGCGTGGTGCCGCTGGTGGAGCGGGTCGCCGGGGAGGTCGGCGCGCTCGTGTCCATAGACACCTATAAGCCCGCCGTGGCGCGCGAAGCGATCGCCGCGGGCGCTGCGATCGTCAACGACGTCAGCGGTCTGCGCGATCCCGAGTTGGCCGACGTGTGCGCCGAGACGGGTGCGGCACTCGTGCTGATGCACACCGCCGCCGCCCCCCGCGAACGGCTCCAGGACCCCGGCCTCTACAACGACGTCGTGGGGGAGGTCCACGGGTTCCTCGCGGACCGGATCGAGCTCGCGCTCGCGCGCGGCGTCGCGCGCGAGCAGCTGATCCTCGACCCGGGACCCGACTTCGCCAAGACGCCGTCGCAGACGATCGAGCTGCTCGCGGCGATCGACAGCCTGCACGACTTCGGGCGACCGCTGCTGCTGGCGGTCTCGCGCAAGGACTTCATCGGCGCGCTCACCGGCCGCGGGCCGCGCGACCGTCTCGCCGGCACGCTCGCAGCGCTCGCGTTCGGCGTCGAGCACGGCGCCCACATCTTCAGGCTCCACGACGTGGCCGCGGCAGCCGACTTCCTCGCTGTGCGCGGCGCGCTCGAAGGCGGCTCGCAGGTCGCCGGTGACCTCCGGCTCCCCGACAGCCTGCGCCACACGCGGGCGAGCGCGTAACCGAGCCCGCCCGGCCCCGGCCGAGCCACGCGCTAGGCTGGGCGCGTTCCGGGTGCCTGCCGCTGTCCAACGCGGCGGGACGCCAACCACCCAAATCCCCAAAGGAGACAGCACATGGCAGCACTCGACCGCAGCGAGCTCGAGGCGAGCCCGCTCGCAGACCTTCACGCGATCGCCGACCAGATCGGGCTCGAGGGGTTCAGGCGCATGCGCAAGGCCGACCTGATCGACGCGATCCTCGGCGAACCAGCGCCAACGCCCCCCGACGCCGGAGACGACACCGGAGACGACTCCGGCGACGACGACAGCAACGAACGCCGCACCCGGCTGCGGCGCCGCCGCTCGCGCCGCGGGGCGCGCGAGGACGCCGACGGCGAGAGCACCGACGACGATCGCGAGGGCGCTCCGCAGGACGGCGCAGACGAGGACCGCGAGGACGAGGACGCCGAGGACGCCTCCGAGGAGGTGGGCGCACGCCGCCGCCGCGGCGGGCGCTCGCGCAGCCGTTCCTCCGGAGCACGCGACACGAGCGGGCGCAACGAACGCGGCACAGGCGGGCGCTCCCCGGGCGGCGACAACGAGGAGCAGCGCGTCGCGGAGGGCGTCGTCGAGGTGCTCGGCAACGGCTCGGCGTTCCTGCGCGTGGACCCGCCCGAGGCGTCCGACGAGGACGTCTACATCTCGGCCGCGCAGGTGCGCCGCTGCGAGCTCGTCAGCGGCGACCGCGTGACCGGCCCGGTGCGCACGCCGCGGCGCTCGGAGCGCTACCCCTCGCTGGTCCGGATCGACACCATCAACGGCCAGTCCGCCGACAGCGTCTCGGACGGCTCCCGCTACGAGGACCTACCGGTCACGTGGCCCTCGGAGCGACTCTCGCTCGGGTCCGGCAACCCCACGCTCGAGGCGATCGAGTGGCTCACGCCGGTCGGCCTCGGCTCGCGCGTGACGATCGTCGGGCCGCGAGGCGCCGGGAAGACCGAGACGCTGCGTGCGCTGGTCGCCGCGCTGCGCGACCGCGAGGAGCTCGAGCTCTCCGTCGTGCTCGCGGGCGCAAGGCCCGAGGAGATCGCCGAATGGGCCGAGGGCGCGCCCGCTCCCTCCGCCGCGCTCAGCTTCGCCGCCTCAGGCGACGCTCAGGGGCAGGCCGTCGAGCGCGCCGTGGAGTCCGCCAAGCGCCTCGCGGCCCGCGGCGCGAACGCGGTCCTGCTCGTCGACGGGCTCGACGGGCTCGGCAGCGCGTCCGCTCGCAAGGTCCTCGCCGCGGCGCGCAACCTGCGCGAGGGCGGCTCGCTCACCGTCATCGCCACCGCGTCCGCACCCGTCGGCGGCGAGACGACCGTGATCGCCCTCGACCAGGCGCTCGCTTCCACCGGCCGCGAGCCGATCCTCGACCTGCTCGCCAGCGGCACGCTCCGCGCGGAGCTGCTCGTCGGCGAGGACGGAGCCCGCGCGATCGCGCAGGCACGCGCGTCGGCGCTCGACGCCGCGAGTTGACGGGGCCCCGCCCTGGCCGGCTAGCGGCGGTAGGCGACGCGGTTCCAGCTCGGCTCGGGCGCGAGCTCGATCGGCTCGCCCCGGCCGCTCGCACCCGAGTGGGCGGGCTGGATGTAGGAGAAGCCGCCCGTGCGCTCGTCGAACGTGACGCGGAGCTCACCCTCCTTGACGCGCTGGTCGAGCCAGGCGCCGCGAAAGACGAGGCGGCGCAGCCAGTGGACGAGCGAGCGCTCCGCCGGGCCGATCAGCTCGGGCCAGCAGTCGTTGACGTGTTCGCCGAGGCCGGAGGCGGGGTCGATGATCTCGCCGTTGACGGCGAGATTGACGAGGTCTTCGAGCTCCTCGTCGCCGAGGCGTCCGCCGACGAAGCCGAGCTTCAGCGCCGCCTGCTCACAGCGTTCGGAGAAGTCGCTCTCGTTGAACGTGAAGCGGAGCTCGCCGTATTCGAGGACGAAGTCCTCGCCTGAGTCGTAGTTTTCGCGTCGCGCCGTTTCCATAGCGTCTGAAGGTCCCTGCTGGCGGATCCAGGTCGTCGGGATCATACGGCTCGATCCTTCACGGGCGACTGTCCTGAATGGGATTTTGCATGCATCGCGCCGTGTACGCTCCGCGCGATGGCACGCCTGACCGAGCACGGATTGCGCCGCACGGGCGAGCTATGGCTCGGCTGACCGAACGGGGCCTCCGAAGGTCGGTCGGCACCGCGGGCATGTTCGCCACGGCCTACGGCAACGTGGGCTCGTCGATCTACTACGCGCTCGGCCTCGTCGCCGCGCACGCGCTGGGCCTCACGCCGCTGGTGTTCCTGTTCGCGGGCGGCCTGTTCGCGCTGACCGCGAAAACATATGCCGAGGGCGCGTCCATGTTCCCCGAAGCGGGCGGCTCCTCCTCGTTCGCGCGGCACGCCTTCAACGACGTCGTGTCGTTCTTCGCGGGCTGGGCGCTGAGCCTCGACTACATCCTCACGATCGCCATCTCGGCGTTCTTCGTGCCCCACTACCTGAGCGCGATCCCCGGGCTGCACGCGCTCAACCACAACCCCGGCGACATCTTCGGGGGGCTGATCGTGGTGGCGGCGCTCGCCGCGCTGAACATCCGCGGCCTGGGCGAGTCGGCCAAGCTCAACCTGATCCTCGCGATCGTCGACCTCAGCACCCAGGTGCTGCTCGTCGCCCTCGGGGTCTTCCTCGTCCTCGACCCGTCGCTGCTGATCAACCAGGTCCACCTCGGCACCGTGCCGACGTGGAGCGAGCTGATCTTCGCGCTGTCGCTGGCGATGCTCGCGTACACGGGCATCGAGACCGTCGCGAACATGGCCGAGGAGGCCAAGGACCCCGGCCGCCAGGTGCCCAAGGCGGTCAACCTCGTCGTGCTCGCCGTGCTCGCCGTGTACGCCGGGATCTCGGTCGTGGCGCTGTCGGCGCTGCCCGTGGTCCATCACGGCGTCGGATACAGCGCCGAGCTCAAACAGTCCTTCACCCAGCCCGGCTTCGCCACCGCGCTCGGGCACTTCTACGAAAACGACCCGGTCCTCGGGGTGATCCAGCACATGGGCCTGCACGGGGCGGTGCTGAAAGGCGTCGAACTGTACGTCGGGCTGCTCGCCGCGACGATCCTGTTCATCGCGACGAACGCGGGCATGATCGGCATCTCGCGGTTGTCGTGGTCGCTCGCCGAGCACCGCCAGCTCCCGCGCCTGTTCTCCGCGCTGCACCACACCTACCGCACCCCGTGGTTCACGCTCCTGTTCTTCTCGGCGCTCGCCTGCTCGCTGATCCTCTACGGGAACACGGAAGTGCTCGGCAACCTCTACTCGTTCGGGGCGATGCTGTCGTTCACCACGGCGCACGTCGCGATCATCGCGTTGCGCGTCAAGGACCCCGATCGCGAGCGGCCGTATTCGACGGTCTGGAACGTGCGCATCCGCGGGAGCCGCATCCCGATGGCCGCGGTGGTGGGAGGGATGGGCACGGCTGCAGCGTGGGTCGCCGTGACGGTCCTCCACTCCGAGGCGAAGTACGTGGGCATCCCGTGGATGGTGTTCGGGATGGTCGGCTACTTCCTCTACCGCCGCCAGCAGGGGCTCAGTCCGTGGCGCTCCTACCGGCTGCCGCGCGCCGAGCGGCCCGAGGACTTCCAGGAGCTCGAGTACAGGACCGCGCTCGTCCCGATCTTCGGCGCCGACGTGAGCGCCGCCGCGCTGCGCGGTGCGGCCAAGCTGATCGGCGAGGAAGGTGTCGTGTACGCGATCTTCGTGCTCCCCGTGCCGAGCCAGCTGTCGCTCGAGGCGGGCCTCGAGGAGGAGGAGGCCCAGGGCCGTTCGGCACTCGAGAGCGCACGGATCCAGGCGAAACGGCTCGGGATCAAGATCCACACAGGACTGATCCGGACGCGGAACCCCGGCGCTGCGCTCGTCGACGAAGCGCGGCGGGTGCACACCGACGTGATCTACTGGTCGACGATCCACGCGCCGGCGGGCGAGCGCGGGATCGGCCCGACCGCTACCTACCTGCTCGCCAAGCGGCCCTGCCGCGTGATCATCGAGTCCGAGCGCCCGGCCCTCGCGAGCGTCGCGCCGCAGGTGGCGGCCACCGTCTGAGCGTCCGCGCGGACGGCGGCTACGTGGTCGCGAGCGCCGAGCGCAGCGCCTCGGGCAGGTGCGGGTGGGCGAACTCGTAGCCGAGCACGAGCGCCTTCGCGGGCACCACACGGGCGCCCGTCGTGATGATCTCCGACATCTCGCCGTAGAGCGCGCGCAGGGCGAGCGCGGGCACCGGCAGCAGCGCCGGGCGGCCCAGCACGCGGCCGAGCTCGCGCGAGAACGCCGCGTTGGGCACGGGCTCCGGGGCCGTGGCGTTCACCGGCCCGCGCCAGTCCGCGCCCTCGATCGCGGCGAGCACCAGCCCCACGTAGTCCTGCTCGTGGATCCAGGCGATGTACTGGCGCCCGCCCGCCACCGGGCCGCCGACGCCCAGGCGGAACGGCGGGAGCATCTTCGCGAGCGCGCCGCCGTGCACGTCGAGCACGACCCCCGTGCGCACCGCCACGGTTCGCACCCCGAGGCCCTCCGCGCGGGCCGCCTCGGCCTCCCATTCCGCGCACACCCCGGCGAGGAAGTCGCTCCCCGGACCCACGTCCTCGTCGATCGGCTCCTCGCCGCGGGGACCGTAGTAGCCGATCGCGGATGCGTGCACGAGCGCCGCGGGCCGCTCCGAGCAGGCGGCGATGCCGGTCACGAGGTTGGCGGTCCCGCGCACGCGGCTCTCGCGGATCGCCGTCCGGGCGCGATGCGTCCAGCGCTGCGCCACCGGCTCGCCGGCGAGATGCACGATCGCATCGCGCCCCTCGAGCGCGTGCACCGGCGCCGCTTCGGCGATCCCGTCCCAGCGGACCGCCTCCACCTCGGCCCCGAGCTGCCCCCGCGCGCGCTCGGGCGCGCGCGTCAGGATCGTGACCTCGGCGCCGCGCTCGCGAAGTGCTGCGACCACGCGCGGGCCCAGCAGTCCCGTCGCACCCGTGATCGCTACCCGCCTGACGCTCATCGGCGGGTGCCGCTCACCCGACCCCGTCGCCGATCTGCGTGCCCGCCGCGGGTGCGCCCGCGAGCGTCTCGCCCGCGGCGAAGCCCACCTGCTGGCCGGCGAGAGCCGTGCCCGCGGTGCGCGCCTGCTCGGCGACCATCGCCGCCACCGCGGGCGCCACGTCGCGGTTGAACACGGAAGGGATGATGTAGTCCTCGCGCAGCTCGCTGTCGTCGACGATCGCGGCGATCGCGTGGGCGGCCGCCATCTTCATCTCCTCGGTGATCGCGGGCGAGCGCACGTCGAGCGCGCCGCGGAAGATGCCCGGGAAGCAGAGCACGTTGTTGATCTGGTTGGGGTAGTCCGAGCGGCCCGTCGCCATGATCCGCACGTACGGCGCCGCCTCCTCGGGGCTCACCTCGGGGTTCGGGTTGGCCATCGCGAACACCATCGCGTCGGGCGCCATGCGCTCGAGTGCCTGCGCAGGCATCGCGCGGGCACCCGACAGGCCGATCAGCAGGTCGATCCCGTCCATCAGCTCGGCGGGCGTCCCCGAGAGCCCGTCCGGGTTGGTGGTGTCCGCGAGCCAGCGCTTCGCCGAGTTCATCGAGCCGTCGAGGTAGTCCTCGCGCGCACGGTGCACCGCGCCGCGCGAGTCCGCGCCGATGATGTCGCCGACGCCGGCCGCGAGCAGGATCTTCGTCACCGCCACTCCAGCCGCGCCGAGCCCGATGATCAGCACCCGCAGGTCCTCCATGCGCCGTCCCGTGAGCTTCACGGCGTTCAGCAGGGCGGCCATCACCACGACCGCGGTCCCGTGCTGGTCGTCGTGGAACACCGGGATCTCGAGCTCCGCCTTCAGGCGATCCTCGATCTCGAAGCAGCGCGGCGCCGAGATGTCCTCCAGGTTGATCCCGCCGAACGCCGGTGCGATCAGCTTGACGGTGCGCACGATCTCATCGGGGTCGCCCGTCTCCAGGCAGATCGGGAACGCGTCGACTCCCCCGAACTCCTTGAACAGGCAGCACTTGCCCTCCATCACCGGCATCGCCGCCTTGGGGCCGATGTCGCCGAGCCCCAGCACCGCGCTGCCGTCGGAGACCACCGCCACGGTGTTGCGCTTGATCGTGTACTGAAAGGCCTTGTCGGCGTCCTCGGCGATCGCCAGGCACACGCGCGCAACCCCCGGCGTGTAGACCATCGACAGGTCGTCGCGGGTCTTCAGCGGGTGGCGGTTGTGCTGCTCGATCTTGCCGCCGAGGTGCAACATGAACGTGCGGTCGGTCGTGTCGATCACGCTCGCGCCCTCGATCGCGTTGATCGCCGCGATCAGGTGCTCCCAGTGGTCGCTGTCGGAGGCGTCCACGACGATGTCGCGCACGCTGTGCTCGGGGTCGGTCTCGACCACGTCGATCGCGCCCACCACGCCGCCCGCATCGGCGATCGCGCTCGTGACATGGCCGAGCAGGCCTTGCGCGTCGTCGAGCCTGATGCGGATCGTGAGTCGGTATTGGGCGCTTGGGGTCGCGCTCACGGGGTCGTTGCTCCTCGGTCTGTGGGGAGGGGATCTTAGGGACGAATCAGCCGCCGGGCGTCCCTCGTAGAGTGCTCAGGCGTGACCCCGCAGAGCACAGCCGTCGCCGAGGCCGAGGCCAGGCCGTTCGGGAGCGACGGGCGGCGGCTGTTCCTGATCGACGGACCGAGCCTCGTGTACAGGGCGTTCTTCGCGCTGCCGGAGTCGATCGCGACCTCCACCGGCGTGCCCACGAACGCGATCTTCGGGTTCGCGTCGATGCTCGTCAAGATCGTCACCGACTACGGCGTATGTCCCACGATCGTCGCGTGGGACGCCGGCACCTCGGGCCGCAGCGACCTGTACCCCGAGTACAAGGCCTCGCGCCGCTCGCGCCCGGACCTGCTCAAGCAGCAGTGGCCCGCGATGGAACCGCTGGTCGAAGCGTTCGGCTACCGCAACGCGCGCCTGGAGGGTTTCGAGGCCGACGACGTGATCGCCTCGCTCGCCGCGCGCGCGCTCGCCTCCGAGCCGCCCGTGCCCACGATGATCGTGACCGGCGACCGCGACGTGTTCCAGCTGATCGACGCGGCGGGCGTCGTGAAGGTGATGGCCACGGCGCGAGGGATCACGGAGACGAAGATCTACGACCGCCAGGCGGTGATCGATCGCTACGGGATCGCCCCCGAGCTGATCCCCGACTTCTACGGGCTCAAGGGCGACACCTCCGACAACATCCCCGGGATCCCCGGGATCGGCGACAAGACCGCCAGCGAGCTCCTGCAGAGCTTCGGCGGCCTCGAGGACGTGCTCGCCCACGTCGACGACATCAAAGGTGCCAAGCGCAAAGAGAATCTCTTCCAGCACGCCGAGGACGCACGCGTCTCCAAGCAGCTCGCCACCGTCAAGCGCGACCTCGACGTCGAGCTCGACATCGCCGCCGAGGCCGCGCGCGAACCGGATCGCTCGCGGCTCCGCGAGGTCTTTCGCGAGTTCGAGCTGCGCGACCCGCTCCGGCGCCTCGAGGAGGCGCTCGGCGACGCCGACCTCGCGGCACCCGCGCCCACCGCGGATGTGACGCTCACCGCGCGGGCTCGCAGCGGCGCGCCGGCCGACGTCGCGCGGCTGGGGGAGGCCGGCTCGGAGATCGCGCTCGTGGCCGGGGCCACAGAGGCGCCCGAGGGCGAGCTGTTCGCCGAAGGCCCCGAATGGCGCTTCGCCGCGGCCGCCGGCGGCGAGGTGGTCAGCGGTGCGTGCGAGCGGCCCGAGGATGTGGCCGCCGCGGCCGGCGAGCGGCCGGTGATCGCCCACGACGTCAAGGCGCTCGGGCTGGTGCCGCCGGTGATCGCCCACGACACGCTGCTCGGCGCCTACCTGCTCGAGCCCGCGCGCCGCGGCTACCCGTTCGCGGAGCTGTGCGAAGAGCGGGGCCTTGCGAGCGACCTCGAGGACCCGCTCGCTGCCGACGCCGTGAGGCTCGGCGCGCTCGCCGACTGGCAGCGGGAGCAGATCGACGAGCGAGGGCTGCGCGCGCTGATGGACGAGATCGAGCTGCCGCTGGTGAGCGTGCTCCGCGAGATGGAGCAGCTCGGCGTCCATCTGAACCTCGAGCGCCTCGACGGGATCACCCAGCGGGTGCACGCCGAGATCGATGCGCTCGAACGGCGGATCTTCGAGCTGGCGGGCGAGGAGTTCACGATCGGCTCGCCCCAGCAGCTCGGCGAGATCCTGTTCGAGCGACTCGGCCTCTCGCGCAAGCGGCGCGGCAAGACCGGCTACTCGACCGACGCGCGCGTGCTGCAGGCGATCCGCGAGGAGCACGAGATCGTACCCGCGATCGAGCGCTGGCGCGAGCTGTCCACTCTGATCAAGACCTACCTGGACGTGCTCCCCGAGATGGTCGACGAGCGCTCGCGGATCCACACCACCTTCCTCCAGGCGGTCGCGCAGACGGGGCGCCTGTCGAGCACCAACCCCAACATGCAGAACGTCCCGATCCGCACGGAGCTCGGGCGGGAGATCCGCGGCTGCTTCGAGGCGGAGGAGGGCTGCGTGCTGATCTCCGCCGACTACTCGCAGATCGAGCTGCGCGTGCTCGCGCACGCCGCCGGCGAGGATGTGCTGATGGAGATCTTCGAGCGCGGCGAGGATGTCCACACGGCCACCGCCTCGCGCGTGTTCGGCGTCGAGCCCGACCAGATCGACCCCGGTATGCGCTCGAAGTCGAAGATGATCAACTACGGGATCGTGTACGGGCTGTCGGACTTCGGCCTCGCCGACCGGCTCAACATCCCCCGCGAGGAGGCGAAGGAGTTCATCGACGCTTACCTCGAGCGGTTCCCGCAGGTCGCGCGCTTCATGGTCGAGACCGTCGAGCGCGCCAAGGAGGAGGGCTATGTCACGACCCTCTGGGGGCGGCGGCGGCAGATTCCGGAGCTTCGCGCCCGCAACTACCAGACACGCACGCTCGGTGAACGCCTCGCCGTCAACACCGTGATCCAGGGCACCGCCGCCGACATCATCAAGCTCGCGATGGTGCGCACGCACGCGGCGCTCGCGGACTCGGGGCTGAGCACGCGGCTGCTGCTCACGATCCACGACGAGCTGCTGTTCGAAGGCCCGCCCGGGGAGGTCGACGCGGCGCGCGAGCTGATCGAGCGCGAGATGGTGGCGGTGTGGGAGCCGCGCGAGCCGCCCCTGGCGGTTGACGCCGGGTCCGGGCGCAGCTGGCTGGATGCGAAGTGAGCGGTGGTGTTCCCGGTCTCGTTCGCGGCAGCTTCGCTGCGGCTCACGATCCCGGAAACACCACCGCTTGGCCGGGGGCACGGCTCGTGGGTGAGGAGGTCTTGAGATGAGCCGGGCTCTTGCGGTGGTTCTCGGCGCCGGGGCGGGGATGCTCGTGGCGATGCAGGCGCCGATCAACTCGCGGCTGGGGAAGCACATCGGGGCTGCGCAGGCGGCGACGTTCTCGTTCATCGTCGGCACGGCGGTGCTGCTCGTGGTCACGGCGTTCTGGAAGGGGGGCTGGGGTGCGCTCGGGCACGTCGGGCGGGCGCCGTGGTGGGCGCTCGTGGGCGGTGCGCTGGGGGCGGTCTACGTGACCGTCGCGCTCCTCGCCGTGCGTCCGCTCGGCGCGACCGGCCTGACCGCGGTCGTGATCCTCGGCCAGCTCACCATGTCGGTCGTGATCGACCGGTTCGGGCTGCTCGGGGTGGAGCGGATCCACGTCGGCGCACAGCGGATAGCCGGGCTCGCGCTGCTGCTCGCGGGCGTGCTGCTCGTCGTCCGCAAGTAGCGCCGCGTCGCGCCGCACCCGCGCTACCTTTGTCGCAGATGTGGCGGCCCGCCCCGGCGGGAGCCCCGCGGGCCGCGAGGACGCTCGAACAGGAGGTCTGCAGCGATGACGAGCCCCGTCCCCGACGGCTACCCGCGGCTCATGCCCTACCTGATCGTCGACGACGCAGAGGCGGCGATCAAGTTCTATGGCGAGGTGCTCGGGGCGACCGAGCGGATGCGCATGTCCGGTCCCGACGGACGCATCGGCCACGCCGAGCTGGGAATCGGCGATTCGGTCCTGATGCTCGCCGACGAGAACCCCGAGATGGGCGTGCGCGCGCCGCGCAGGATCGGCGACACCCCGGTGATGATGTACGTGTACGTCGACGACGTCGACGGCGCGTTCGAACGCGCTCTCGCGGCCGGCGCGAAGACGGTGCGGGAGCTCGAGGATCGGTTCTACGGCGACCGCGCCGGCCAGCTCGAAGACCCGTTCGGCCATCGCTGGGACATCGCGACGCACACGGAAGACGTATCCGAGGCCGAGATGGCCAAGCGGGCCGCCGAGGTGGTCGAGGCGGCGCCCGGCTCAGCCTAGGCCGGCTGCGAAGCCCTCTCGCCAGCTCGCGAACTCGGGGCTCCAGCCGAGATCGGAGCGTGCGCGGGCGTTGGTCGCGCCCTGGCCGCGGGTCATCACCTGCACGCCGTACTCGCCCGCCGCGA
>Ga0187823_10000013_pt1 | contig 31981 bp, 32 predicted proteins | sample NC_wetland_sal_i_12_FD_132968 | JGI IMG/M metagenome (GOLD analysis project Ga0187823, IMG submission 132968) | Wetland sediment microbial communities from Neuse River Estuary, North Carolina, USA - SourceSoil_3 | ecosystem: Environmental > Aquatic > Freshwater > Wetlands > Sediment | place...
ACCTCACCCGCTACGCGGAGAAGGTGTACGTCATTCACCGCCGCGACCGGTTCCGGGCGTCGAAGCTCCTCCAGGAGCGGCTCTTCGCGAACCCCAAGATCGAAGTGGTCTGGAACCGCCGCGTCCGCGAGCTGGTGGGCGGTCCCGCCGGCCTCGCCACGATCGAGCTCGAGGACACCGTGACCGGCGCCCGCTCGTCGCTCGCCGCCAGCGGCTGCTTCGTCTTCATCGGGTTCAAGCCGAACTCCGGGTTGGTCCAGGGGCACCTGAAGCACGACGAGGGCGGCTACATCATCACCGACGACCGGATGATGACCTCGATCCCGGGCCTGTTCGCGGCCGGGGATCTCCGGGTGCAGCTCACCCGCCAGGTCACGACCGCCGTCGGCGACGCCACCACGGCCGCGATCGCCGTCGAGAAGTTCCTCACCGAGCGGAAAGCGCGCGCCGAACGGAAGACCGAAGTCGGTGTCTGAGCCGGAAATCGTTCAGCTTCCCAACGGCCAGTTCGTCGAAAACTGCTGGCTCATCGCCGACCCGCGCACCCGCGAGGCGGTGCTGATCGACCCCGGCGAGGAGCCGGCGATGTTCCTCGCCGAGCTCGACACCCGCCGCTGGACCTTGAAGGCGATCTGGCTCACTCACGCGCACATCGATCACATTCTGGGGGTGGCCGCCGTCAAGCGCGCCACCGGTGCGCCGGTGTTCCTGCACCCGGCGGACCGACCGCTGTACGAGGCGCTCCCCGACCAGGCCGCCTGGTTCGGGATGCGGCCGGAAGCGCCGCCCGCGCCCGATCACGAGCTGGCGGCGGGCCGGCGGCTGACGGTGGGCGGCTTCGAGTTCGAGGTGCGGCACACGCCGGGCCACTCCCCCGGGAGCGTCAGCTTCCTGGGGCAGGGCACGATCTTCGGCGGCGACGTGCTGTTCAACGGGTCGATCGGACGGACTGATCTGCCGGGCGCCGACTCCGCCACGCTCATGCAGTCGATCCAGCGGGAGTTCCTGTCACTCTCGGATTCAACCGTCGTGCGGAGCGGCCACGGCCCGGAAACGACCATCGGGATCGAGCGGCTGACCAATCCGTTCCTGACGGGGGCGTATCGGCTTGAATAGCACGGTCCGGCATGGGGAGGGAGGGACGGCCGACCCCCCGGCGGTCCCGGCGGGGGTCCCGCGTCCCGCGGCCCTCGCCTGCCAGCGCTGCGGGTTCCCGGTGTCCGACCGGGCCTGGGGCTGCAAGAACCCGTGCGCCAACTGCGGGACGGTTTATCCTCTCGGCGACTGCTCCGACTGAACCACGGGACCGTGACGATCGAGCCCGCCCGCGCGTCCCTATATTGAAACCTGCTTCGAGCCCGGGATACCGCATGCTGCTGAACCGCGCGGCGCTCGCCCTCGCCACGCTCGCGTTGCTCGTCACCGCTCCGGCGGGGGCGCAGTCGCTGTCCGGCGTGCTGCAGGACAGCCTGTTGTACGACGGGCCTCTGCCCAACGCGACGATCCGCATCGAGGGCCTCCAAAAGGAGGCCCGGACCGACCTGCTCGGGCGGTTTCGCTTCGACAGCGTGCCCGCCGGCACCTACCGGCTGACCTTCAGCCACCCCGCCTTCGACCATGCCGGCGTCGGCGCGCCCCGCTGGCGCGTCGATCTTCCGGCCCAGGGCCTTCAGGGGGTCCTGCTCGCCACGCCCTCCCCCGACACCCGCTACGGCAAGGTCTGCCCCGCCCGGCGGGGGGAGGGCCAGGGGTATCTGGTCGGGATGGTCCGGGACGCGGCCGCCGACTCCGGCCTCCCCGGAGCGGTGGTGAACGCGATGTGGGCCCAGATCACGGTGAGCCGGGCCACGGGGGTGCAAACCCTCAGGCAGAACGTACGCGCGGAAACGGATGCCCACGGCCAATTCGTGCTGTGCGGCGTCCCGAACGACGGCCAGGTCACCGCGTGGGCCACCTTCGGCGGCGCCTCGACCGGGCTGGTCACGGTCGCCCTCAACCGCCACCCGCTCGCGGCGCGCGAGTTCCTCGTCGCTACCAAGGCGCTGACCGCCACGGCCACGGCCGCCGACAGCGCCGTGCTGGCCGCGCGGCTGGAAGGCGTGGTGAAGAACATCGACGGCGACCCGATCGCCGACGCCCGCGTGTACGTCATGGGCAGCCGCGTCGTGGCCAGGACCACGGCCTCGGGGGCGTTCTCGCTCGGCGGCCTGCCGGGCGGCACGCAGGTCGTCCAGGCGACCGCGCTCGGCTACGAGCCCGGGCGGCAGAACGTGGACCTCAAGCCCGGCGCCGGGCGCCGGACGGAGATCGTGCTCGGCCGGAGCGTCCAGCGCCTCCAGCCGCTGGAGGTCGTGGGCAAGATGGGGAAGGACGAGTCGTCGTTCCTGGACCGCGCCAAGCGCGGCTTCGGCTACTTCATCACCGAGGACGACATCAAGAAGCGCGACCCGGCCATCTTCGAGGACATCATCCGCGGGGTGCCCGGCATGCAGGTGGTGCCGGTGGGGCAGGGGTACCGCATCATCTCGTCTCGCGGGATGACCGACCTGCTGGGCGACTGCCAGCCCGCCTACTTCGTGGACGGCTCCCCCTTCTACGTGGATGGATCAAACGGCGACCCGTTTCCCGTTGCGCCGACCGAGATCATGGGGATCGAGGTCTACGCCGGCGCCGCCGGGGTGCCGGTCGAGTTCCAGCGGAACCAGAACGGTGGGTGCGGTGTCATCGTGATCTGGACCAAGCGCGGCGGGCCCCGGCGGTAGTGGGGCCTCACCTCCGGGCCGTCGCCGGCGGGGGCGCGATGCCGACGAGCAGCACGGTGCGCTCCAGCGCCTCGTCCACGCCATGGGGCACGCCGGCGGGCGCCCACACGAGGGCGCCCGATCCGGCGACGCGCGTTTCCGTCCCCACCGTCATTCTCGCCTTTCCCGAGACGACCAGATAGAATTTGTCCGCGTCGGCATGCGTGTGGGCGGTCTGGCGCTGCCCCGGCTCGAAGCAGTTGAGGCCCAGGAAGAGCTGGGCGCCGCGCGCGAGGTCGGCTTTCGCGAACGTCTCGGGGCGAAAGCCCGCGGCCGATGCCGGATCGAGGAAGTAGGTCATGCTTGTCAAGCTATTAGGTGGCAGCTAATAGCCAATAGCTAACCGCGAACGGCTCCCCAATGCCCTTCCGCATCGAACGCGATCCCCTCGGCGAGAAGCCCGTGCCCGCGGGTGCGCTCTACGGCATCCAGACGCTCCGCGCGGCGGAGAATTTCCCCATCTCCGGGCTCCGGCCGCTGCCGGTGTTCGTGGACGCGGTGGTCTGGATCAAGCGCGCCGCAGCGCTCACCCACAAGCAGACCGGCCGGCTCGACGGCCGGCTGGCCGACGCCATCGTCCAGGCGGCCGACGAAGTGCTCGGCGGCCAGCACCGCGACCAGTTCATCGTGGACGTCTACCAGGCGGGCGCTGGCACCAGCCACAACATGAACAGCAATGAGGTCCTGGCGAACCGGGCGAACGAGCTGCTGGGCGGCGAGCGGGGGACCTACACGCCGGTCCACCCGAACGATCACGTCAACATGGCGCAAAGCACCAACGACGTGATCCCCACGGCGATGCGGCTCGCCGCGCTGGCGACGCTCCCGGCGCTGCTGGGGTCGCTCGATCGGTTGGCCGAGGTCCTGCTCGCGAAAGGCGACGCGTTCGATCACATCGTGAAATCCGGGCGGACGCACCTCCAGGATGCGACCCCCATCCGCCTCGGGCAGGAGTTCCGCGCCTACGGCCGGACCGTGGCCCGGCACCGGGTGAAGCTGGAGCAGGCGGCGGAGTGGCTGCGGGAGTTGAACATCGGCGGCACCGCGGTGGGGACGGGGATCAACGCGGAGCCGGAGTACCCCCGCCTCATGGTCGCCCACCTCCGCGAGATGACCGGACTGCACCTCGAGGAGGGGAAGGACCGCGTCCAGCTGATGCAGTCCATGGGCGACGTGGCCACCTTCAGCGGAGCGCTCCGGGCCTACGTGCTGGACCTCCAGAAGATCGCCAACGACATCCGACTGCTCGCATCGGGGCCGCGGACCGGGCTCGCCGAGATCGTGCTGCCCGCGGTGCAGCCCGGGTCGAGCATCATGCCCGGCAAAGTGAACCCGTCGATCGCGGAGATGGTGAACCAGGTGTGCTACCAGGCCCTGGGCCTCGACCTCACGGTGGCGATGGCGGCCGAGGCGGGACAGTTGGAGCTCAACGTGATGATGCCGGTGATCACGCACAACATCGTGTTCGCGATGATCATCGTGGGCAACGCGAGCCGGGTGCTGGCGGACAAGTGCGTGGCCGGCATCGAGCCGGACGAAGCCCAGTGCGCCTACTGGCTCGAGCGCAGCCCAGCGCTCGTCACGGCGCTCGCCCCCGAGATCGGCTACGCGGAGGCCGCCAAGCTGGCCAAGGAGGCGCTGGCGACCGGGCTCACGGTTCGCGAGCTGGTCCTCAAGAAGAAGCTCCTCGAGGGGGCGAAGCGCGATGCCGTTCTCGATCTCCGGGCCATGACGGAACTGGGCGTGCCCGGGGGCAAGGGGATACCGGCGGGCGGCTGATCGCGCCATATTGCGGCATGCGGGTCACCACCTGGACCGAATACAGTCTCATCATCTCCCTCCATCTCGCCCGGCGCGGGCGCAGCGCCGTCGAGCCGGTGGCGGCCCGCGAGCTCGCGGATGCCGAGCGGCTGCCGGCCGACTACGTGGAGCAGATCCTGCTCCGCCTGCGCCGTGCCGGGCTGGTCGAGAGCGTCCGCGGGGCCAAGGGCGGGTATTACCTCGCGCGCGATCCCTCCGCGATCTCGGTCCGCGACGTGATGACCGCGTCGGAGCACCAGACCTTCGAAGTGAACTGCGAGTCGCATCCGGTGGACGCGGAGCGCTGTCACCCGGCCTCCTCGTGCAGCATCCGCCCCGTCTGGCACGCGTTGCAGCAGCGGGTGGACGAGCTGCTCGGCAGCATCACGCTGGCGGACCTGATGAGGCAGGAGCCGCAGGTCCAGGAGCTGGTGACGATACAGCAGTGAGCCATGAGACGTGCGAGGTGAGAGGGGGCTCCGGGATTCACCTGGCCGCCCCCTCTCGCCTTTCACCTCTCACCTCTCACCCACCCTATCTTTCCCCCATGGCCTCCTCCCTCTCACCGGCCGAGCTGCTTCGTTACGCGCGCCACCTGTCGTTGCCCGGCGTGGGCCGCGACGGGCAGGCGCGGCTCAAGGCCGCCCGGGTCGTGGTCATCGGCGCCGGCGGGCTCGGCTCGCCGGCGGCGCTGTATCTGGCGGCGGCCGGGGTCGGGACACTCGGCCTGGTGGACTTCGACCGGGTGGACGTCACCAACCTCCAGCGCCAGATCCTCCACCAGACCGGGGACGTCGGCCGGCCGAAGGTCCTCTCGGGCGCGGAGCGCCTCGCCGGCCTGAACCCGCACGTGCGTGTGGTCCCCATCGAGCAGCGGCTCAGCGCGGCCAACGCCCGCGAGATTCTCCGGGACTTCGATGTCATCGTAGACGGTAGCGACAACTTTCCCACCCGCTATCTGGTGAACGACGTCTGCGTCTGGCTGGGGAAGCCGCTGGTGTACGGGAGCATCTTCCGCTTCGAGGGCCAGGCTTCGGTCTTTCACGCGGCGACGGGTCCGTGCTACCGCTGCCTCTACGCCGAGCCGCCGCCGCCGGAGCTGGTGCCCAACTGCGCGGAGGGCGGCGTCCTCGGGGTGCTGCCGGGCGTCATCGGCAGCATCCAGGCGCTGGAAGCGATCAAGCTGGTGCTGGGCGAGGGGACCCCGCTGATCGGTCGCCTGGTCGTGTTCGATGCTCTCGGCCTGCACTTCCGGGAGTTGCGACTGGCCAAGGATCCGGAGTGCCCGGTTTGCGGCCTCCGGCCGTCGATCACCGAGCCCGTCGACTACGAGGCGTTCTGCGCCGGCGTCGGGCATGACGCGGTGGACGATGCCGAGATATCATCCCGCGACCTGGCCACCGCGCTCCGGGACCGGGCCGGATCGGTGCAGATCGTGGACGTGCGGGAGCCATGGGAATGGGAGCTGGCCCGAATCGAGGGCGCATCACTGCTCCCGCTGGGCGAGCTGCCCGGCAGGCTGGCCGAAGTGGACCCTCGAGTGGACATCGTCACCGTTTGTCATCACGGGCTGCGGTCACTGCATGCCCGTGAGCTGCTCCGTGCCGCCGGCTTCACCCGGGTGCGGAGTCTTGCAGGTGGCATTGACCAGTGGGCCCGGGACGTCGAGCCTGATATGGCGAGATATTGAACAGACTGAAGGGTGGGCGGCCAACAGCAAGCGGGGGGCACCCGGTCAGGGTGGCCCCCCGCTCGCTGTTCACGATCCTCATGCCGAAGGGGGGACTCGAACCCCCACGGGCTTGCGCCCACTGCGCCCTGAACGCAGCGCGTCTACCAGTTCCACCACTTCGGCGAGGGCGCAAACCTAGCTGCCGCGCCACGTTGGCGTCAAGGCGGCGGTTGACCGGCCGAGCGTCGATGGCCTATCATTTGCAAAAATTCGAGGCCCGTGAGTCCTAAAATTCCCCAATCCGCCGACCGGCAGTCGGTCGCCCGCAACCCGAAAGCCGCCCATGACTACCATATCCTTGAGACATGGGAGGCGGGCATCGTGCTGACGGGGACCGAAGTGAAGTCGCTCCGGAACGGAAAGGCCTCGATCAAGGAAGCCTACGCGCGGACGTCCCGCGGGGAGGTCTTCCTCGAGGGCATGAATATCACGCCGTACGAACAGGGCAACCGCTACAACCACGAGCCGGTGCGGTCGCGGAAGCTGCTGCTCCACCGCCGGGAAATCGACCGGATGGTCGGGGCGGTGGAGCGGGAGGGTCTCACCCTGATCCCGCTCGAGCTCTACTTCCGTAAGGGACATGCGAAGGTGGCGCTCGCGCTGGGCAAGGGTAAGAAGCAGCACGACAAGCGTGAGACGCTCAAGCGGCGGGTCGTCGAGCGGGAGACGGCGCGCGCCGTGTCGGTCAGGGGGCGGCGGTGATCGCGGCGCTGGCGCTTCTCGCCACGCTGGCCGCGGGGGACGCTCCGCGGACGGTCATGGTGAGCACTCCGCGCGGCGACCAGCGCATCTCCGTCCGGTCCGACCGGAGCGGAGCACCGCTCGTCTCGGCGCCGGAGCTGGTGAGTGCGCTGGGCGGCACGGTCAAGCTCGGCGACACCTGGGCCGACGTCACGGTGGCTCAGCAAGGGTTCCGGTTTCTGATCGGGGCGCCCTTGTATCTCTTCAATGACCGGCTCCAGGCTCTCGCGGCTCCGGTCATCGTGGTCCGTGACACCATGTACCTGCCGTTCCAATTCGTCTCCGAGATTCTGCCGACCTTCCTGGCGGAGCGTTACCACTACGACAAGCGCGCGGCGCGGCTGGTTGAGGAGCGCGGGCGGCTGCTCGCGTCCGGCTCCGCCGCCGGACGGCTCCCCAACGGGCTGCGGCCCGGTCATATGGTGACCGTGGACGCCGGGCACGGGGGGGTGGACCCGGGGAATCCAGGCATGTTCTTCCCCCGCGGGCTAAGAGAGAAGGACGTCACGCTCCAGGTAGCCCTGCTGCTCCGGGACGAGCTTCGCCGACGGGGCGTCGGCGTCCGCATGACTCGAACGACCGACACGCTCATCGCGCTGGGTGACCGCGGGAGCTACTGCAGCGAGAAGTGCGACCTCTTCGTGAGCTTGCATGTCAACTCGCTCCCCCGCCGGAAGGACTTCACGGACACCCGCGGCTTCGAGACATACTTCCTCGCCGAGGCAAAGACGGAAGACGCCGCCCGGGTGGCGCGGATGGAGAACGACGCGGTCCGCTTCGAGGGCGCATCGGAGGAGGCGGAGCCCATCGGCGGGATCGACTTCATCGTGAAGGACCTCCAGCTCAACGAGCACCTGCGGGAGTCCGCGCGCCTTGCCGAGCTGGTTCAGGCCGATCTGGGCGAGGTGCATACGGGCCCCGATCTCGGCGTGAAGCAGGCGGGCTTCATGGTGCTCACCACCGCGCGGCGTCCGGCGATCCTGGTCGAGATGGGATACAGCACGAACCGGCAGGACAGCCGCTTCCTCACCTCCCCGGCGGGCCAGCGGAAGATCGCGGGCTCGATCGCGGACGCCATCGTCCAGTACCTCCTCGAGTACGAGCGGAAGACCGAAGTCGTCGACTCCGGTGCGGCCCACTAGTGGCCGCCGAGCTCTCCCGCGACTTCCTCGGCCAGCGGTTCCAGAATCCGGTGCTCCTCGCGTCCGGCACCGCCGGGTTCGGCCGCGAGCTCGCGGGCGTGACGGACCTCGACCGGCTCGGCGGCCTGGTCACCAAGGCAGTCTCGCTCACACCCCGCCACGGGAACGCGCCGCCCCGCGTGGCCGAGTTCCGGGGCGGCATGCTCAACTCTGTGGGCCTCGCCAATCCCGGCCTCGATCGGGTCCGGGCGGAGGAGCTGCCGTGGCTCGGCGCGCATCTGCGCCGCGCGCGGGTCATCGTCAACGTCGTCGGCTTCGCGGTGGAGGAGTACGCCGAGGTCATCGGCGGTCTCGCCGACGCGCCGGGGATCACGGCGTTCGAGCTCAACCTCTCCTGCCCCAACACCAGCGCCGGCGGCATCGAGTTCGGGGCGGACGCCGGCTGCGTCACGCGCATCGTGAGCCTGTGCCGCGCGCGGACCCGGCGTCCGCTGGTGGCGAAGCTGTCGCCGGTGCTGCCGGACGTGGGCGCGATGGCCCTGGTGGCTCGGGATGCGGGGGCAGACGCGGTGAGCGTGGTGAACACGATGCCCGGCGAATTGTTCGAGCCGAGCGGCGCGCCGCGGCTGGGGAACGGGTTCGGCGGGGTGAGCGGCCCCGCGCTGCTGCCGGTCGGAGTGCTGGCGGTCGCCCGCGTCATCGAGCGCACGGGCGGCATGCCGGTCATCGGCGTGGGCGGAATCCGGTGCGCGGCGGACGCGCGCCAGTATCTGGGGGTCGGGGCCTCGCTGGTGGCCATCGGCACGGCCGGCCTGGCGGACCCCCGTCTGCCCGAGCGCGTCGTCCGGGATCTGGAGGCGGGCGATGGCTGAGATCGTTCTCGCCCTCGATCTGCCGGACGCCGATGTCGCGCTTCGCTTCCTCGACCGGCTGCCCGATCTCCGGTGGGTCAAGGTGGGTTCGATCCTGACGACCCGAGCCGGGGCCCCATTCGTGCAGCGGCTCGCGGCCCGCGGGCTCCGGGTGTTCCTGGATCTCAAGTGGCACGACATCCCGAACACGGTGGCCGGGGCGGTGAGCGCCGCTCGCGAGCTCGGCGTCGCGATGGCCACGGTGCACACGTTGGGAGGGTCCGCCATGCTGGAAGCCGCGGCGGGGGCGGCCCGCGACGGGCTCGCCATCGTCGGGGTCACCGTCCTAACGTCCCATGACACAGAGTCTTATGCGAATGCTACCGGCCGGACGACCATGAACCTGGAGCGCGAGGTTGTCCGGCTCGCCGGGGTGGCGCGGGCGGCCGGCCTGAGCGGCGTCGTCTGCTCGCCCCGGGAGACCGCCCTGGTCCGCGGGGAGTGGCCGGGATCGCCCGTGATTGTGGTGCCGGGCATTCGGCGCCGTACGGACCCGGTGGGCGACCAGGTCCGCGTGTCCACGGCCGGTGACGCCGCGCGGGACGGCGCGACGCATCTCGTGGTGGGCCGGCCGCTGCTGCAGGCGACGGATCCGGACGCCGTATTCAAGGAGCTGAGCGAGGAGGCGGGGTGCGCTCGAGTCTGATGCTGATCCTGGCGCTCGTGCCGGGCGTGTTGCGCGCCCAGTCGGGCGACCTGGATCGCGAAGCCGAGCGCGCGCGGCGCGCCTGGTACGCCCATGATGCCGGCGCGCTGGTGGCGGACTCGCCTCGGTTGGTGGTCCGCCTGCCCGGGGCCGATCCCTCCGGCGCGCTTGGGCAAGCGCAGGCCGCCGCGCTCCTCCGCGACTTCCTGGCCCCGACGCAGGAGGTCGAGACCACGGTTCGGTCGGCGCGGGAGGTCGAGCCTGGCCAGGGCTATGTAGAACTGCAGCGGCGCTACCGCGTGTCCGGGACCCAGGAGGTCCGGACCCAGACCCTGCTCCTGGCGTATCGCCGCGGGCCGGCCGGGTGGATCCTGGTCGAGCTCCGAGTGAGCGGCTGACCCTTCCGGGCCTTCCGCATCCACCGTCCGGCGTGCCAGGGCGGTCGGGGCGGCCCCCGACCGCCCTTCTTGCTGCGCTGCTTGCGTTTGACCGAGGCCTCTCTTAAGTTTGCAAGCTATTTCGCAACTGGCCCGGGAGACAGCCGCGTGAAGGTTCGTTCCAGCGTCAAGCCGATCTGCGAGCACTGCAAAGTCGTCAAGCGACAGGGCGTCGTTCGCATCATCTGCAAGCGCAACCCCAAGCACAAGCAACGGCAAGGCTGACCGATGGCGCGTATCGCCGGCGTGGATCTGCCACGCGAGAAGCGCGTAGAGATCGCGCTTACCTACATCTTCGGTATCGGCCGCCCGACCAGCAGCCGGATTCTCTCCGAGACCGGCGTGAGTCCGGACACCCGGGTCCGCGACCTGTCGGACGCCGAGGTGGCGCGCCTCCGCCAGATGATCGAGCGGTCGGTAAAGGTCGAAGGGTCGCTCCGGACCGAAGTCGCGATGAACATCAAGCGCCTGATGGACATCGGGAGCTATCGCGGCATCCGGCACCGGCGCGGGCTGCCGGTGCGCGGCCAGCGCACGCATACCAACGCGCGGACCAAGAAGGGGCCGCGCCGGGCCATCGCAGGCAAGAAGAAGGTGACGAAGAAGTAAGATGACGAATCCGACACCGGCTCAGCCCGAGGCGCCCGCCGCCGCAGCGCCCGCCCCGGCGGCCGCGGCGCCGGCCAAGGCGAGCGCCAAGCGGGGGAAGAAGGTGGTCGAGTCCGAGGGCATCGCCCACATCTCGGCCACGTTCAACAACCTCCTGATCACGATCACCGACCTGAAGGGCAACACGCTCGCGTGGGGCTCGGCGGGTAAGGCCGGGTTCAAGGGCTCGAAGAAGTCCACGCCGTTCGCCGCCACCGTGGCCGCCGAGAACTGCGGCCGGGAGGCAATGAACCTCGGGCTTCGGCGGGTGCACGTCCGGGTCCAAGGCCCGGGCAGCGGCCGGGAATCCGCGATCCAGGCGCTCGCGTCCGTGGGGCTTCGGGTCGTTTCCATCCGCGACGTCACCCCGATTCCCCACAACGGGTGCCGCCCGCCCAAGAAGCGGCGGGTCTGAGCCATGTCACGTTACGTCGGTCCGAGCTGCCGCCTCTGCCGCCGCGAGGGCACCAAGCTGTTCCTCAAGGGCACCAAGTGCCTGACCGAGAAGTGCCCCGTCGAGCGCCGGGCGTACCCGCCCGGCCAGCACGGCCAGAACCAGGGGCGCCAGCGGAAGGCGTCTGAATACTCCAAGCAGATGCGCGAGAAGCAGAAGGTGAAGCGGATGTACGGCCTGTCGGAGCGTCAGTTCCGCAACACCTTCGACGCGGTGACGCGCGAGCCTGGCGTCAAAGGCACCAACCTGCTGGTGGCCCTCGAGACGCGGCTCGACAATATCGTGTACCGGATGGGCTTCGCGGCAAGCCGAAAGGCCGCCCGCCAGCTCATCGGCCACGGCCATGTTGAGGTGAACGGCCACCGGGTGGACATCCCCTCCTACCGGGTCGAGGCCGGCGAGGAAGTGCGGGTGGCGCCCGGGAGCCGCGAGCTCGTGGCTGTGAAGCTGGCGCAGGAGAGCGCGGCGCGGGGCGCCCCGGTCTCCTGGCTGTCGGTGGACCAGGACAAGGCCGCCGGCCGGCTGGTCGAGCGGCCGACGCGCGACACGATTCCGATCAACGCCCAGGAGCAGCTCATCGTGGAGCTGTACTCGAAGTGACCATGACCATCGATCTCACCGGACTCGTGCGTCCCCACCTCGTCGAGATGACGAAGCGGGACGACAACCCGAACGCCGCGGAGTTCCGGCTCCAGCCGCTCGAGCGCGGCTTCGGCTACACGCTGGGCAACTCGCTCCGGCGGCTGCTGCTCTCGTCTCTCCGGGGCAGCGCGGTCTGGGGCTTCCGCCTCGACGGCGTCGTGCATGAGCATCAGACCGTGCCGGGCGTGCTGGAGGACGTGCACCAGATCATCCAGCGGCTCAAGGCCCTGACGCTGGTGCTCGCGGAGGACGTGGACGAGGCAGTGCTCCACATCAAACGGGACGGCGCGGGGCCGGTGTACGCTCGCGACATCCAGGAGCACGGGTCGGTCCGCGTGGTGAACCCGGACCACCTGCTGTTCACGCTCCAGGACGATCGCGAGATCGGCGGCGAGCTGTACGTCAACAAGGGCCGGGGGTATGTCGAAGCCGAGCTGCATCCCGCGGACCGCTCCTTGCCCGTGGACCTCGTGCGCATCGACGCGATCTACAATCCGGTGCGCCGGGCCAATTTCACCGTGGCGGAAACCCGTGTGGGCCAGCGGACCGACTACGACCGGTTGACCGTTACGCTCGAGACCAACGGCACCATCACGCCGGAGGACGCGATCGCGTACGCGGCGGCGCTGGCGCAGGAGCACTTCCGCTACTTCGTGGAGTTCGGCAAGGTACCGCTGGCGCGGGATACCGCCGGGGCGGCGGGTGCACCCGCCTCGGGCAATCTGCGCCAGCGGCTCAGCAAGCTGATCGACGACTTCGGCCTGTCGGTGCGGTCGCTCAATTCGCTCAAGAACTCGAACATCCGGACGCTGCGGGACCTGGTCGAGTTCAGCGAGGACGATCTCCTCAAGGTGAAGAACGTCGGCGAGAAGGCCATCCAGGAGATCGCGGACCTTCTCCAGCGCGAAGGCCTGAACTTCGGGATGCGCTTCGAGGACGCCGACGGCGACCTGCGGATCGCGCACCCTGGCACTCCTCCGGCGCCGCACCCGGCGCCGGCGGGCGAGGGGCAGTGAGATGCGGCATCGCGCCAAGGGTCGCCAGCTCTCCCGCACGGCCAGCCACAAGCGGGCCATGCTGAACAACATGGCGACCAGTCTCTTCGTCCACGGCCGGGTGGTGACCACCGAGGCCAAGGCCAAGGAGCTGCGGCCGTTCGCGGAGCGGCTCGTCACGCTGGCGCGGCGGGGCGATCTCCACGCGCGGCGGCTCGCCGGTCGTAAGATCAAGGACCGCGACGCGCTGACCAAGCTGTTCGCGGAGATCGGGCCGCGCTTCGCCGCGCGGCCCGGCGGGTACACCCGGATCCTCAAGCTGGGGCACCGGCCCGGTGACGGAGCCGATGTCGCCCGCATCGAGCTGCTGGAAGCGTGAGCCGGCCGCTTTCCGAAACGACGAAGGGGACCCTCGGGTCCCCTTTTTTTGAGCCCAGACCTCACGGCGCCCCGCGCGCGGGCGCCGGGCTCAGGTGGCCTTGGTGATCCGATTACTCTTGATGCACTGCCCGCAGACGCGCACCCGCCGCGGGGCGCCGTCCACCAGAACCCGGACGGTCTGGAGATTCGGATACCACCGGCGGTTGGTCCGGTTCTTGGCGTGGCTTACGTTGTGGCCGGTTACCGGCCCCTTGGCGCAGACGGCGCAGACCCGTGCCATCGTGTTGTCCTCATCAGGTAGCGTTGCCCGGCTAGGCCGGAGAACCGGGAAAACTATTCGTATGCCTTATCTTGTGCAACCCTGGCGGGGTCTGCCTCCGTGCCCACTGCGCTGATCACCGGGATCACCGGCCAGGACGGGTCGTACCTCGCCGAGCTGCTGCTGGCGAAGGGCTACCGGGTCTTCGGCGTCGTGCGCCGCACCAGCCATCACAGCTACGAGCGGATCGACCATCTGCTCGACCGGGTCGAGATCGTCCCGGCCGATCTGCTCGATCAGCATTCGCTCACCGTGGTGCTGCAGGAGACGCGGCCGGACGAGGTCTACAACCTGGCCGCCCAGAGCTACGTGCCGACGTCCTGGACCCAGCCCGTGCTCACCGGCGAGTTTACGGCGCTCGGCGTCACCCGGATTCTCGAAGCCATCCGGCTGGTGCACCCGGCGGCCCGGTTCTATCAGGCGAGCTCGTCCGAGATGTTCGGGAAAGTGCAGGAGTCCCCCCAGCGGGAGACGACGCCCTTCTACCCGCGGTCGCCGTACGGGGTGGCAAAGGTGTACGGCCACTGGATTACGGTCAACTATCGCGAGTCGTACGGCCTGTACGCCGTGAGCGGCATCCTGTTCAACCACGAGTCGCCCCGGCGCGGAATCGAGTTCGTCACCCGCAAGGTCAGCGACGGGGCCGCCCGCATCAAGCTGGGGCTCGCCCGGGAGCTGCACCTGGGGAACCTCGACGCCAAGCGCGATTGGGGCTTCGCGGGCGACTACGTGGATGCGATGTGGCGGATGCTGCAGCAGCCGGCGCCCGAGGACTACGTCGTGGGGACGGGGATCGCCCACAGCGTCCGCGACCTGGTCGAGATCGCGTTCGCCCACGTCGGCCTGGACTGGCGGGCCCACGTGGTCATCGATCCGCGCTTCCTGCGGCCGGCGGAGGTGGACGTCCTCCTGGCGGACCCGACCAAGGCCCGGACCAGGCTGGGGTGGACGCCGACCGTCTCGTTCGAGCAGCTCGTGCGCTCGATGGTAGACGCCGATCTCGAGAGGCTGGCCGGCCGGGCGTGAGGGTCCTGGTCACCGGCGCGGACGGCTTCGTCGGGCGGCGGCTGGTGCGCGCGCTGCTCGCTGCGGGGCACGAGGTGACGGCGGCGTGCCGGCCCGGTGGGGAGCCGGTGGAGCGGTGGCTGGGGACCGATGCACCCCGGGTCCGGACGGTGACGCTGGAGCTGGATGATGCCGCCTCGATCAGGGCGGCGGTCGTGGAGGCCCCGGACGCCGTGGCGCATCTCGCGGCCGTGAGCTCGACGGCCGAGGCTCGCCGCGATCTGGGTCACGCGTGGCGCGTGAACGCGGTGGGGACGGCCCTCCTGCTGGACGCCCTGTGCGAGCAGCCGGGCGGGCCCGGGCAGACCAGGATCTTGATCGCCTCGTCCGCCGAGGTGTACGGCACGGGGGCGGCCCGGCCCCGCTCGGAATCCGATCCGGCGGCGCCGGTTTCGGTGTACGCCGCCACCAAGGCCGCCGCCGAGATCGCCGGATTCGAGACCTGGCGCCGGACCGGGCTCCGGGTGATTATCGCCCGGGCGTTTCCGCACACCGGCGCGGGCCAGGCGGCCCAATTCGTGGTGCCCGCGTTCGTCGAGCGGATTCGAGCCGCGCGCCGGTCGGGGTCGCCGACCGTCGCGACCGGCAACCTGGATCCGGTGCGCGACCTGCTCGACGTGCGCGACGTGGTAGCGGCCTACGTGGCCCTGCTGGACCGCGGGGCGGCGGGCGAGGCGTACAACGTGGCCCGGGGCGAGGGCGTGGCGATTCGCGAACTGTTCGAGCGGCTCGCCCGACTGCTCGACGCGGACGTCGAGCCGGCGCCCGACCGGGCCCTGATGCGGAGCCGGGACATCCCGCACCTGGTGGGAAATCCGACCAAGCTGGAGCGGGCCACGGGCTGGCGCCCCTCCGTCACGCTGGACGAGACGTTGCGGGGAGTCGTCGATGCCGAAGCGGACTGACCTCGAGACCATTCTCCTCATCGGCTCCGGCCCGATCGTGATCGGGCAGGGGGCCGAGTTCGACTACTCGGGCACCCAGGCGGTGCGGGCGCTCAAAGAGGAGGGGTACCGGGTCGTCCTCGTCAACTCGAATCCCGCGACGATCATGACCGACCCGGAGCTCGCCGACCGCACCTACATCGAGCCGGTCACGCCGGAGTGGGTGGCAAAGGTCATCGAGCGCGAGCGGCCGGACGCACTGCTGCCTACCATGGGCGGCCAGACCGCGCTCAACGTCGCCATGGCGCTCTACCGGGACGGCACGCTGGCGAAGTTCGGCGTCGAGCTCATCGGCGCCAACGAGCGGGCCATCCGGATCGCGGAGGACCGGGAGGAGTTCGCTCAGGCGATGCGGCGCATCGGGCTCGCGACCCCCGAAGGCCGTGTGATCCGAAGCCTGGCCGAGGCGCGCGAGGCGGTCGAGACGACGGGCTACCCCGCGATCTGCCGGCCTTCGTTCACGCTGGGCGGCACTGGGGGCGGGATCGCCTACAACCGGGAGGAGTTCGAGGAGCTGATCCGCCGCGGGCTCGAGCTCTCGCCGGTGGGGTCGGTGCTGGTCGAGCGGAGCATCATCGGGTGGAAGGAATTCGAGCTCGAGGTGATGCGGGACGGCGCCGACAACGTGGTGATCGTCTGCTCGATCGAGAACTTCGACCCGATGGGCGTCCACACGGGAGACTCGATCACGGTGGCGCCCGCGATGACGCTCACCGACCGCGAGTACCAGCGGATGCGGGATGCGTCGATCGCGGTGATCCGCGAGGTGGGCGTCGCGGCCGGCGGCTGCAACATCCAGTTCGCGGTGAACCCGGCCAACGGCGAGCAGCTGGTCATCGAGATGAACCCGCGGGTGTCCCGGTCGTCCGCGCTCGCCTCGAAGGCCACCGGGTTTCCCATCGCGCGGATCGGCACCAAGGTCGCGGTCGGCTACCGGCTGGACGAGCTGCCCAACGACATCACCAAGACCACGCCCGCCTCGTTCGAGCCGGTGCTGGACTACGTCGTGGTGAAGATCCCGCGGTTCGCCTTCGAGAAGTTCCCCTCCGCCGATCCGCGCCTCACCACCCAGATGAAGTCGGTGGGGGAGGTCATGGCGATCGGGCGCACCTTCAAGGAGGCGCTCCAGAAGGGGCTCCGCGGCCTCGAGGCCGACCGCGCGGGCTGGGTACTGGGTCAGACGCTCGCCGACGACCGGCTCGAGGACACCGAGCGGGAGACGCTGCTCGCCGCCCTCCGCACGCCGACGCCGGAGCGGATCTTCCAGCTCAAGCACGGCCTTCTGGCAGGCATCCCCGTGGAGACGCTCTCGGAGCGGAGCCGGATCGATCCCTGGTTCGTGTGGCAGCTGGCGGACCTGCTGGCGGCGGAGCGCGAGTGGACGGACCTACAGGCGGCGGGCTGGCCCGGCGATGAGGAGGAGCGGGCCGCGATCCTCAAGATGAAGCGCCTGGGCTTCTCCGATCGCCAGCTGGCCGACCTGGCCGGTGTGACGGAAGGGGAGATCCGGGCGCGCCGCTGGGCGCTGGGCGTGCGGCCGGCCTACAAGACGGTGGACACGTGCGCGGGCGAGTTCCCCTCCACCACGCCGTACCTCTACTCGAGCTACGACGAGGAGAACGAATCGGGGCCCGCGGGCGACCAGACGATCGTCATCCTGGGCAGCGGGCCCAACCGGATCGGACAGGGGGTCGAGTTCGACTACATGTGCGTGCGGGCGGCGCTCGCCTTCCGGGAGATGGGCTACCGCACGGTCATGGTGAACTCCAATCCCGAGACCGTCTCCACCGACTTCGACATCTCGGACGCGCTTTACTTCGAGCCGCTCACGCTGGAGGATGTGCTCGAGATCGTCCGGCTGGAGCGGCCGCTCGGCGTCGTGGTGCAGCTCGGAGGCCAGACGCCGCTCCGGCTCGCGCGGGCCCTGGAGCGGGAAGGGGTGCCCATTCTCGGCACGTCGCCCGACGCCATCGACGCGGCCGAAGACCGGAAGCGGTTCGAGGCGCTGGCCCGGGAGCTGGGCGTGGCCCAGCCTCCGAGCGGTACGGCCACGTCGGTGGACGAGGCCGTGGCCGTGGCCGCCCGCGTCGGCTACCCGGTGCTGGTCCGGCCGTCCTACGTGCTGGGCGGGCGCGCCATGGAGATCGTGTACGACGAGCCCTCGCTCCGGAGCTACTTCGCCAAGGCCGCCCGGGTGGCGCCGGATCACCCGGTACTGATCGACCGGTTCCTCGAGGACGCCTTCGAGGCCGACGTGGACGCCATCGCCGACGGGACCTCGTGCGTGATCGGCGGCGTGATGCAGCACATCGAGGATGCCGGCATCCACTCGGGGGACTCCGCCTGCGTGCTGCCGCCGTACCTGATCACCGACCGCCAGGTCGAGGAGATGCGGCGCTACACGCGGGCGTTCGCCGAGCGCCTGGGCGTGGTGGGGCTCATCAACGCGCAGTACGCGATCAAGGACGGCGTGGTGTACGTGCTGGAGGTGAACCCGCGCGGCTCGCGGACGATCCCCTTCGTGTCCAAGACCAGCGGTGTCCCGCTCGCGAGCTTGGCGGCGTCGGTGATGGTCGGGAAGACCCTCGCCGACCTGGGGCTGCACGACGACGTCCTGCATCCCTACGTGGCGGTGAAGGAGGCGGTCTTCCCGTTCACCAAGCTGCCGGGCGTCGACTCGATCCTCGGCCCGGAGATGCGCTCGACGGGCGAGGTGATGGGCATCGCCGACTCATTCGGCATGGCCTTCGCCAAGGCCCAGCACGCGGCGGACGGAGCCTTGCCCCTGGCCGGCGCGGTGTTCGTCACGGTCAACGACCACGACAAGAACACGGTCGTGCCCATTGTGCGCCGCTTCCACGGGCTCGGCTTCAAGATCCTGGCGACCGACGGCACGGCCCGCCACCTGCGGGCGCGGGGCATCCCCGCCGAGCGGGTGCTCAAGGTGTACGAGGGGCGGCCCAACGCGATCGACCTGATCGTCTCTGGCGCCGTGCAGCTGCTCATCAACACGCCGCTCGGCAAGCTCACCCAGCAGGATGACTACTCGCTCCGCCGGGCGGCGCTCCAGCACCGGGTGCCCTACACCACGACCCTGTCGGCGGCATCCGCCGCCTGTGACGCGGTGATTGCGCTCCGGAGCCGGGCGGGCGAGGTGCGCTCGCTCCAGGAGTGGCACGCGCTGGCCCGCGAGATGTCGGCCGAATGGACCGGCTGACCGCCCGCGATCCCGCCTTCGCCGCCGGTCTCCGCGCGCGCGTTCGCGGGGAGGTACGGGAAGGAGAGGCGCTGGGCCGGTACTCGACGTACCGCATCGGAGGACCGGCCACGGTGTTACTGGCCGGCTCGGTGGACGACGTCGGCGGCGCCGTCCGCTTCGCCGTCGCCGAGGGGGTGCCCTGGTTCGCGCTCGGGCTGGGGTCCAACATCCTGCTCCCGGACGCGGGCCTCGACGCGCTGGTCATCCGCTTGGGCAAGGGCCTGGACCAGCTCGTGCGAGACGGGACCCGCTGGCGGCTCGGCGCCGGGCTCCCCGCGCCGCTGGCGGCCCGGCGCACGGCCGAGGCCGGCCATGCCGGCCTGCACCGCTTCGTGGGCGTCCCGGGCACGGTGGGGGGCGGCGTCTATATGAATGCCGGCTGCCACGGCGGCGAGTGGGCCGACGTGATCGAGCGGGTGACCGTCGTGGATGCGGACGGTGATCTCCGGGTGCTCGAGCGGCGGGAGATTCCGTTCACCTATCGGCGGAGCGGGCTCGACCGCCGCATCGTCGTGGAGGCCGACGTGGTCCTGGAGCCGCAGGACCCGTCGCGGCTCAGCGCCGAGGTGGCGGAGCTGTTCCGCTGGCGCCAGCAGGGCACCCCGTTCAATCAGCCTTGCTGCGGCAGCGTGTTCCAGAACCCCGGCGGCGCCAGCTGGAAGCGCGAGGGCGGCCCCCGCACCGCGGGGCAGCTGATCGAGGCGGCGGGGCTCAAGGGCTTCCGGATCGGCGGAGCGGAGATCTCGCTCATGCATGCCAACTACTTCGTGAATACCGGGGATGCGACTGCGGCGGACGTCGTCGCCCTGATCGCGCACGCCCGGCGGGCGGTGCAGGAGAGATTCGGGATCCGGCTGGAGACCGAAGTCAAACTGATCGCCGCGACCGGGGAATACCTCGATGCCTGACTATTTCGCGCACCAGTCCAGCTTCATCGATCCCGGCGCCCAGATCGGGGCCGGGACGAAGATCTGGCACTTCTGCCACGTCATGCCCGGTGCGGTGATCGGCGAGCGCTGCAGCCTGGGCCAGAACGTCGTGGTCATGCCCGGCACCCGGATCGGGAACAACGTCAAGATCCAGAACAACGTCTCGATCTACGAGGGCGTCACCCTCGAGGATGACGTGTTCTGCGGGCCGAGCTGCGTGTTCACCAACGTCCTGAACCCGCGCAGCCATATCTCCCGGAAGCACGAGTATCGCGCGACCCTGGTGCGGCGCGGGGCGACCATCGGGGCCAATGCCACGGTCGTATGCGGCACCACCCTCGGGCGGTATGCCTTCATCGGTGCCGGGGCGGTCGTCACGGCCGATGTTCCCGACTTCGCCCTGATGCTCGGCGTGCCGGCCCGGCGGGTGGGCTGGATGTGCCAATGCGGGATCCGCCTGGAGGTCGAGGGAGGCGCGGCCCGCTGCGTTTCCTGCGGGGCCGGCTACCGGGAGGAAGGGGATGGACTGCGCCTGATTGACCCACCGGCCCAAGCGGGCTAAGTTGTTTGGATTTCTGGCTTTTGACTGTTTCTCCGGGTGGGCCATTGAACGTTCCGCTGCTGGATCTCGTCGCCCAATACCAGACCATCAAGGATGCCGTGATGCCGGCCGTGCAGGCCGTCATCGAGCGGCAGCAGTTCATCATGGGCGCCGAGGTCGCGGAGCTGGAGACGGCGGTCGCCCGGCTGAGCCACGCCAAGCACGCGATCGCCTGCGCCAGCGGCACCGACGCGTTGCTCCTGCCCCTCAAGGCGCTCCGGCTCCGTCCTTCCGATGAGGTGATCGCGCCCTCGTTCACGTTCTTCGCCACGGCCGGCGCGATCCACAACGCGGGCGGGACACCGGTATTCGCGGACATCGAGCCCGGGACGTTCAACCTCGACCCTGCCGCGGTCGAGGCGGCGATCACGCCGCGGACGCGAGCCATCGTCGTGGTACACCTGTACGGCCAGGTCGCGGCCATGGAGCGGCTGCTGCCGCTCGCTCGGCGACACGGGCTGGCCCTCATCGAGGACGCCGCCCAGGCGATCGGCGCCCGCCGGCTCATCGACGGGGAATGGCGCGTGGCGGGGGAGCTGGGCGCCGCGAGCGCGCTCTCGTTCTTCCCGAGCAAGAACCTCGGCGCCTGGGGCGACGCCGGGATGATGCTCACCCAGGACGACGCGCTGGCCGAGCGGCTGCGGAAGCTCCGCCTTCACGGCGGCGCGAAGCAGTACCACCACGAGGAGGTCGGTACCAACAGCCGGCTCGACACGATCCAGGCCGCGGTCCTGCTCGTGAAGCTACGCTACCTGGCGGATTGGAGCGCTGCGCGGCGGGCGCGGGCGGCGCGATATACGGAGGCGTTCGCGAACCATCCGGCCATCCGCCCTCCGCGGGTGGATCGGGAGAACGAGCACATCTTCCACCAGTACACGATCCGGGCGGAGCGGCGCGACCAGCTGGCGGCGCACCTCAAGGCCAGGGGCATCGGGCACGCCGTCTACTATCCCGTGGGGCTCCATCTCCAGCCCTGCTTCGCGCACCTCGGCTACGGCCGCGGCAGCCTTCCGGCCACGGAGGCCGCGATGGCGGAGGTGCTCTCTCTCCCGATCTACCCGGAGCTCACGCCGCCGCAGCAGGACGCGGTGGTGGAGGCGGTCGGGGGCTTCTACGGATGAGCCGGCTCAAGGTCGGCGTGATCGGGGCGGGGGCGTGGGGCAAGAATCACGTCCGCACCCTCGCGGCCCTGGCGGAGACGGAGCTGGCGGGGGTGTGTGATATCGATCCGGCGGTGCGGGACCGGATCGCCCGCCAGTATCCCGGGACGTTCGTCACCGACTCCGTCCCCGCGCTGCTCTCGCGGCTCGCGGCGGCCGTGATCGCCTCCGCCGCTCGGACGCACGCCGAGCTCGGACGGGCGGCGGTGGAGGCCGGGGTACCCGCGCTGGTGGAGAAGCCGTTCGCGCTGACGGTGGCCGACGCCGAGGGGCTGGCGGAGCTGTCCGCGCGCCGCGGCGTGCCGGTGCTGGCGGGCCACCTGCTCGAGTACCACCCGGTCGTGGAGCAGCTCCGGCGACTCGTGGCCGAGCGGACGCTCGGGGATCTCTACTACCTGTATTCCCAGCGGGTCAACCTGGGCCAGGTCCGCCCGGACGAGAACGCGCTGTGGAGCTTCGGGCCGCACGACGTCTCAGTGGCATTGTTCCTGCTCGATGCCCTGCCGCGCACCGTCGCGGCCCAGGGACATTCGTATCTCCAGCCGGGAATCGAGGACGTGGTCTTTCTCACGATGACGTTCGCCTCGGGTGTCGTGGCGCACGCGCAGATGTCGTGGCTCGATCCCCACAAGGAGCGGCGGCTCACGGTCGTCGGCTCCCGCCAGATGGCGGTGTTCGACGATATGCAGCCCCGGGAGAAACTCCGGATCTACGACAAGGGCGTGGACCGGCCGCCGGAGTACCGCTCGTGGGGCGAGAGCCTGGCCGTCCGCGAGGGCGACATTTTTATCCCACGGATCTCGAACGCGGAGCCGCTCGCCGTGCAGCTCCGCCACTTCGTGCAGGCGGCACGCGGCGAGGTGGCGCCGCGCGCCGACGCCGCGGACGGCGTCCGGGTGATCCGGGTGCTCGATGCGGCGAGCCGATCGCTCGCCCGCGGAGGCGCCCCAGTGACGTTGGAGGATGCAGCATGAACAAGACCGCCGACGCCCTCATCGCGAAGTGCGAGCGGCGCGACGTCGTTTTCGGGGTCGTGGGTCTCGGGTACGTGGGCCTTCCCCTCGCGGTCGAGCTGGCGCGGGCGGGCTACCGCGTGCTCGGCTACGACGTGAACCCGCGCGTGGTGGACGGGCTTAACGCGGGCCGGTCGCACGTCAAGGACGTCACCGACGCGCAGCTCGCCGAGGTCCGCGGCCGGTTCTCGGCGACGAGCGACGCGGCGCGGCTGAGCGAACCCGACGCCATCTCCATCTGCGTCCCGACGCCGCTCTCGAAGTTCAAGGACCCCGACGTCAGCTTCATCGTGGCCGCCACGGAGGCGGTCAAGCGCACGCTCCGGCCGGGCCAGGCGATCATCCTGGAGAGCACGACCTATCCGGGCACCACCCGGGAGATCCTGCTTCCGGCGCTCGAGAGCACGGGACTCAAGGTCGGCGAGGACTTCTTCCTCGCCTTCAGTCCCGAGCGGGTGGATCCGGGCAACCCGTCGTACGGCACGCGCAACACGCCCAAGGTCGTCGGCGGGATCACGCCCGACTGCAGCCGGGTTGCGGCGGCCCTCTATCAGCCGGCGATCGACACCCTGGTGCCCGTTTCGACGACCGAGGCGGCCGAGCTGGTGAAGCTGCTCGAGAACACCTTCCGCAGCGTCAACATCGGCCTCGTCAACGAGATGGCGATTGTCTGCGACAAGCTGGGCGTGGACGTGTGGGAAGTCATTGAGGCGGCTGCGACGAAGCCGTTCGGCTTCATGAAGTTCCTGCCCGGGCCCGGATTGGGCGGACACTGCATTCCGATTGATCCGCACTATCTCGCCTGGAAGATGCGCGGGCTCAACTACAAGACTCGGTTCATCGATCTTGCGGGCGAGCTGAACACCGAGATGCCGGTGTTCTGGGTCCGCAAGGTGGCCGAGGCGCTGAACGAGCATGGCCGGGCGCTGAAGGGCGCGAGTGTGCTGGTACTGGGCGTCGCCTACAAGCGGGACATCGAAGACCTCCGCGAGAGCCCGGCGCTGGACATCATCCGGCTGCTGGAGCAGCAGGGGGCGCGGGTGAGCTATCACGATCCCCACGTGCCCGCGTTTCGGGAGGACGGACGCGAGTACCGTTCGGTGCCTCTCACGCCGGCCACGCTCGAGGCGGCCGACTGCGTGATGGTAGTGACGGATCATTCGGCCATCGACTTCCATCAGGTCAAGCGGCACGCGCGGCTGGCCGTGGACACACGGCACGCACTGCCGCGGGGGGACTGACGCATGCACGTGGCGGTCGTCGGGAGCGGCTATGTCGGGCTGGTGGCGGGCGCGTGTCTCGCCGAAACGGGCAACGACGTCGTCTGCGTCGACGTGGACGCCGCCAAGATCGAGCGCTTGAAGCGCAATGAGATCCCGATCTACGAGCCCGGCCTGGAGCCGATGGTCGAGCGGAACCAGGCCGAGGGCCGGCTCGCGTTCACCACCGACATCGCGAGCGCGGTGAAGCGCTCCCGCGTGGTCTTCATCGCGGTAGGCACGCCTCCGGGCGAGGACGGCTCGGCGGACCTCCAGCACGTGCTCGCGGTGGCCACGGCCATCGGCAAGCACATGGATTCGCCGAAGGTCGTCGTGACCAAGTCCACGGTCCCGGTGGGCACCGCGACCAAGGTCCGCGCCGCGATCGCGGCGGAGACCGACATCCCGGTGTCCGTCTGCTCGAACCCGGAGTTCCTCAAGGAAGGTGCCGCGATCGATGACTTCATGAAGCCCGACCGGGTGGTCATCGGTGTGGACTCCGAGGAGGCGCGCGAGGTGATGGGCGAGCTGTACGCGCCGTTCGTGCGCACCGGCAACCCGATCGTCTTCATGGACATCGCGTCGGCGGAGGTGACCAAGTACGCCGCGAACGCCATGCTCGCCACGCGCATCTCCTTCATGAACCAGATCGCGGAGTTCTGCGAGCGGGTGGGGGCCGACGTCAAGATGGTCCGCCAGGGCATCGGGAGCGACCGCCGCATCGGGCCGGCGTTCCTCTTCCCGGGCCCCGGCTACGGCGGGTCGTGCTTCCCCAAGGACGTGAAGGCGCTGGTGCGGTCCGGTACCGACGTGGGGATCCGGTTCGATCTGCTCGAGGCGGTCGAGGCGGTCAACGAGCGGCAGAAGCTGCTCCTCTTCAAAAAGGTCGTGCGCACTCTCGGCGAGAAGCTCGGGGGCAAGCGGGTGGGGATCTGGGGGCTGGCGTTCAAGGCCGAGACCGACGACATGCGCGAGAGCCCCTCGATCCCGCTGGTCCGCTCGCTCATCGGCCGGGGGGCGCAGGTACGGGCGCACGACCCGAAGGCGATGGAGAGCGCGCACGCGGTCTTTGGCGACACGCTCGTGTACGCCAAGGACCCCTATGACGCGATCGACGGCGCCGATGCGCTGATCGTGGTCACCGAGTGGCTGGTGTACCGGAATCCCGACTTCGAGCGCATGAAGGAAGCGCTCCGGCGGCCCCTCGTCATCGACGGCCGGAACCTTTACGAGCCGGCGCGCATGGCCGCGCTCGGGTTCGAGTACCACGCGATCGGACGGAGGGGCCCGTGAGGGTCCTGATCACGGGCGCGGCGGGATTCCTCGGATCGCACTTGGCCGACCGGTTCCTCGCGGACGGCCACGATGTGATCGGTGTGGACAACCTGATCACCGGAAGTCCCGACAACATCGCCCACCTGCTGGGCCGCCCGGACTTCCGGTTCATTCAGCACGACGTGACGAACTACACCTACGTCGAGGGCCCGCTCGACGGGGTACTCCACTTTGCCTCGCCCGCCAGCCCGATCGACTACCTCGAGCTGCCCATCCAGACGCTCAAGGTCGGATCGCTGGGCACGCACAAGGCGCTCGGACTGGCCAAGGCGAAGGGCGCCCGCTTTCTGCTCGCCTCGACCTCCGAAGTGTACGGCGACCCCCAGGTTCACCCGCAGCCGGAGACCTATTGGGGGCACGTGAATCCGGTGGGGCCGCGCGGGGTCTACGATGAGGCCAAGCGATTCGCCGAGGCGATGACGATGGCCTACCACCGCTATCACAAGGTGGACACCCGCATCGTCCGCATCTTCAACACCTACGGCCCCCGGATGCGCGCGCAGGACGGGCGGGTGGTGTCGAACTTCGTGGTGCAGGCGCTCAGAGGCGAGCCGCTGACACTCTACGGCGACGGCTCGCAGACCCGCTCGTTCTGCTACGCGTCGGACCTCATCGAGGGGATCTACCGCCTCTTCGCGAGCGACCGGACCGACCCGACCAACATCGGCAACCCGAACGAGTTCACGGTGCGCCAATTGGCGGAGCTGGTGCTCCGGCTCACCGGATCGCCGTCGTCCATGGTGACCCGTCCCCTGCCGACGGACGATCCCAAGGTGCGGCGGCCGGACATCACCGTCGCGCGGAAGGCGCTCGGGTGGAAGCCTCGCGTCGAGCTGGAGGAAGGACTGGAGCGGACCATCGCCTACTTCCGGACGCGGGTCGGCTCGTGACGCGGGTGGTGGTCACGGGCGCCGCCGGCTTCATCGGCTCCCATGTCGTGGAGGCGCTGCTGGGACGAGGAGACGAAGTGATCGGGGTGGACAACTTCGATCCGTTCTACCCCCGGGCCATGAAGGAGCGGAACCTCCGGGAGATCGGCGAGCGCCCCGGCTTCCGCTTCGTCGAGCGCGACATGCTGGACGTGGACGGGCTGGCGCCGCTCCTCACGACCGACAGCGTGCTGGTGCACCTGGCCGGCAAGGCCGGCGTCCGGCCGTCGATCGCCGATGCCGTGGGGTACGCGCGGACCAACGTCACGGGCACGACCGCGGTGCTGGAGGCGGCGCGGCGGGCGGGCGTGGTCGGGGTGGTCTACGGCTCCTCGTCGTCGGTGTACGGCGACACGACCCCGGCCCCGTTCCGCGAGGACGCGCCCGCGGTGACCCCGGTGTCGCCCTATGCGGCCACCAAGCGGGGCGGCGAGCTGGTCCTCCAGGCCCTGGCGCCACTCCACGGATTCCAGGCCGCCTCGCTCCGGTTCTTCACCGTCTACGGCCCGCGCCAGCGCCCGGACCTCGCGATCCACGCGTTCGCCCGCCGCCTCGCCCAGGGCCTGCCGCTCACGCTGTACGGCGACGGCTCGCAGGCCCGGGACTACACCTACGTCGACGACATCGTCCGCGGGGTGCTGGCGGCGGTGGACTGGACTGCCGCTGCGCCGGTCGGCATGGACATCTTCAATGTGGGCGGCGCCCGCCCCGTGCCGCTGCGCACGCTGGTGGGGGTGCTGGCGGGTGCCATGGGCGTCGAGCCGCGGCTCGAGTGGGCGCCGCTGCCGCCCGGCGACGTGCAGCGCACCTTTGCCGATCTGGAGAAGTCGCGGCGGCTGCTCGGGTACGATCCCCGGACGTCGCTCGAGGACGGGATCGCCCGGTTCGTGACCTGGTTCCGGAGGGCCTATGCCGAAGAACGCTGACCAGCTGCTCGCGCGGGCGCGGGAGCGCTTCACGGCGGGAGACTGGTTCGGGACGCTGTACCTGGTGGACGAGCTGCTCGAGACCGAGACCGGATTCGCCGACGCCCACCAGCTCCGCGGCGTCGCGCTGGCGCTGCTCGGGCGCCCGCAGGACGCGCTGGTCGCGTTCGACGCCGCGCTCGCGCGGAACCCGGCGTATATGGAGGCGCTGGTGCACCGCGGCGTGGTCCTCGCCGAGCTGGGGCGGGCGGACGAGGCGTCGCACGCCTTCGAGCTCGCCGCCCGGGCGCAGGACGGCACGGGGAGGTTCTCCCGCGCCGTCGCCGGGCGGCTGGCCAACCTCCACGCCCAGGTGGGCGAGGCGTACGCGGATGCCGGGGCTCCGCATGACGCGGTCTTCGAGTATCGCCGCGCGCTCAGTCTCGGCCCCGATTTCCACGACCTGCGCTACCGCCTGGGGCGGCATCTCGTGGCCGCCGGGCGGTACCTCGAGGCGCGCGAGGAGCTCGAGCGCGTGCTCCGGGTCCGGCCCGACTTCGACGAGGCCCGCACCACGCTGGGCCTCGCGCGGTACCTCTCGGGCGACACCGACGGGGCCCGCGCTGTCTGGCGGGATTGCCGGGACCGACTGCCGGACGACGCGCGGATCGACGCCTATCTCGCGATGGTGGAGCGGGTGCCGCGGTGAGGCCGTGGTGGCCGGTGCTGCTCGTGCTGGCCGCAGCGTGCGGCTCGGGCGGGGGACCGGAGCTGGCCGGAGACCGGGCGTACGGGGCCGGCCGCTACGCCGAAGCGCTGAAGCTGTACCGGGCGGCCACGACCCGCGATACCCCGGGCCGCATCTGGGCCAAGCTCGGAGGCGCGGCGCTGCACGCGGGTGACCTCCGGTCGGCCGCCGAGGCATACCGCCGGCTTGCCGCCGTAGACCCGTCGCGCGATGTCGAGGCCGCCGAGGGGCTCGACCAGGTCGCCCGGGCGGCCGAGCGCCAGGGCGACGGGACGGCGCTGCACGACGCCGTGCTCGGACTCGAGGCCGTGGCGCCCGAGCGTCCCATCTCCCGCTACGCGCTGGCGCTGGTACGCCGCCCGGGTGGAGCCGGCGGCGACGCCGTGACGCTGCTGCCGGCCGCGCTGGCGGCTGCGCCGGACGGCGCGACCCAGGACTCGCTGCTCTCGGCCTACGCCGCCACGCTGCAAGACGGGGCGGGCTGCGAACAGGCGGCGCCGGTCTACCGGACCGTGCTCCGCCGGAGCCGGGACTCGGTCGTGCGCGCGCGCGCGGCCACCGGCCTGGCCTCGTGTGGCTTGAGCCTCGGGCTCAAGGCGCTCGGGGGCGGACGCGTGGATGACGCCGCGGGCTGGTTCCTGCAGGCCGTGCGGGCGGACTCGACGTCGTGGACCGGGCGCCGGGCCCTCATCGGTCTGGGCGACGCACGCGTCGGGCAGGGCGACATTCTGGGTGCCGCGATCGCGTTCCAGTCCGTCATCGACGGGCGCAGCGGGCCGGCGGACTCGCTCACTCGGCTCGCGCAGGACCGGTTGCGCGCGCTGGGCGCCGCGGGACAGGCAGACAGCGGGCGAAAGGGGATTCCGTGAGACGAGCAGTACCGTGGCTGGTCGTGGCGACGCTGGCGGGGTGCGGGCACGGCGGGAAAGCGAATCCCGCTCTCGCGCCGACCCCCGTGACCCAGGCCGCCAGTCCCGACCAGCTGGATCAGGAGTGGGACCAGGCGATCTTCGCCTTCCGGCACGGCAGCTGGAAGAAGGCGGGCGACCTGTTCCAGAAGGTCACCACCGAATCCGTGCCGGGCGACCCGCGCGTGGCGCAGGCGCACTTCTACCTGGGCGAAGTGCAGTTCGCCCGGGGTGAGAACCTCGACGCGGTGCGGGAGTTCCGGCGGGTGTCGGACGAATCGCCCAACGATCCGTTGGCGCCGGAGGCGCTGCTCCGCGTGGGCGACGCGTACGCCGACCTGTGGAAGCGCCCCGAGCTGGACCCGACCTATGGCACGACGGCGCTCGCGGCGTACAACGAGCTGCAGAGCCGGTATCCGGGCACTTCGGCGGCCGCACGCGGCCAGAACCGGATCGCGGCGCTGCAGGAGAAGTTCGCGACCAAGCAGTACAAGGCGGCGGTCTATTACCTCCGGTACAAGGCTTATGATTCGGCGATTCTCTACCTCAAGGACCTCGTCGCCACCTATCCCCGTGCCTCGATCGCTCCTGAGGCGCTGATCAAGCTGATCGGCGCCTACCAGCGGCTCGGCTACAAGGAGGACATGCGGGAAACCTGCGGCTATCTGCTGCGGTTTCACGCGAGGGCCCCCGGGGCGAGGGAAGCCTGTCCGATCGAACCCGGCACCTCCTGACCCAACGATGGTCGGACTGCTCGGCGGATCGTTCGATCCGATCCACCACGGCCACCTGCTGATCGCGCAGGCGGTCATGGAAGGGCTCGGGCTCGACTCGGTCAGGTTCGTGCCGGCGCGGGAGCAGCCGTTCAAGCGCGGGCGGCACGGCGCGACGCCCGAGCAGCGGGCCGCCATGGTGGCGCTGGCCATCGCGGAAGAACCGCGCTTCACCCTCGAGCGCGCCGAGCTCGACCGGCCGGGGCCGTCGTACACGGTGGACACGCTCAGGGCGCTGAAGGTGCGCGAGCCCGGCGTCGAGCTGGTGCTGCTGGTCGGGGCCGACGCAGCCGGCGAGCTGTCGGCCTGGCACGAGGCCGCCGAGATCCCGCGGCTCGCGCGGGTGGCGGCGTTCGCGCGGGCGGGCACGCCCGCACCGGCCGGGCCCGGCATCTGGCGGACGCTGGCCGTGCCCGCCGTCGACATCTCGGCCACGGAAGTGCGCGCGCGTGTCCGCGCGGGCAAGTCGATCCGGTGGTGGGTACCCGAGACGGTCGCGCGCTACGTCGCGGCCGAGCGGCTATACTTGGACGGAGTATGAGAATCAAGCAGATGATGACCGCGGTCTTCGGAACGCGGTTCGATCGGGAACGGAAGCGGCTCGAGCCGATCGTGGCGCAGATCAAGGCCCACGAAGGCCGGCTCGCGGGCCTGAGCGAGGCGGAGCTCAAGGCCCAGACCGAGCGCTTCCGCGAGCGCATCGCCGAGCGCACCGGCGCGCTCAAGGCCGACCTGGAGCGCGTGCGGGCCGAGAAGCACGGGTGCCCGGATCCGGTGGAGCGGGAGCGGCTGGAGACCCAGTTCCACCAGATCGAAGAGCGGTGGAAGAAGGAGCTGGCCGCCGTGCTCGACGAGCTGCTGCCGGAGGCGTACGCGACCGTGCGGGAGGCCTGCCGCCGCCTGATGGGGACCAAGGTCCTCGTGACGGGCCACGAGCTCGCCTGGGATATGGTGCCGTACGACGTGCAGCTCATCGGCGGGATCGTGCTGCACCAGGGGCGGATCGCGGAGATGGCCACCGGCGAGGGCAAGACCCTGGTCGCGACGCTGCCGCTCTACCTCAACGCCCTGACCGGCCGCGGCGCGCACCTCGTGACGGTCAACAACTATCTCGCGCGGCGCGACTCCCAGTGGATGGGCCACGTCTTCTCGTACCTGGGCCTCACCGTCGCCTGCCTGGACGACACGGAGCCTTCGTCGCCGGAGCGGCGGGCCGCCTACCTGGCCGACATCACTTACGGCACCAACAACGAGTTCGGGTTCGATTACCTCCGCGACAACATGGTGTTCTCGCTGGAGCAGCGGGTCCAGCGGGAGCACGCGTACGCGATCATCGACGAGGTGGACTCGATCCTCATCGACGAGGCCCGCACGCCGCTCATCATTTCCGGCCCGGTCGGCAACGAGGAGGACGACAAGTACGGCCAGTTCAACCGCCAGGTGGCCGAACTCGCGCGCAAACAGACCGCGGTGGTGAACACGCTGCTGGCGGAGGCCGAGAAGCTGCTCGAGGGCGACGCGAAGGCGCGGGACGAGGCGGCGCTCAAGCTGTACCAGGCCCAGCTGGGCATGCCGAAGAACAAGCGACTGCTCAAGATGCTGAACGAGACCGGCGTGAAGCAGCTGGTGCAGAAGATGGAGCTGGAGGCGATCGCCGACCGCAAGCTCCCGATGAAGCAGCAGCGGATGCGCGATCTCGAGGAGGCGCTGTACTTCGTTCTGGACGAGAAGGGGCACGCGGTCCATCTCACCGACCGGGGCGCGACGACGATGTCGCCGGACGATCCGGCGCTCTTCATCGTCCCCGACATCTCGGAGGCCGTGCACGAGCTGGAGAAGGACCCGGATCTGTCGCCCCACGACCGGATCACCCGCCGCCGCGAGATCGAGGCGGAGTACGCCCTCAAGAGCGAGAAGCTCCACATCATCCACAAGCTGCTCCAGGCCCACGCCCTGTACGAGAAGGACGTGGACTACCTCGTGCAGGAGGGGCAGGTGCTGATCGTGGACGAGTTCACCGGCCGGATCATGCACGGGCGCCGGTGGTCCGACGGCCTGCACCAGGCGGTGGAGGCCAAGGAGGGGGTCCAGGTGAAGGGCGAGACCCAGACCTTCGCCACCATCACCATCCAGAACTACTTCCGGATGTACGACAAGCTGGCGGGCATGACCGGCACGGCCGAGACCGAGGAAACCGAGTTCTTCCAGATCTACGGGCTCGAGGTGAGCGTCATCCCGACCAACCGGCCGATCCGGCGGAACGACCAGCAGGACCGGATCTACAAGACCCGCCGGGAGAAGTACAACGCCATCGGCGACGAGGTGGAGCGGCTCCACAACCTGGGCCTGCCGATCCTGATCGGCACGGTCTCGGTGGACACCTCCGAGACACTCAGCAAGACGCTCAAGCGGCGGGGACTCAGGCACGAGGTGCTGAACGCCAAGTACCACCAGCGGGAAGCGGAGATCGTGGCTCAGGCGGGGCGGGTGGGCGCGGTCACGAT
>Ga0187823_10000014_pt1 | contig 31627 bp, 28 predicted proteins | sample NC_wetland_sal_i_12_FD_132968 | JGI IMG/M metagenome (GOLD analysis project Ga0187823, IMG submission 132968) | Wetland sediment microbial communities from Neuse River Estuary, North Carolina, USA - SourceSoil_3 | ecosystem: Environmental > Aquatic > Freshwater > Wetlands > Sediment | place...
CGGAGGCGGCGGCTTCAGCGGCGGCGGGTCCGGGGGGCGGTTCTGATGCTCGAGGCGATCCGGCGCGTGGTCGATCCGTTTCTGGCCGAGGTGGACGGCATCCTCGGCGCGGGTTTCACGGCCGTCCTGTTCGGCTCGGCGGCGCGCGGGGACTACGTTCCCGGGCGCTCGGACGTGAACCTGATGCTGATCGTCGAGCGCGCCGATCCGGCAGTGCTGGACCGGCTCCGGCCGGCGTTCGCCGGCTGGCGGCGGGCGATGCCCGTGGCGCCGCTGGTCATTTCGCGCGACGAGTGGCTCGAGGGCACCGACGTCTTCCCCATCGAGATCTGCGACATGCGCCTGGCCCGCGAGGTGCTCCGCGGTCCGGATCTGGTCGCGCACCTCGAGCCGGATCCGGCGGATCTGCGCCGGGCGCTGGAAAAGGAGCTTCGGGGAAAGCTGCTCCGCCTGCGCCAGCGCTACGTGGTGCACGGCGAGAAGAAGCTGGGCGAGTGGGCAGGCACGACCGTCCCCGCCATCCTGCTCTTGTTCCGCTGCCTGCTCTCGCTCGTGGGGCGGCCCGCGCCGGCCGACCCGCGCGCGGTGATGGAAGGCGCCGGCGCGCTCGTCGGCTTCGACCCGGCGCCGCTGCTCCGGGTGCTCGCCTGCCGAGCCGCCCCGGCGACCCGCCTCGCGGCGCCCGATTTCGAGGCCTATCTCGACGCCGTCGACCGGACGGCACGCTTCACCGATCAACTCCAGCTCGGAGACCAGCACCCATGACCCGGACCCGGCTGTCGGCTTCGGCGCTGCTCGGCGCCGCGCTGCTCCTCACGGGATGCGGCTATAACACCATGCAGTCTCTGGACGAGCAGATCAATCAGGCCCAGGGGCAGATCCAGACCCAGCTGCAGCGGCGCGCCGATCTCGTTCCCAACCTGGTGAGCACGGTCAAGGGGATCACCAAGCAGGAAGACACGGTGTTCATCTCGATCGCCAACGCGCGCGCCCGGCTGTCGGGCGCGGTGCAGGCGCGGGATGTCGAGGGGATGGCGACGGCCAACGACCAGCTGAGCGCCGGGCTGGGCCGGCTGCTGGCGATCTCGGAGAACTATCCGGAGCTCCGCTCGAGCGAGAACTTCAAGGAGCTGCAGGACCAGCTCGAGGGGACGGAGAACCGGATCGCGGTGGCGCGGACCGACTACAACACGGCGGTGGGGCAGTTCAACGCGTATGTACGGCGGTTCCCTTACAACCTCACGGCCAAGGTGTTCGGGCTGGACAAGCCCCGCCCCTATTTCCAGGCGCAGGCGGGCACCCAGGAGCCGCCCAAGGTGCAGTTCTAGATCAGTCGGTGACGACGCCCTCCGGCATCACGTAGCGCAGCGGATCCACCGGCTTGCCGTTCACGTGCACCTCGTAGTGCAGGTGCGGGCCGGTGGTGAGGCCGGTGTTGCCCACGAGCGCGATCCGCTGGCCCCGCTGCACATGCTCGCCCTGGTGCACCAGGATTCGCGACGTATGGGCGAAGCGGGTGACGATCCCGAAGCCGTGATCGATCTCGATCGTGTTGCCGTAACCCGCCTCCCACCCGGTGGACCGCACCACGCCGGCGGCCGGTGCTTCGATCGGGGTGCCCATCGGAGCCGACACGTCGATGCCTTCATGCGGGCGGGCCACGTGCAGGATCGGATGCTCCCGCATCGCGGAGAAGGCGCTCGACAACCAGCCCTGGGTCGGCAGGATGGACGGAGTGGCGGCCAGGCGGTTGCTGTGGGCGGCCAGGCTGTCCTCCGCCGCGCTGAACGACGAGGCCAGCAGGTCCGCCCGCCGGATCAGCGCGTTCACGTCCACCCGCACATCGGCCGCCTTTCGCAGGAGCGGCGTCGCGAGGCTTCCCGGGGAAGGCGGCGCGGCCGGCCCGCCGATGCCGGCGGCCTGCACCTGCGGATCGATGGGCTCGAGGTTGGCGAGCAGGCGGATCTTGCCGTCGCGCTTGGAGATTCGGGCGATCGTGTCGGACAGGGTGGTGAGCCGCGCGTGCAGCTCGCCCAGCTCCTGCGCCAGGCGGGTGTTTTCGTCTTCCAGCCGGGCCGCGCGCGAGAGGTCCACCCGCCGGGACATGGTCGCTGACCCGAGGAGCACCGCGGCCACGGCGAGCACGACCGCCACGGCGCCGGCGAGCTTTACCGCGCCCCACGACAGCTCGACCGCCCTGGACTGCCCCGATCCTTGGGGCACGAGCAGGATGGTCCAGCGACGCTTAGACATCAGCCGGTGACCCGGCTTTTCAGGAACAGGGACACTGTGGCTCCTGACTGGCTGGCTACGAGGCGGCTGGGCCGCGCGGGCTTTCGAACTTGGACGCCCGGGAAAGTAGGCTAAAGTCGTGCCCGGCGAAAGGCTTGTCAACCCGAGCCCGGAATCGGCTAACCGTTTGACACACAAGCGGTTTGACACCAGAGCAGCTAAGTCTCACGAGGATGGTGGCTTGGGGAAGAGCACCTCAGGCTTCGTGGTAGGCGTGCCAGCCACCGGCGGGGCCTCCAGTGAAGCCCAGGGAGCGGCCCCGCTATCCCCCGTGCCTCCCAGCGCCTGCCAGAGGCTTTGCGCCTTGCCCGGCATGAAAGGGGTTGCCAGGATGGCCAGCCGGTAAAGGCACCGGCCCAGACTCCCCAGGACCTCGTCCAGCTCGGCCTCCCGGCCCTGCTTGGCCAGGGTCCACGGGGCGGCCTGCTGGATGTAGAGGTTGGCGTCTCCCACGAGCCCGGAGAGGACCTCGGCGCCCCCGCGGAGGTCGAGCCGGTCCATCGCCCCGGCGTAGCGGTGGACCGCTTGGCGACCCGACTCCTCCAGCGACGTGCCACTTCCGGCCGCCGGGACGACCCCCGCCCGGTACCGGCCCATCATGGCCAGCGAGCGCGACGCCAGGTTGCCGAGGCCGTCGGCCAGGTCGGCGGTGTAGCGCTCGTCGAACCGCTCCCAGGTGAAATTGCCGTCCGCCTCGAAGCCGACCTCGCGCAGCAGGAAGTAGCGCAGCGCGTCCGGGCCGTGGCGGGCGATCGCGTCGTCCAGGCTCACGGCGGTCCCCGCCGACTTGGAGACCTTGGCCCCGTGCCATTGCACGTAGCCGTGGGCCCACACCTTCCGGGGCAGCGCGACGCCCGCGCTCAGCAGCATGGCGGGCCAGATGATGCAGTGAAAGCGGGTGATTCCCTTGCCGATCACATGCAGCTCGGCGGGCCAGAGGCGCTCGTAGCCCGGGTCGGGGAAGCCGGTCGCCGAGAGGTAGTTGATCAGTGCGTCGAACCAGACGTAAACCGTCTGGTCGGGGTCGCCGGGGAAGGGGATGCCCCAAGCGAGCCGCTGCCGCGAGATGGAAATGTCCTGGAGCCCGGCCTCGAGCACCTTCACCACCTCGTTGCGGCGGATGGCGGGCTCCACGGCGAGCTCGCCCGAGCGGATGAGGTCGAGGATCCGGTCGCGGAAGCGGCTCAGCCGGAAGAAGTAGTTGCGCTCCCGGGTGCGCACCAGCTCGAGAGTGGGGTGCTCCTCGCAGCGCCCGTCGACGATCTGGGACTCCTGCTTGAACTCCTCGCAGCCGGTGCAGTAGAGCCCCTCGTACTCCCCGGTGAAGACGTCGTCCGGATTGCGCGTCCGGATGAGCTCGATCAGAGCGACCGTGCCCCGGTGATGCCGGGGCTCGGTGGTGCGGATCCAGTCGTCGTGCGAGCAGAGGAGCCGGCGCCAGGTGGCATCGAACCGCTCGGCCAGCGTGCGCACCCACGCCTCCGGCGGCACGCCGGCCTGCTCCGCCGCCTGCGCCACCTTCTGGGCGTTCTCGTCCATGCCCATGAGAAAGTGGACGGCGTCGCCCCGCAGCCGGCGATACCGGGCGATGCAGTCGGCGCCGATCTTCTCCAGGGCGTGCCCGAGATGGGGCTCGCCGTTGGAGTAATCGATGGCGGTGGTGAGGTAGAACCGGGCCACTCAGGGCTCGGCGCCGGGCCGCGCGCCGGGGGCGCCGCCGCCCCCGCGCCGCCTGCGGCGGCGCCGGCGGGAGGCCCCGTCGGGGCGGGGCGCGCCGTTGGGCGAAGGCGTGAGGACGACGGCGGTGGGCTCCGGCTCGGCGGGCGGCGCCGGCGGCCGCGGGCGGGTCTCGGGCGTGGGGAGGACCTCGCCCAGCTGCTCCATCTCCTCCTTGAGCTGCAGCAGCGGGATGATGCGGGATCCCTGGTCCTCGCTCCGGAGGAAGACGCGCTCGCGGAAGATGTCCACCGCGACGACCTTCTCCACCCCGGCCGCGGTGCGCAGCGCCTTCCCCTCCTTGGGGAAGCGCTTCCGCGCCGTCACGTAGAACTCGTGCTCGTACTTGAGGCAGCAGAGCAGCCGCCCGCAGCCGCCGGAGATCTGGGAGGGGTTGAGCGAGAGGTGCTGGTCCTTGGCCAGGCCCAGGTTGACCGGCGAGAGCTCGCCGAGCCAGGTAGAGCAGCAATACTCCCGCCCGCAGCGGCCCACGCCCGAGAGGCGGGCCGCCTCGTCGCGCACCCCGATCTGCCGGAGCTCGATCCGGGTGCGGAAGAGCGAGGCGAGGTCGCGCACCAGCGCGCGGAAATCCACCCGCTTCTCCGCCGTGAAGTAGATCGTGAGCTTGTTCCGGTCCCACTGCCACTCGGTGTCGCTCACCTTCATGACCAGCGTGTGCGCTCGCACCCGCTCGAGCACCTTGCGGCGCACGTCCTCCTCGGAGCGGCGGCTTTCGTTGTGCTGGCGGATGTCGTCGGGGGTGGCGCGGCGGAGAACGGACTTGAGCGGCTCGTCGGCGGCGGGCGCGGCAGCGGGCTCGCCCGGACCGTCCCCGATCGCGCAGCCGGTACTGCAGGACGTACACTTTCGCTCGGCCACGTCGCCGGTGGCCGTGATGCGCCCGTAGTCCTTCCCCCGCTCGACCTCGACGATCACCGGCTCCGCCAGCCGGAGCGGCGCCGCGTCGTCGGCCCAGGTGAAGTACCCTCGGCGGGTACCCTTGAACCGGACTTCGACCGTCTGGAGCATCAGGCTTCGGTGAACACGCCCATGGCGGCGTACTTCTCGGCCCGGCGCTTCACCAGCTTCTCGGGGCGGACCTTCCGGAGCTCGGTGACGTGGCGGATGAGCGCCGCCCGGAGCGCCTCGCCGGTGGCGTCGGGGTCCACGTGCGCGCCGCCCACGGGCTCGGGCACGATCTCGTCGATGAGCTTGAGCCGGAGCAGGTCTTCCGCCGTGAGCCGGAGCGCCTCCGCCGCCCGCTCGCGCTGGCTCGCGTCCTTCCAGAGAATGGCCGCGCAGCCCTCGGGCGAGATGACCGAGTAGACCGAGTTCTCCAGCATGAGCACCCGGTCGGCCACGCCCAGCGCGAGCGCGCCGCCGGAGCCGCCCTCGCCGATCACGCAGGCGACGATCGGGGTCTCCAGGCCGGCCATCTCGAGGATGTTGCGGGCCAGCGCCTCCGACTGTCCCCGCTCCTCGGCGCCGAGCCCGGGATAGGCGCCCGGCGTGTCGATGAGCGTGATGACGGGCGCGGCGAACTTGGCGGCCATCTCCATTAGGCGGAGCGCCTTCCGGTAGCCCTCGGGGTGGGGCATGCCGAAGTTCCGCTTGAGGTTCTCCTTGGTGTCGCGGCCCTTCTGGTGCCCGATCACCATGACCGAGATGCCGGCGAGCCGCGCCCAGCCGCCCACGATGGCGGGATCGTCGCGGAAGAGCCGGTCGCCGTGCAGCTCGATGAAGTCGGTGAAGATGGTGCTGAGGTAGTCGAGCGTGTAGGGGCGGCGCGGGTGGCGGGCGACCATCACCCGCTGCATCGGTGTGAGGTTCCGGTAGATCTCGGCGCGGAGTGCCTCGAGCTTGCTCTGGAGCCCCTCCAGCTCCCCGGCCACGTCGATCTGCCGCTCCTCGCCCAGGCGCTTGAGCTCGTCGATCTGCTTCTCCAGCTCGAGGAGCGGCTTCTCGAACTCCAGCGTGTACGTCGGCGGCATGCCCTTCAGCTCGCTTTCACGTAGTGGACGGCGTCGCTGCCAAGGAGACCCCGGAGGGCCCGCACCAAGTCCTCTCCGGGGGCGACCCGCACGCGCTTCGCCCGGAGCCGAACGGCCTCGCCGTTCCCGTCGGACCACTCAATATAGACAGGAACGGGCCCGGGGTGCGCGCTGCACAGGGCCGCCGCCGCCCGGAGCGCGTCCGGCTCCGGCGCCGACGGCGCCCGCCACCGGAGGCTCAGCCCCACGGCTCCCGTCTCCTTGAGCTCCTCGAGCGGCCGGGCCCCCTCCACCACGAAGGGCGCGCGGTCCTCGCCCCGGTCCCGCACGCTGTGGCCGCCGGCGAGCAGGAGCGCCTGGTCGGGGAGCACGACCTGGTTGAGCCGGGCCCAGGCCTCGGGGAAGACGATCGCCTCCGCGGTCCCGTGGAAGTCCTCCAGCACCAGCCGCGCGTACTCCTTGCCGGTCTTCTTGGAGATCTGCCGGCGGACGGCGGTCACCACCGCCGCGACGCTCACCGCGTGCTCGCTCCACTCGCCCAGCGTCGCCGTGGTCCGGGTGCCGAACAGCTCCACCTCGCTCCGGAACCGCTCGAGCGGGTGGCCGGAGATGAAGAAGCCGAGCACCTCCTTCTCCCGGGCCAGCCGCTCCGCTTCGGTCCACGGGGGCACCTCGGGCAGGGTGGGCGGCGCGGGGCGGTGCGCCGCCGCCGCCTCCCCGAACAGCGAGGCCTGGCCCGCCTCGCGCTCCTGCTGCTGGAGCTGCGCCTCCGCGAGCACGCGGTCGAGCCCCTCCACCAGCTGCTTCCGGTGTCCGCCCAGGGAATCGCACGCGCCCGCCGCGACCAGGGACTCCAGCACCCGCTTGTTGCCGAGGCGGAGGTCGATCCGTCCGGCGAAGTCCGCGAGCGAGGTGAACGGTCCCCGGCTTCGGGCGTCGAGGATGGACTCGATCGCGCCGCGTCCTACGTTCCGCACGGCCCCCAGCCCGAACCGGATGCGCCGATCGCCGACCACGGTGAACTTCCAGCCCGACTCGTTGACGTCGGGCGGCAGCACCTCGAGCCCCAGCTCGCGGGCCTCGTTGATGTACTGCACCACCTTGTCGGTGTTGCCGATTTCCGAGGAGAGCAGCGCGGCCATGAACTGGGCCGGGTGGTGCGCCTTGAGCCACGCGGTCCGGTAGGAGAGGACGGAGTACGCCACCGAGTGGGACTTGTTGAACCCGTAGCGGCCGAAGGTCACGATCTGCCGGCCCAGCTCCTCGACCATGGCGCGCGCGTGGCCCTGGGCCGTCGCGCGCTCGACGAACTTGGCGACCTCCTGGTTCGCCAGCTCCTGGTCCTTCTTCCCCACCGCTTTCCGGAGCACGTCGGCTTCGGCCAGCGTGAAGCCGGCGAGCACATTGGCGATGCGCATCACCTGCTCCTGGTAGGTGATGACGCCGTAGGTCGGCTCGAGGATGTCCTTGAGCAGCGGGTGCGCGTAGGTCACCCGCTCCTGGCCCAGCTTCCGCTTGATGAACACCGTGTGCATCCCCGCGTCCAGCGGGCCCGGGCGGAGGAGCGCGTTGCAGGCCACCAGGTCGTCGAACCGGTCGCACTTCATGGCCCGGAGCGTGTCGGTCGCGAGCGCGGACTCGAATTGGAAGATCCCCGCGGTGCGGCCCTGGCGGAGCAGCTCGTAGACCCGGGGATCGTCGAAGGGGAGCGCCTCCATATCGATCGCTGCCCCGCCGCCCCGGCGGATCGCCTCGCACGCGTCGTGGATGACCGTCAGGGTCTTGAGGCCGAGCATGTCCATCTTCAGCATGCCGACCTTCTCCAGCGCGATCATGTCGTACTGGGTGATGATCGCGTCTTCCCCGTCGGCCGACTGGCCCGCGCCCTTGGTGGGCGCGGTGCACACCGGCACGTAGTCCGCCAGCGGGCCCGGCGCGATCACCACGCCCGCCGCGTGCACCGACATGTGGCGCGAAATGCCTTCGATCCGGGCGCTCAGGGTGATGAGCCGCTGGTAGGTGGGATCGCTCCGCATGAGGTCCCGGATCTCGGGGATCTTCTCCGCCGCGTCCGGGATCGTGAGGCTGTAGGCGGGGCCGGAGGGGATGAGCTTGGTCAGCTTGTCGGCGTCGGCGGGCGGGATCCGCAGCACGCGGGCCACGTCCTTCACCGCCGCGCGGGCCTTCATCGTCCCGAAGGTGACGATCTGGCCGACGCTGTCCCGGCCGTACCGCTCGCGGACGTACTCGATCACCTCGCCCCGGCGCTCGAAGCAGAAGTCCACGTCGATGTCGGGCATCGACACCCGCTCCGGATTCAGGAAGCGCTCGAAGAGCAGATCGAACCGGAGCGGGTCCACGCTGGTGATGCCCAGGCTGTACGCCACGAGCGATCCGGCGGCGGACCCGCGGCCCGGGCCGACCGGGATGCCGCGCTCGCGGGCCGCGGCGATGAAGTCCTGCACGATGAGGAAGTAGCCGGCGTAGCCCGCCCGGTTGATGACGCCGAGCTCGTAGTCCAGCCGCTCCTGGACGGCCGGAGGAAGCGGCGCGCCGTAGCGCTGCCCGGCGCCCCGGATCGCCAGATCCGCGAGCAGAGCCTCGTCGCTCGCGTACTCCGCCGGCCGGGGAAAGCCGGGGAGGTAGTACCGCTTCTCGAACTCGAACTCGCAGAGGTCGGCGACGCGGGCGGTGTTCTCCAGCGTCTCGGGCTGATCCTTGAAGAGCGTCCGCATCTCCCGCTCGGACTTGACGTACGACTCTTCGCCCAGGAAGCGGAACCGTTTGGGGTCGTCGAGGTCCGCGCCGGTGCCGATGGCGAGGAGCACGTCATGCGCCTCGGCGTCCTCCCGGCGCAGATAGTGTGCGTCGTTGGTCGCCACCACGCCCAGGCCCAGCTCCCGTCCCAGCCGGAGCATGCCTTCCATGACGACCCGCTCCTCCGGAATCCCGTGCTGCTGGATCTCGAGCCAGAACCCCTCCGGCCCGAAGAGATCGGCGAACCACTCGGCGCTCTTCTTCGCCTCGTCGTACCGCCCCTGCCGGAGCCAGAGCGCCACCTCGCCCGAGAGGCACGCGGCCAGGCAGACGATGCCTTCGTGGTGGGCCTCCAGCACTTCCTTGTCGATGCGGGGCCGGCGGTAGAACCCCTCGGTGAACCCGATGGACGAGAGCCGGATCAGGTTATGGTAGCCGGTGCGGTTCCGGGCGAGCAGCACGAGGTGGCTGTAGTGCGAGGGGGCCCACGCCGGCTTCTGCTGGTCGCGACGGGAGCCGAACGCGAGATAGGCCTCGAAGCCGAGGATGGGGCGGACCCCCTGCGCCTTGGCCTCCTCGTAGAACGACCATGCCGCGTGCAGGTTGCCGTGGTCGGTGACGGCGAGGCTGTCCATCCCGAGCTTGCGCACATGCGCGACCAGCTCCGGGATGCGGTTGGCCCCGTCGAGGAGCGAGTACTCGGAATGGGTGTGGAGGTGTACGAAGGCCATGACTTAGACAGCCGGAATGCGTTGCTCCCGGGATTCGAGCTCGCGCCACACCGCGTCAGTCGGCACTCCCCTCGCCTCGAGCAGCACCAGCAGGTGATACAGAAGATCCGCCGACTCGGCCGCGAGGCGCGGGCCGTCCTGCGCCAGCGCCGCGACGACGACCTCGACCGCCTCCTCGCCGACCTTCTGGGCGACGGCCGCCGGCCCCTGGTCCAGGAGCCGGGCGGTGTACGATCCCGCGGGCCGCGCGGCGGCCCGCGTCCGGATGGTTTCGGCGAGGCGGCCCAGGACGTGGGCGCCGGGATCCGGCGTGTGCTCGGTGTCCCCCTCCGGCGTCACCTCCGTGGCGAAACAGGTCCGGTCTCCGGCGTGGCAGGCCGGGCCCGTCTGCTCGACGCGATACAGGACGGTATCGCCGTCGCAGTCTACCCGGATCTGGCGGACCTGCTGGATGTGTCCCGACGTCTCCCCCTTCCGCCAGAGCGCCTTGCGGGAGCGGCTGAAGTAGTGGGCGTGGCCACTCGCCCGGGTCCGGCGGAGGGCCTCCTGGTCGGCGTACGCGACCATGAGCACATCGCCGGAGCGGTGCTCCTGCGCGACTACGGGGACCAGCCCGTCGGCATCGAATTTGATACGGGAGAGCCAGGCTTCGTCGGACACGGTCACAAGCTACCGGGGGGTCCGGCGATTGTCAAAGCTGTTGTCCTGTCTTATTTTGCTCGATTCCAGCCCGGGTCTCAACTCCTGCCGGAGCCATACCTTCGTGTCACTTAAGTCCACCCTGTTTGCGGCCATCGCCCTGGCAGGTCTTGTTGCATGTGGGAGCGATACCACGGGTCCGAGCCTCTCGGTCTGCGGCCTCGTGCCCCCGACGAGCGTTCCCGCCGGCGATATCTCCCTCTTCGACCCGACCGGCGGCCCTTGCGTGGCCGTGCCGTCAGTGCCGGCCGCCGGCACCGGCGGGGCCGAATACCTCTACATCGCCGCCGCCACCGCTGGCCAGCAGGACCCCACCGGGATCCTGGGGCCGTACAGCATCACCGGGGCCTCGCTCCCCGGGGTCACGGCCGACCAGGCCCCGCTCCCGTCGCCCCTGTTGAGCGCGTTCAAGCCGGCGCTGACGGCCGAGCAGTTCCACATGATGCTGCGCACGAGGGAGCGGCAGATCGCCGCCGATCCGCGGGCCGCCCTCTTTCGTGCGAGCGTGGCCCGGGTCCCGTCGCTGGCGGCCTCGCCGCCACCTCAACTCGGCGACATCAAGACCTTCTTCGTCTGCGGCAACATCAACTGCGACCAGCCGTTCGCCCAGGTCACGGCCGAGGCGAAGGAGGTGAGCGGCAAGGTCGCGATCTTCGTGGACACCACCGTCACCAGCGCGCAGAGCTACACGGCCGCGGATCTCACGAATATCGGCCAGCTGTTCGACAATTACCTGTACCCTATCGACACGACCAACTTCGGCCGCGAGTCCGACATCGATGGCAACGGCTTCGTGGAAGTCCTGATGACGCCGCAGATCAACCGGCTCAGCGGGAACTGCAACGTGCAGAAGAGCGTGATTCTCGGATACTTCTTCAGCCTGGACCTGGAGCCGTCGCTGCCGAACTCCAACGCGGCGGAGATCTTCTACAGCATCGTCCCCGATCCGAACAACACCACCTGCACGATTCCGAAGTCGTTCGCGGAGGACAACCTCGGCTCGACGTTCATCCACGAGTTCCAGCACATGATCAGCTACAACCGGCATGTGCTGGTGGCGGGCGGACAGTCGGAGGACACGTGGCTGAACGAGGGGCTTTCGCACTACGCCGAGGAGCTGGGCGGCCGGCTGATTCCCGACGCGCAGAACCCGTTGCTCCAGACCGGCGAGAACACGCTGGGCCAGTTCGCGTTCTCGGACTACGACAACGCCTACAACTACCTGAGGAACCCGGAGGCCGCCGCGCTGATCGAGTCCGATGCGTCCAGCGGGACGCTCATCGAGCGGGGGGCCAACTGGCTCATGGTGAAATGGCTGGCCAACCAGTTCGGCACCACTACGCCCGACTCCGCCCGATTCCTCGTGCCGAGCACGGATTTCACGCTCAAGCTGGAGAACACCAACCTGCTCGGCGCCGCCAACGTCGCGCAGCAGGCGGGCCAGCCGTTTTCCGACCTGGTGGTGTACTGGCAGGCGGCGAACTACCTGGACGACCTCCCCGGCTTCACGCCGACCAACCCGCGGCTCCAGTATGTCGGCTTCAACCTGCGGGCGGCCCTGGCGCAGCTCAGTCGGTCGCCGGCCTTCCCGCTGGTGCCGGACACGACCAGCGGCACCTATTCCCACGCCGGGACGCTTCGCCAGGGCTCGGCGCACCACGTCCGCGTCCTCCAGGCAGCCGGCGCGTCGTCCGTGCAGCTCAAGCTCTCCGGGCAGTCGGGCGGCCCTATCTCGCCCGCCCTGGTGCCGCGGGTGGGCCTGGTGCGGATCCGGTGACGCCGGGCCCATGGGCCGCGCCGGCATGATCTTCCTGGTCATCGTGGGCGCGTTGATGGCGGGCTACGGCACCGCCTACGTCGCCAGCGGGGACGTGCGGTACATCACTCGCGCCGGCATCGAGGAGACCCGGATCCTCGAGGCCCGGCGGCCCATCGCGAAGCTCGTCGCCGACCCCGCCACCGGGCCGGTGCTCCGGAGCCAGCTTCAGCTGGTGCTCGACACCCGCAACTACGCGGCGACGCTGGGCCTCGCCGCCAAGCAGACCTACACCACCTACGCGGACGTCGGCCGGGACACGCTGCTGCTCAACCTTTCGGCGGCCCCGAAGGACTGTATCTGCGCCTACACGTGGAAGTATCCCATCGTGGGGCGCATCCCGTACAAGGGCTTCTTCGACGTCAAGGCGGCCCGGCGGGAAGCCGATCAGCTCGCCGCGCGCGGCTACGACATCTACCTTCGTCCCGCCGCCGCGTTCTCCACGCTCGGCTGGTTCAACGACCCGCTGCTCTCGACCGCGCTCACGCCCGATTCGGTGGAGCTGGCGGCGCTGGTGTTCCACGAGATCGCCCACAACTCGCTCTACGTCCGTAGCGCCACGCCCTTCAACGAGAGCTTCGCCCAGCTCGTGGCCTATCGGGCGGCGGAGCACTTCTTCCGGGCTCGGGGGGACTCCGCCGCCGCCGAGCGCGCGGCCGACCGCTGGCACGACGAGATCGTCCTCGGGGCCTACTACGACTCGCTCGTCGCCCGGCTCCAGCCGCTCTACGATTCGCACCCCGCGCCCGAGGCGCTCGACTCCGGCCGCGCGGACATCGCCCGGTGGGCCCGGGCCGAGCTGGAGGGGCCGGTCGGGGCCCGGCTCCGGACCTACCGCATCGGCCGGCTGGCCGAGCGGCCCATCAATAACGCGCAGCTGGTGGGCGCCCGGATCTACCGGACGCGGCTCGATCTGTTCGACCGGTGGTACGAGCGGCACGACGCGGACGTGGCGAAGAGCGTGTCGGCGCTCCGGGACCTGGAGCAGGGGGCGGAGGGCGACAGCGCGCTGGCACGGCTCGAGGCCGCGGTGGGGAGCGGCCCGGCCAAACAGTAACGGGAGCCTCCCTCGCGGGAGTCTCCCGTTGCCGTTGCCGTTGGCGGTCCCGCGGTCTCCCGCGAGACCTAGTGCTTGGGCTTCGTGGTGTCGGGTGTCTCCCCCGGCTTGAGCTTCTTCTTCTTGGCCTTGTCCTTGTCGCTCATGGCCGTGTCCGTCGGCGTGACGGCGGAGGTGCCCGGGGCCACCGTAGGATTCTCCGGCGGCGTCATCTGCTTGGTCGAGTCCACCGCGCCCGTCTCGACGGGGGCGGGGGGCTTCTGGGGATATGGCTCCTGCTGCGCGCCGGCCGTCACGGTCACACCGGCGAGGGCGGCTGCCGTAAGCGTCGAGAGCAAGGTGAGGCGCTGGGTTCGCTGCATGTGACCTCCACGTGGATCGTCGGTCCTTCAGGCCTCCGCCGGGCACCCGGCGGCGACCGCGAGTGCTGAGCCTACTGCCCGGGCAAGGGGTGTCGCCGTGATGGTCGTCACCGGGTCTCTTCTCACCTTTCCCCGGCCGCACTAGGTTATCCGTCCATGGATACCACCTTCGTTACCCGCGAGCGCGACCGCATGTTGCGCGAGCTGGGCGAGTTCCTCTCGATTCCCAGCGTCAGCACCCTCCCCGACCACGCGCGCGACTGCCGCACCGCCGCGCAGTGGCTCATGGCCGAGCTCGAGCGGCTCGGCTGTCCCGTGGTTACCCTGATCGAAGGCAACGGCCATCCCGTCGTCTGGGCCGAGAGCCCGCCGGTCGAGGGGAAGCCCACGCTGCTCGTCTACGGCCACTACGACGTGCAGCCGCCGGACCCGCTCGACGAATGGGTCACGCCGCCGTTCGCGCCGACGGTCCGCGAGGGCAAGCTGTTCGCGCGCGGCGCGGCGGACGACAAGGGACAGGTGTACTGCCTGCTCAAGGCGTACGAAGCCGTTCGCGGTCCGGACGGCCGGCCGCCGGTCAACGTCCGGTTCATCTTCGAGGGCGAGGAGGAGTGCGGCGGCAACGTCATCTTCGATCTGCTGCGGCAGGAGCGGTGGCGGACCGACGTGGACGCCGCGCTCGTGCTCGACATGTCGTACTACGCGGCCGGCATCCCGGCGGTCTATACCGCGCTGCGCGGCATGTGCTACGCCGAGATAGTGGTGCGGACACTGGACCACGACCTCCACTCGGGCACCTACGGCGGGGTCGCACCCAACGCGATCGAGACGCTCGTGCGCATGCTGAGCCGGCTCAAGGAGCCGACCGGGGAGATCCGGATCCCGAAGCTGTACAAGGACGTGAAGGCGCCGCCCAAGGCGGAGCTCAAGGCGTGGAAGCGGCTGCCGTTCGACAAGCACGCGTACCTCGAGCACGAGGTCGGCGCGAGGGCGCTCACCGGCATCAAGAAGTACAGCATCCTCGAGCGGACCTGGGCGCTGCCCACATTCGAGATCCACGGCATCCGGGGCGGGTTCACCGGCGACGGCGCCAAGACGGTGATTCCCGCGCAGGCCACGGCCAAGGTGAGCCTGCGGCTGGTGCCGGGCCAGTCGCTGGAGCGGGTGCAGCGGCAGCTCGCGCGCGCCGTCGCGCGGGTCACGCCCAAGTACGCCGACGTCGAGGTGCGGCTGCTCCACGGCGGCGACCCGGTCGAGGTGGATACCAGCGACCCGGCCTTCGACGTGCTCGATGCCGCCTTCGAGGAAGTGACGGGCCGGAAGACCGTGCGCGCACGCGCCGGCGGCTCGATCCCGATCGTCCCCGAGCTCGGCGGCTCGGGCGCGCCGGTGCTGCTCACCGGCATCGGGCTTCCGGACGATCGCCTCCACTCGCCGAACGAGAAGCTCGACCTCGAGCAGCTCTGGACCGGCGTAGCGGTATTCGGACGATTCCTGGAGCTGTTCGGGGAGCGGGGCGGACAGCGGCGGGAAGCGGCAACGGAGACGGCGGAGGCGGCGACGGTCTAGTCGGCCTCCTCCGGCAGGACGGCGTCACGGCGCACCGGGCCGGAGTAGCGGGACTCGGTGCGCGCGTGGAGCTCGTCCACTCCGATGAGGGCGCGCACGGACGCGATGATGCCCGCGACGACGTCATCGGCCCAGTAGGGGTCGGGACGCTCGCCCGCGGGCAGTTTGGCTGCGCTGGTCTCGAGATAGCGGATGGCGGTGGTGATCCACTCGGTCTGTGCCGCCGCTACCGTGGCCCAGGACCCGGTGGAGCGGAGTTCCATCTCCTCGAGCGCCTTGAGGTGCGGCTCCAGTCCCCGGGTCACCGCAGGCCCGCGGAGGCGGTCCGCCACGAGCGTGAGTACGGAGCGGCGCTCCGATTCCTGTGGCTCGGGCAGCGGCGCCAGGTAGTGTCGCTGGTCGGCCACCATCTCCGCTAGGCGGATGCATACCGCCCGGATGGCCGGGAACAACGCGGACGGCGCCTCCTTCGACCAGCTCTCCGCGGCCCTCAGGATCTCGCCCACCCGCTGCTCGGCCTGGGCCTCCGGCGATGGCCGCTGTGTCACATCTGCCATGACAGGGAGGATGATGGGTCGGGGGCCCAAAGGCAACGGGGGCGCCGCCCGTGCCGCCGCCCCCGCCGCTAGCGCCGCGGCCCCCGTCGCATTCTGGAATAGTCGGGCCGTCCGTAGCGCTCCTCCGCCCACGGATCGCCCCGCATGTGGTAGCCGTTCTGCTCCCAGAACCCGGGGTAGTCCTCCGCCAGCAACTCGAAGCCGCGCACCCATTTCGCGCTCTTCCAGAGGTAGAGATGCGGGATCAGGAGCCGCACCGGCCCCCCGTGCTCGGGCGTGAGCGGCTCGCCGTCGTGCGTGAGGGCCAGGAGGTTGGCCGGTCGGTCGAGGTCGGCCAGCGGCACGTTGGTGGTGAAGCCCTCCTCCGCATGCACCAGCACGAACCGAGCTGACGGCAGCGGCCGGGCCCGCTGGAGCAGCGCCTGCACGGGAACGCCGCCGAAGACGTTGTCGAGCCGGCTCCACCGGGTGACGCAGTGGATGTCGCAGGCGGTTTCCTGCCGTGGCAGCGACGCGAGCTCGGCCCAGGTGAGCTCGAGCGGGGACGAGACGGCGCCGGTGACCGTGAATTTCCAGCGCGCCGTGTCCACGTCCGGCACGGTGCCGTAGTGGAGTACGGGCCATTTCCGGGTCAGGACCTGGCCCGGTGGCAGGCGCTCGCGGTCGGCGCGGGTATCGACCCGCGGTGCCGCAGGCTGGGAGTCGGGTGCAGTGCTCATGATCGGTTCCGGGTCGGCCCTCGCACAGACAACTGCACACCACAGAGACACGGAGGCACGGAAACAGACACTTGCAGGTTGTTCCTCTGTGGTTGTCCTCTGTGTCTTTGTGCCTCTGTGGTGTGTAGTTTCATGCCGACCGCCTCAGAACGCCCGCTGGCTCGCCCCGGTTCCGTCGGCTTCAAGCGTGCCGGCCACCGGCTCCCGCTCGAATGTGCCGCCGAACGTCTCGACCACCACGGACCGGGTGCGCGTCCAGAGCGCGGCCGGGTTGTCGCGCCCGCCCCGCTCCCGGGCGACGCTGGTCATGACGACGCCCTGGATGCCGCAGGGAACGATGAGATCGAACCCGGTCAGCTCACTGGTGACGTTGAGGGCGAAGCCGTGCAGCGTCACCCATTGCTTCACGTGAATGCCGAGGCTGGCGATCTTCCGGCCCCGCGTCCATACCCCGGTGAGCCCGGGGTTCCGCTCGGCCGGTATCTCGAGACGCCCCAGTGCCGCGATGAGCGATGCCTCCAGGCGGCGCAGGTACCAGTGCAGATCAGGGCGGTGTTGCGCGAGGTCGAGGATCGGATACCCCACCAGCTGGCCCGGTCCGTGCCAGGTCACGTCGCCGCCGCGCTCCACCTCCACCACCTCCACGCCCCGGCGCGCCAGCTCCGCCGGCGGAAGCGGGAGGCTGCCGGCGCGGGTGCCCCGGCCCAAGGTGACAACGGGCTCGTGCTCCACCAGCAGCAGCAGGTCGTCCGCGATCTCCCCGGCGAGGCGCCGGCGGGCCAGCGTACGCTGGAGTTCCAGCACTTCGCCGTACGCCCGCCGGCCGAGATCGAGGACCACGATGGGCCGGGTCATGGGCGCGCGGCACGCCGGGCGCGCAGGGCGCAGGCTGACCCTCCCGCCAGGAGCAGCGCGGCCAGGCCGATGAGGCCGGGCTGGCCCGCCAGCTGGTGGACCGGCACGGCCACGAGCATGAGCACGACCGTCGCGAAGGCGCTCGAGAGCGCCAGCACGGCCCGGCGGTAGAGCGAGCCGATCGGCGCGAGCAGCCACCACGCCGCGGCACCGGCCATCACGAACCCTCCCAGTGTTCCCGCGAGCAGGAGGGTGGCCGCGGCCGAGCCGGCCGCTCCGCCTGGGGGGTGGCCGACCGGCGCGCCTGCCATGAAGCCCGACCGCAGCACGTCCACGCCCAGTACCGCGAGCGTCACCACCGCCGTGCCGAAGAGCGCGGCGGCCGCCACGCCCGAGGTGGCCACCCGGACCGGATTCAGATGTGGAGCACCCGGCCCATCGAGTCGAGGGCCGCCTCGGCGATGGCCTCCGACAGCGTCGGATGGGCGTGGATGGCGAGATCCACCTCTTCCACGGTGTACTCGTTGGTACGGGCGACGACCAGCTCGTGGATGATCTCCGAGGCGTGCGAGCCCACGATGTGGGCGCCCACGATCTCGCCGTAGCGGGTGTCGCGGATGATCTTCACCAGCCCTTCGGTCTCGTTGGCCGTCCGCGCGCGCCCGTTGGCGCTGAAGGGGAATCGGCCTACCTGGATCGGGAGCCCCTTGGCGCGGGCCTGCTCCTCCGTGAGGCCGACGCTCGCGACCTCCGGATGGCAGTAGGTGACGCTGGGCACGTTGGTGTAGTCGATGGGCCGGGGCGGGTGCCCCGCGAGCAGCTCGGCCACGTGCACGCCCTCGCGGCTCCCCTTGTGCGCCAGCATCGGTGGGCCGGCGACGTCGCCGATGCAGTAGACGCCGGCGGCCGTCGTCTCCAGCGTGGCCGGGTTCACCTGCACGAAGCCGCGGTCGGTGAGCTGGACGCCCGCTTCGGCGAGGCCCAGGTCCTCGGTGTTGAGCGCGCGCCCCGCGGCCATCAGCACCCGGTCGGCTTCGATCTTCTCGTTCTTGCCGCCGGCCTCGAGCTCGAGCACGACCTTGTCCTTGCCCGCCGCGGCGCTGGTGATCTTGGCGCCCGCGTGGATCGTGATGCCCCGCTTCCGGAAGCTCTTGGCGAGCGCGTCGGACGCCTCGGCGTCCTCCAGCGGGAGGATCCGCGGCAGCACCTCGATCAGGGTGACCTTGCTGCCGAAGGCGTTGAACACGTCGGCGAACTCCGAGCCCACCGCGCCGGCGCCCACGATCGCGAGCGAGGCCGGGGCCTGTTCCAGGAACAGGGCCTCGTCCGAGCTGATGACCGTGGTCCGGTTGAGCTCCAGGCCGATCTGCGGCAGGCCCTTCACCCGGGAGCCAGTCGCGAGCACGACCGCCCTGGCGGCCGTGTGCACGTCGGCTCCCACCTGCACCCGCTTGCCGGGGAGCAGCTTCCCGGTCCCGCGGAGCACGGTGATTTTGTGCTTCTTCATGAGGAACTCGACGCCCCTCGAGTTCTGGTCGGCCACCTTGCGGGACCGGCGCATGGCCACGCCGTAGTCGGTCTTGAGCTCGCCGGTCGCGAGTCCCAGGTCCTTGGCGTCGTGGCGGATGACGTTGGCGACGTAGGCGCTGTGCAGCAGGGCCTTGGTCGGAATGCAGCCGATGTTGACGCAGACGCCCCCGAGCTTGTCGCGCTCGACGAGGGCGGTCGCGAGGCCGAGCTGCCCGCAACGGATGGCGCAGACGTAGCCGGCCGGGCCCCCGCCCACGATGATGACGTCGAAGTTGGCCAAGACAGCCCTCGGAGGTGAGAGGTGAGAGGTGAGAGGGAAGGGATGAGAGGAGTCTCGCCCTCTCACCTCTCACCTCTCACCAGACCATCGCCAGCGGATTCTCCAGCATCCCCTTCAGCGTCTGCAGGAACCGCGCGCCGGTCGCGCCGTCGATGACCCGGTGGTCGCAGGACATCGTGAGCCGCATCCGGCGCCGGAGCGCCACCGCGCCGCCGTGCTCCGCCGGCCGTGAGGCGATCCGGCCCACCGCCAGGATGCCCGCCTCCGGCGGGTTGATCACGGCCGTGAACTCGTCGATGTCGAGCATCCCCAGGTTCGAGATGGAGAACGTCGCGCCGGTGTACTCCTCCGCCGTGAGCCGGCGGTCCCGGGCCTTCGCGGCCAGGTCGCGGGCCTCGGCGCCGATCTCCCGCAGTGTCTTCCGGTCCGCGTGGCGGATCACCGGCGTGATGAGCCCGTCCTCGATGGCGACCGCCATTCCGATGTGGACCTCGCTCCAGTAGCGGATGCGGTCCTCCTGCCACCACGCGTTGCACGCCGGATGCTGCCGCAGCGCCGTCGCCACGGCCTTGATGATGATGTCGTTGAACGACACCTTGACCTCGCTGGCGGCGGCGAGCATCGCCTCGCGGGCCTCCCACACCCGCTCCATGTCCACCTCGGTCGTGAGGTAGAACGTGGGGACCGGCCCGATGGACTGCACCAGGCGCCGCGCGATCGACTTGCGCATCTGGCTGAGCGGCACGTCGGCGAAGGGCTCGCCGGGGGCGGGGGCGGGGATGGGGGCCGGCGGGACCGGGCGAAGCGGGGCGGGGGCTCGGGCGGTCGCCGGGGCGGGCGCGGCCGCGGCCGGGCGGGCTGGATGGGCGGTCTCCAGGTCCCGCAGGACGATGCGCCCCTCCGGCCCCGAGCCCTGGACGGCCCGCAGGTCGAGCCCCTGCTCCTGCGCGATCTTCCGCGCGAGCGGCGAGGCCTTGATGCGGCCTGATGCCGGCGGCGCTGGAGCGGGGGCCGCCGACGGGGGCGGCGCAGGCGGGGCGGGCTTCTGCGACGCCTGCTGCGCTCCCTTCGCGGCGGCGCCGGCACCGGCACCGGCGCCGTTCCCGGCGGCCGCGGGCACGGTTTCCCCCGGCTGCCCGATGAGCGCGACCGGCGACGACACGGGCACCGTCTGTCCCGCCGCCACCGTCTGGCGCAACAGCACCCCGCCTACCCGGGCCACCAGTTCCATCACCGCCTTGTCGGTCTCCACTTCCGCGAGCACGTCGCCCACGGCGACGGTCTCGCCCTCCTGCTTCTTCCACTCGACCAGGCGGCCCTCTTCCATGGTGGGCGAGAGCGCTTCCATCACGACTTGGGTGGCCATGGCTACGCTGGGCTCGTCATCGGTAGAGCACCCGCCCGACGGCATCCACGATCTTCGCCGCGTCGACCTTGGCGGCCTTCTCCAGGTGCTTGTTGTAGGGCATCGGCACGTCGGCGCCCGTGACCCGGAGCACCGGAGCGTCGAGCTGATCGAACGCCTCGCGCTGGATCACGTCCACCACCTGCGCGCCGACACCGGCGAACGACCACCCCTCTTCCGCCACGACGCACCGGTGCGTCCGGCCCACCGACCCGAGCAGCGCGGCCGAATCGAGCGGCCGAATCGTACGGAGATCCAGCACTTCCGCGCTCACGCCTTCCCCGGCGAGCTGCTCGGCGGCCTTGAGCGCCACGGCCACCGTCTTCGAATGGCAGACGATGGTGACGTCGGTGCCGGCGCGCTTCACGTCGGCCCGCCCCAGCGGAACCAGGTGCTCGCCGTCCGGGACCTCGCCCTTCAGGTTGTAGAGCATCTCGCCCTCGATGAAGACCACCGGGTCGTCGTCCCGGATGGCGCTCTTGAGCAGCCCCTTGGCGTCCGCCGGCGTCGCCGGCATCACGACCTTGAGGCCCGGGATGTGGGCGTAGTAGCTCTCGAATGCCTGGGAGTGCTGGGCCGCCAGCTGGAGCGCGGCGCCGCCGGGCCCGCGGAAGACGGCGGGCACGCCGATCTGGCCGGCGGACATGTAGCGCATCTTGGCCGCGGAGTTCACCAGCTGGTCGATCGCCAGCAGGGCGAAATTCCAGGTCATGAACTCGATCACGGGACGGAGTCCCGCCATCGCTGCGCCCACGCCGACGCCGGCGAAGCCCAGCTCGGTGATGGGCGTGTCCACCACCCGCATGGGTCCGAACTCGTCGAGCAGGCCGCGGCTCACCTTGTAGGCGCCCTGGTAGACACCCACTTCCTCGCCCATCAGGAAGACGCCGTCGTCCCGGCGCATCTCCTCCCGCAGGGCGGCGTTCAGGGCGTCGCGATAGGTCAGGGTCGTCACCGGCGTCCCGGTCATCCCTTCTCCGGGGCGTACACGTCGGCGAACAACGCGCCCGGCTCCGGGTCCGCCGCCTCGTCGGCAAATCGATACGCGTCCGCGATCTCCGCCGTGACCTCCGCGTCCAGCGCGCGCACCGCCGGCTCGTCCATCAGCCCGTCGGCCATCAGCTTCTGCGACCAGAGGGCGATCGGGTCCCGCTTGCGGTGCTCCTCGACCTCCTCCTTGGTCCGGTAGTGCCCGTGGATCGGGTCGGACATCGAGTGGCCCATGAACCGGTAGGTCCGCACCTCCAGCAGGGTCGGCGCCTTCTCGATCCGGGCCCGCTCCACGGCCCGGTCCATGGCGTTCTTCATCGCCAGCACGTCCTGCCCGTCCACCACTTCGTTGATCATGTCGTAGGAGGAGGCGCGCTCGGAGATGTCGTAGAGCGCGCTCGCCCGCTCCAGCGCGGTGCCCATGCCGTAGCGGTTGTTCTCGCAGATGTAGACGCAGGGCAGCTTCCACAGCGCCGCCATGTTGAGCGCCTCGTGGAACGCGCCGTTGTTCACCGCCGCCTCGCCGAAGTAGCACACGGCGACCTGCTCGGTGCCGCGGTACTTGGCCGCGAAGGCCATCCCGGTGGCGAGCGGGATGTGCCCGCCCACGATGCCGTGGCCGCCCATGAACCCGCGGGCCGCGTCGAACAAGTGCATCGAGCCGCCCTTGCCACCCGAGCAGCCGGCGGCCTTGCCGAAGAGTTCGGCCATGACGGCCCGCGCGGGGATCCCGCGGGCCAGCGCGTGGCCGTGCTCGCGGTAGGAGCAGACGATGTAGTCGTCGGGCCGGAGTGCGGCGATCGAGCCGACCGCCACGGCCTCCTGGCCGATGTACAGGTGGCAGAACCCGCCGATCTTCCCCAGGCTGTACGCCTCGCCGGCCTTCTCCTCGAAGCGGCGGATCAGGAGCATCTCGCGGAGCCACAGGCGGTACTGGTCGGCCGCGCCGGCGTCGGCGGGCCGGGCGGCCCCGCCTCCCCGCGTGCGCCGCGCGGCGGTGGAGCCCGCCATCAGCGTGCGGCGCCCCGCGCCCGGTCGATCTGGGACCACGCGTGGTAGGAAGAGCGGGTGAGCGGGCTCGACTCCACGTGTCTGAAGCCGAGCGCGAGCCCGATGGCCCGCAGCTCGGCGAACTCGGCGGGGGTGTAGTAGCGGGCGATCGGCAGGTGGCCGTCCGACGGCCGGAGGTACTGGCCGAGGGTCACGATATTGACGTCGCTCCGGCGCAGGTCCTTGAGGCAGCGCAGGATCTCGTCCCACTCCTCGCCCAGCCCGAGGATGATGCCGGACTTGGTGAGCGCGCCCGGGGCCATGCGCCGCGCCCGCGCCAGGAGCTCGAGCGCCCGGTCGTAGCGGCCTCCGGGCCGGGCCAGACGGTAGAGGCGCTCGGTCGTCTCGAGATTGTGATTGAGGATGTCGGGCTCGGCCTCCATCACGAGCCGGAGCGCGGCCTCGGATCCCTTGAAGTCGGGGATCAGCACCTCCACCGACGTCTCCGGGAGCCGGGCGCGGATCTCGCGGATGCAGGCGGCGAAGATCTCCGCGCCCCCGTTCACGAGGTCGTCGCGATCCACCGATGTGATCACCACGTGGCGGAGCCCCATCCGCTCCACGGCCTCAGCCAGCCGGGCTGGCTCGAGCGGATCGTACGCCGTCGGCGTGCCGTGGGCGACCGCGCAGTAGGTGCAGTTCCGGGTGCAGACGTCGCCCAGGATCATGAACGTCGCGGCCTTGTGCTCCCAGCACTCGCCGATGTTCGGGCAGCGCGCCTCCTCGCACACCGTGTGGAGGCCGAGCTCCCGCATGAGCCCCTTGAGCGTGACGTAGGCGGGCCCGCCGGGCGCCTTCACCTTGAGCCAGCCGGGCTTGCGAGGGGTGACGAACGGGATCACGGCCGGAGGAACGGGAGCAACGCCGGCGGCGCCCGTGAGGACGGGCGCCCGCGGTGAGAGCTGTATGAGTTCGGCCTGCGGTACCGCCACCAACCCCTCCGGGATTCGGCGAGAAACGGCCTCCGGCCGCTTCTAACCTAGCCCCGGTTGGCGGCGGTTTCTACTGCTGCGGGGCTGCCGCCGCGGGCGCGGTGGCGCGGCTCGAGCAGGTCCGCTGGAGCGTCGCGGCGGCCTCTTTGGCTTCGGGGCTGGTCTCGATCGTATTGAGGACCGGACCGGTCTGCCCGAAGTATTCGGCCGCGGTGGACGCGGTCACCTTGAGATCGGTGCCCGCGGCGCCGGCCTGCGCCTGCGCCTCGAGCAGGTCCCACGTCTTCCGGAACTGCACGTTGGAGAAGGTGATCTTGGGGTTCACCTTCCGGGCCGTCGTGCGGAGCGCGTCCTTGTCGTACGAGGTGCGCTGGTATCCCAGGGTCTCGAACTCCTTCATCACGCACTGGAAGGCGTCCGCCGGGGCGAGCTGGCTCTCCGACATGGACGAGGTGGCGATGGCGTGGCCGCAGGCGGCGAGGAGCGCGGCGGACGCGACGAGCAGCGCGGACTTGATCAAGGTCGGGCCTCGGACGTAGGGGTGGAAAGCGAGCGACCCTCCGAAGAGGGTCGCTCGAAATGCGTGCTGCAGTATAACCGGGTCGGCTAGAAGAAGAGCATGAAGCCGAGGGCCGGCGCCCACTGGGTGTTCTTGCTGCCCACGGTGACGCCGCCCACCTTGCCCTTGGTCCACCAGTAGTCGAACTCGCCCACGACCTTGAGCGACTTCGTGGCCTGGTAGTAGAGCCCGCCCGAGACCAGCGTGTTCTCGGTCCGGAAGCTGCCCTCGTTGTTCGCGTTCTTGAGGTAGCTGGAGCCGTAGCTGCCGGCGATCGTGAGCTTGCTGGCCGTCGGGGTGACGGTCACCTGCCCGATGAACCCGTAGGACTTGCGGGCGTCATCGTTGCCGGCGCCGAGGTTGCTCGACCCGGCGATGCCGTACAGCGTGGTGCCGATGCCCTTGCCGTAGTAGCCGGACCCGGTCACCGAGAACATGGACTGCTCGTACCGAAGGCCGCCGCTGCCGCCCCAGCCGGTCATGCTGGTGCCGCCGGTGGGCGCGTCCTTGGTGCTCTGGAGCGTGCCACCGAGCCAGCCCTTGAACCCGCTCTGCGCGTAGGTGAACTCGGCCTCGACCCGCGGGATCTGGGTGAAGGCGTAGTTGCCCACGGACGCCGCCTCGAACAAGCCGATCGAGAACGAGTACGGCTGTCCGGCCTTGGTCGAGTAGGTCATCTGGGCCCGGAAGTTCGGGTAGACGTAGCCGAACCCGATACGGCCCAGGGTCGTGCCGGCGCCGCTGCCCGGGGTGCCGTTGCCGGTGGCCCCGACGCCGAACAGCGTCTGGTCGGTCAGGATGTTCTGGCGGTTGAACAGACCCAGCTCACGCCCGACGAGCAGCTGGCCCCAGTCGCCGCCGATGGTCAGGTACACCTGACGCATGTCGATCTGGGCGCCGAAGCAGTCGTTCACGCCGGTGGCGCAGTTGACCTGCGGGGCGAAGCCGAAGTGCACGCCGAGGTCGGTGTTGCCTTCCTTGCCCTTGGCGTCGAACACCGCGAAGGCCGGGAGCAGGCCCGTGGTGATCCGGGTGGCGCTCACCGCGCCGCCGCCGGGCGTTAGCCCTCCAGGCGTCACGGTCGTCCCGCCGGTGTTGCTCTTCTCGTAGTAGAGGAACGCGTTCACGTTACCGGAGAACGTGAAGTTCCAGCCGTTACCCATCTGCATCGTGAGGCCTTGCGCGTGGACGGTATTCGCCGCCCCCAGCGCCAGCCCCAAGCAAACCAGCCCGATCCGCTTCATAGGTGCGCTTCCCTCAGAGTTGAGTTGACTGATCCACGACAGCCAGCTGCGAAACTCACCTGCACCACGTGCATCAGAGAGCGCTAGTTCGTTGTGCTTCGTTTGCCGGACGAAACAGCGTTTCGGTCACCTCCAGCGTCAAGCGTGAGCGGGGCCGCGCGGATCGTCCGCGCCTCGGTCCCCTGGTGAACGGCCTCCCCCACCCTCGGACGAGCGCGCCGCCGGTTGGCGGCCGGCGACGCGCCCCGTGCCGGGGTCCTTACATCTTCTTCGTCTTCTTCGTGGTCGCCTTGGCGGCGGGCGCGCCCTTCGGCAGGCCGAAGACCATGACCGCGTCGCCCAGCGGATAGCTGATCTGGAAGTTGCCGCCGCACGCCACGCCGATGTACTGCTCGCCCTCGAACTCGAACGTCATCGGGGCCGAGTTGCAGCCCGCGCCGGCGTTGAACTGCCAGAGCAGCTTGCCGTTCTTCGAGTCGTAGGCGTTGAAGTTGCCGTTGCCTTCACCCGTGAAGGTGAGCCCGCCGGCGGTCGAGAGCGCGCCGCCCATCATCGGCTGCTCCACCTTGTTCTGCCACGCGATCTTGCCGGTGGCCAGGTTCATGGCGGTGAAGAGGCCGTACTGCGGCTCGCCCGCGATGGCAACGAACGCCGAGCCGAGCCAGAGCCGGCCCTTCTCCCACGGGGCGTTGTGGGTGATGTAGTTCATGGGCTGGTGCAGCCCGGCCACGAACGCGTAGTTGAGCGTCGGATCCACCGAGATCGGCGACCACTCCGAGCCGCCGTTCGCGCCCGGCAGCATCCGCGTGCCGTTGGCCGTCGGGAGGGCGAACATGTTCTCCTGCGGCGTGAAGTTCTCGGTCTTGCGGATCAGCCCGCCGGTGGCCGCGTCGAGCACGTAGACCCACGCCGTCTTGCCGGCGTGGACCACCACCTTCTTGCCGCCCAGGGTGGTCACTACCGGTGGGGAGACGGCATCGAGGTCCCAGACGTCGTGCGGCACGGTCTGGTAGTACCACTTGGTCTTCCCGTTCGACGCGTCGATGGCCACGATGCAGTCGGTGTACAGGTTGTCGCCCGGGCGGATGCCGCCGTCCAGGTCGGGCGACGGGTTGCCGACCGCGACGTAGATCGTGCCGGACTCGGGGTCGTAGGCCGGCGTCATCCACACCCCGCCGCCGCCGTTCTTCCACGCGTCCGCGTACTTGGCGCTGTCCGCTTTCTCCGCCGCGACGTCGCGGTGCAGGTCGGCGCCGTCCGCCGTATGCGCCGGCCAGGTGCCCCACCAGCCATTGGGCGCCGCCGCGTCGAACGTCGGGTCGCCTTTGGGCGCCGGGATCGAGTACCAGCGCCACACCTGCTGGCCGCTCACCGCGTTGTAGGCGGTGACGTGGCCGCGGATGCCGTACTCGCCGCCCGAGATGCCGACGATCACGTTGTCGCCGATCACGAGCGGGGCCGCGGTGAGGCTGTAGCCGAACGCCGGGTCCGCGACCTGGATGTCCCACAGGACGCTGCCGTCGTTCCGGTTGAGCGCCACGAGGTGGGCGTCCAGCGTGCCCATGTAGACGTGCGGGCCGTGCACGGCGACGCCGCGGTTGTTCGGGCCGCAGCAGAAGATGGTCGTGCCCAGCTTATGCTCGTAGCGCCAGAGCTGCTTCTTGGTCTTGAGGTCGTAGGCGATCAGCGTGTTGTACGGGGTGGTCACGTACATCGTGCCATCGACCACGATCGGGGTGTTCTCGAAGGAGCCGAGCTTGGAGATGCCGGTCTGGAACATCATCTGCGGCACCAGGTGCCCGACGTTGGCGGTGTTGATCTGCTTTAGCTTGGAGTACCGCTGATTCCAGTAGTTCCCGCCGTAGATCATCCAGTTGCCCGGCTCGTCGGCCGCATGCAGGAGCCGTTGGGTGGTGACCTCCGGCGGCTGCACGGCACCTCCGCCCGGGGTCTGCGCGACGGCGACGCCCGCCGAACAGAGCAGCGCAGGGGCGACCAACCATCGGGACGTGATCCTCATGGCTCCGGTCTCCTTAGAGATTTGAAGAGCTGATACGTGGATGTTCGGCCGTGTCGCGCACGGCAGGCTCTGGGTCGCCAGCTAAATGGACTTGGTCCCGGATTTCCGACGCTTCCTGCAACATCCCGGAAGCAGCCCGCCACGACGGTTCCACTTTCGGTCGAACCTTGGCCACGTCGGAGACGCTTTGCGACACCGCAATCCCTGGTCGCCGGACAGCGACGCTCCAGGGGTCCTACGCCTTTGTTATGAATGGCCTTACAAAATGGCTCCTCGCGGTCCGGAGTCAAGAGGCGACCGGCTCCTGACTGGCCGATTCCCGACCGGCTCCTCGGGAATTGCTAACGGCGGCTGCAGCAGTTAATTGATTGTACGTCAACTACTTACGATATTATGCAACCCGGTGCGCCCGTCCCGCGCTGCTCACTTAAGCAACAGCGCGGCCTTGCCCAGCGTCTGCACCACGCCCCAGGCGAGGGGGATTCCCACGAGGAGCCAGCTGAACACCAGCAGGCCCGTCTGCCCGCCACCGTCCGAGCGCCCGTCATTGGCTTCGGTCATTGTCTGCTCTCCGACATTAGATGCGCGGCCCCCGGAAATGACGCGATCACCCCTTGGCCCCGCTCATCCGCAGGGCGTGCCCGGCCGCTTCGGCGGCCAACTCGTCCGCGCTCATGTAATGGTGCTCGTCCACCGGCCGGACCGCGAGGTTGCAGAGGAACCCGATCACGAGCAGCCCGGCCATCAGGTACATGGTGAAGTCGTAGGCGTGCGCGCCGGGGACCCCGTGGTCCCGCTGGTATTCCCGGATGTAGTTGACCAGGACCGGGCCGGCGACGCCCGCAGCCGACCAGGCCGTGAGGAGCCGCCCGTGAATGGCCCCCACGAACTGCGTGCCGAAGATGTCCGACAGGTACGCGGGGATCGTCGCGAACCCGCCACCGTACATCGTGATGATCACGGCGGTACAGCCCACGAACAGCTCGACGCTGCCCAGCCGGCCGGCGTACGGGATCGCGATGTAGAGCAGCGGCCCGAGCGTGAAGAAGACGGCGTAGGTCGTCTTGCGCCCCAGCCGGTCGGAGGCGGAGGACCAGGCGAATCGGCCCGCCATGTTGAAGATGCTGAGGAGCCCGACGAAGCCGGCTGCCGCGCTCGCCTTAACCGCGCCCGAGAACATCTCCTGGATCATCGGTGATGCCTGCTCGAGGATGCCGATGCCGGCGGTCACATTCAGGAACAGGACGGCCCAGAGCAGGTAGAACTGCGGGGTTTTGATGGCTTCGTCCACGTGTACGTGGGCCCGGGTGATCATCGCCTGGGTCGCCGCCGGCGGCGTCCAGCCCGCCGGCTTCCAGTCCGGCGCCGGGACCCGGAAGAGAAACGCCCCGAAGAGCATGAAGGCGAAATAGACGATCCCGAGCGTGACGAAGCTCTCGGCCACGCCCACGGACGTCGCGCTCTTGTAGTGGTCCATCAGCATCTGGGAGAGCGGGCTGGCGATCAGGGCGCCGCCGCCGAAACCCATGATCGCCATGCCGGTCGCCATGCCGCGGCGGTCGGGGAACCACTTGATCAGGGTGGAGACCGGGGTGATGTAGCCCAGCCCGAGCCCGCATCCGCCGAGGAACCCGTAGCCGAGATAGATGAGCCAGATAACGTGGGTCTTCACCCCGACGGCGGAGATCAGGAACCCCAGCCCCCAGCAGCAGGCCGCGGCCACTCCGCTCTTGCGCGGGCCCGCCCGCTCCAGCCAGCGCCCGAAGACGGCGGCGGAGAGGCCGAGCATGACGATGGCCAGCGTGAAGATCCAGGCGAGCTCGGGCTGCTTCCAGTCGCCCGGGGCCGGCTGGGTAATGCCGATGGCCTTGGTCAGTGGCAGCTTGAAGACGCTGAAGGCGTAGACCTGGCCGATGCACAGGTGAATCGCCAGCGCCGCCGGCGGGACGAGCCAGCGGTTGAATCCCGGGCCGGCGACGATCCGCTCCCTGCTCAAGAATCCCGCCATGCGTTTCTCCGGAATTAGGTTACGGGCCGCGCGCTGCGCCAAGCCGCATGAACATACAGAGCCCCCGAACGAGGAGCCAGACCGGGTATGCCGCGTGCCGCCGTTGTCGCAGTGCTGACTTTCCTCTATATGCGGGCCCCGGCCCTCTGGTCGCAAGCAGCGGCGCCCGGACCCGCGCCCCAGGCGCCGGCCGCATGGCTCGTCGCGGACACGGCCGCCCGGACCGTCACCCTGACCCTGGACGTCACCGCGCCCGCCGGCTCACCGTCCGCCCTCCTCGCGGGCCACCGCGCCGGCGACGTCGAGATCGTGGTGCCGCTCAGCTGGACCGTGACCTGGCACTGGCAGTCCAGCGACAGCACCGCGCCTCATAGCCTCGTCGTCATGGTCGAGCGGGAGAAGCTGCCGCTCCAGGGCGGTGAGCCCGCGCTGGACAACGCCATGACCCGGATGCTGACCACCGGCCTCAAGGCGGGCCAGACCGACGTCACGACGTTCACCGCGGATCAGGCGGGCTGGTACTGGCTGCTGTGCGGGGTGCCGGGCCACGCCCTCAAGGGGGAGTGGCTGGGGCTTCGGGTGGATCCGGACGCGAAGGGACCTGAGGTAAGAGGTAAGAGGTGAGAGGTAAGAGGCGAGAGGTAAGAGGGAGAGGGCCCTCTCACGTCTCACCTCTTACCTCTCACCCAGGAGTCGCTCGACCTCCCCTTCGAACTGCCGCACCAGCCGGGCGTGCTGCGCGCCCGTGGCCGGGCCGTAGAATCCCGCGTGCACCAGCCGCACCCGGCCATCCCGCCCCAGGAACACGGTGGTCGGGAAGGCGGTGAAGCCGTGAAGCTGCGGCAGCGCCTCAGCTGCGAGCTCGGTGTCGTTGATGCCGGCCAGCAACAGCGGGAACCGAATCCCGTACTTCCGGCGATAGCGCCGCACCTGGCGGCCATCCACCGCCGTATCGCCGGTGACCTCGAATGCGAGGCCGACGATCTCCAGCCCCCGGGCGTGATACTTGTTCCACAACCGGACCAGCGTGGGCGCGGCGTCGTGGCAGGTGGGACACCAGGTCCCGAAGACGTCCACCAGTACGATCCTGTTCCGGAAGCGCGCGTCGGTGTTGGAAACGAGCCGCCCGTCCAGGTCGCGGAAGGCGAAGCGAAAGGGCTGGGTCGTGTCGGCCCGCGTGACCGCGGTGGGCGGCGTGAGGTGGGGGGCTCCCGTGCTGCGGACCGCCGTCCAGCCGGTCTGGCTCCGGAGCCCCGCGTGGAAGACGCCGCGAAGCGTGTCCCCGTCGAGCCGGCCGGTGAGCAGGTAGACGAACGAGCCGTCGAAGTGGGCCAGAAAGAAGCTGTCCGCCTCCGCCCGGCCCCAGAAGTGGCCGTAGTCGCCGCTGTTGGAAACGATCGTCCCCTCGAGTCCAGCCGGGCCGTTCCGGATCTCGAGGACCCGCGGGCTCGCGCCCCAGTCCCCGAAGAAATTCGCGTCCCACTGTCCCACCAGCCGGTCGGAACCGCGCCCCTGCCGCCATTCCCCCCGAGCGGCCCGGAACGGGATCACTCTCGGGCCGCGGTTGCCGACGTTGCTGTACGCGCCCACCAGCGAGTCTCCTTGCACCACCGCGGAGATCGTCGCTGCGTAGTCGGCGATGTCGAGCACGACGCTGTCGCCCGCCACCCGCACTGTGGAGACGGCGTCGCAGCGGTCGCCGTTGCAGAGCCGCCCGCGCCAGCCGCCGCGGGGGCCGTCGATTACGAGCCGGAAGCGGAGCGGCCCGCCGGCGAGGTCGAGCACCGCGCGCCAGGGGCCGGCGGGGCCGGGAGGTGAGAGGCGAGAGGTGAGAGGTGAGAGGTGACGGGGAGCAGCCGGCAGCGCCATCGTGCCGGCCAGCACGGTACCGAAGACGGCTCGCAGCCCCCTCTCACCTCTCACCTCTTACCTCTCACCTTTTCTCGTACCGTTCCCCTGCAGCCACCGGCGCCGGCAGGCTGTTGCCCGGCCAGGGTGCGGGGCAGGCGTAAACCGAGCTGTAGGCGCAGAACGGGTTGCGGGCACGGTTGAAGTCGATGCGGTAGCGGCCGTCCGGCAGCGGCGTCAGGCTCACGAACCGGCCCGCCGGATAGCTGCCCCGGCCGTTCGTGAGATCACGGAAATAGATCTCGAGGTCGCTTTCGTCATCCTCGCCCGGGATGCGGCGGACGGTAAGCCGGGTCGTCGCGCCGCCTGCGGTGATGCCCACGGTCCCCGCCTCGGCGGCCTCCACCTCCGTGCCGTCCACCGCGAGCAGCCGGACCGCAGCGGGCCGGCGGGGCGGCTCGAGGGCGACGGTCAACACCATGGTTGAGTCGTACGGAAAGTAGGCCGGCGGCGGACCGCTTCGCGGGGGGCCGAAGACCGAAACCACGGTGCGGCCCGGCTCGCCGCTCGCGACCAAGGTGTAGGCGCCGAGCAGGACCGGACGCCCGCGCGGGAGGGCGCGCGCGGCGCCGCGGCCCTC
>Ga0187823_10000015_pt1 | contig 31616 bp, 32 predicted proteins | sample NC_wetland_sal_i_12_FD_132968 | JGI IMG/M metagenome (GOLD analysis project Ga0187823, IMG submission 132968) | Wetland sediment microbial communities from Neuse River Estuary, North Carolina, USA - SourceSoil_3 | ecosystem: Environmental > Aquatic > Freshwater > Wetlands > Sediment | place...
GGCGGCGGTGTCGGTGTCGTCGGCGGTGGCGTGGGTGGCGGTGGCGTGGTCGGGGGCGGTGGCGTGGGAGGCGGTGGTGTCGTGGGGGGCGGCGGGGCCGGCGGACTTACTGCATTATTAACGTTGACGGAGACGCCCGTGCTGGTGGCCGTCTGCCCGCCCGCGATGCGGGCCACGGCAGTCAGCAGATGGCTGCCGTTGGCAAGGGTGGTGGTGTTCAGGGAAAAGCTGAACGGCGCAACTGTTACTGCAGGCCCGGCGCTGGCGCCATCCACGTAGAACTGCACGCTGGTGGTATTTGCCGGCGCACTGGTCGTGACCGTAATCGTTCCGGAGACGTTCGCACCCGAGGCCGGCAACGTAACCGAAACCGTTGGGGCCGGGTTGTTTGGCGTGGGATTGTTCGGAACCGGGTTGTTGACATTGGCGCTGGCGCCACCACCGCAACCCACAAAAATCAGAGCCGCTGACAACAGCAAGCACAGCCAGGGGACGGCGCACGGCTGGGCGTTTGATCTGCACGCGAGCCTGGTGGGGGAGCTCATCGAACCTTCCTGGTTTATGGAATGGGCGGTTCCTGTATGGTTTCAGTGTAGGTACCACCGTAGTGCAACTGCTAGGTTACGAAGGGATTCGAACCCTCGGCACCGGCATCAGCCGGTACACGGGTTCGGCTACGTTCAGGAGCATCTTGACGGAGAGTTCTACCAGTAGAGCCGCGTCGAGGGGTTACATCTTTAGATAGTCAGAATGGATGCAATGACCCCGCCTGGAGCCGGCCAAGCACTTACCACGCATAAGGCCCAGAGCGTCAATACAGTCGATCCTGTACCGCGGGCATGATTTCCCGTACCACCCAAACTGGACTGCCGGAATCCAAACAGCGACGCTTGCCCTAAGGACACATCGCCGGCGGAGTGGTCTGGCCAGGTCGATTTTGCGCAAGGTATGGTGACGGGCGGTTCGCGAATGTCCACTACAGTCCTGATCGTCGATGATAGCCTTCCGATTCGTCGTTCCCTGCGATCATGGTTCGAGCGACTCGAAGGTTGGGAGGTTTGCGGCGAGGCGGAAAATGGCGCAGTTGCCGTCGAACAGGTGAAAGCGCTGAATCCGGATATCGTGATTATGGACCTGTCGATGCCGGTCATGAATGGGCTGCAGGCGGCACAGAAAATCTCCACCATTGCCCCAACAACAGCTATGATCCTGTTCACCATGCACGCCACCGAGCATCTCGTGAAGGACGCCCATCGTGCCGGCATCAAGGACGTGGTTTCAAAGTTGGACGGCCCGGCGACACTGATGGCTTCCGTCGAAAGGGTCGTTTCGAAGCCAGACCAGCAAAGGGAATGAGCCGGGGGCAGGACGTCTTTCACCCCAATATCATCCCGGCGGGAAAAACTTATCGATTCCTGTGTCTTCAGGAAAGACAAATGTTGCCGGGAAGTGAAACAGCCTGACGATTAAAAGTGGCGTCTAAGGCTCGCAAATCAACGAATTGGATCAGCCAGGCGACGATTGAGAAATGGAGGGCCCATGGCCGACAAGACAGCGACAAATCAAGATGACGCCGGGAAGCCATCCGTTACCCTTCCCGGAACCGTTGAGAAGATCATTCCGCCGGCGCATCCCAGTCAGCCCGAGAAGGCACAGATCGGGGTTGAGGGCGCTGACGACCTCTACCGCGAAATACGGGTCGAAAACACGCTGCAGGACGAAAACGGCAACGAAGTGGCCTTGAAACCGGGTGCCAGGGTCGACGTCACCATTGAAGCGAATTCTGAAGCGACCCAGCCCAAACAAACTTCCGGGTAAAGCTTTCCGAAATCCTTCAGTCCGCCGGGCTGGCCTCGACGAGTCTCGGGTTCGTGGCGGGCCACGAGCGGGCCAGGTTCCTGCCGACCCGCGCGAGATCCTTCACGGCCTGAAGGCCGTTCAGGATGACGCCGAATAGTGCGGCGTGATCCGGCTCGCCCACCGAAACCGGTGTCATCCTGAGCCCGGTTTCAGTCGGGTGAAGGATCTGGCGCGCATGGGAGTCGGGGACAAGTTTTGGCTCCGATTTTCCTTCCATGACGAATCGCCTTTAATTCGGAACCAAAGAGAAAGCCGGCCCGCGCAATTCCGGCCGCGGACCGGCCTGAAGGCTTGCCGCGCGACTACGCTATGCGTTTCGTACCCTTCTTGCCTGATGCTTCGTTTGCGGCGGGTCGAATCCGTCCGCCGCCCGCAGCCTGCTCATTGATCTGCTTTGCCAGTTCGGTAAGTTTTTCGTCGGTTTTCTTTTCTTCCGACAGCGTCTCTTCGAGCAAAGAGGCGTGCTCGGTCTCGCCCAGCGTCTGAGCAAAAGCGATCACCGTCCCATAGGCCGCGATTTCATAGTGTTCAACCCGTTGCGCGGCCCCAATGAGCGCGGCATCGAGGACCGCGCCTTCGAGACCTTCTTTGATGACCTCGGAACCTTCCTCCACCAATCCTTCCATGCCTGCGCACTTCTTGCCCTTCGGACTCTCATCGAGCATCTCGAATATCTGTTCGATCCGTGCCACGTGTCCCCTGGTCTGTTCGAGGTGCTCCTCGAAACCCCGCCGTAATTCGTCCGAGTCAGCGGCCTTCGCCAGTTTAGGAAGGGCTTTCACCAGCTGATTTTCCGCGTTGTAAATATCCCTTAGTTCTTCGACATACAGTTCTTTCAATCCTTGGTCCGACATGATGGCTCCAGTACTTTGAATTTGATCCCGCTGCTTGGATGCAGCCACCTCTTAAGGGTTGTGGCTCGGCGGTCGAAGATTTATCTGGTGGGAAAATTAGCGCTGGGGGTCGAGCCCTCAGACGGACTTCACGCATTGCGCCGGTAACCTGCGGCTTTGCAATTGCGGCCTGCAATTTGTTTTCGCCGGGCAGCCTCGGCCTTCAACTGCGTTAACTTGTTCGCGTCGGTCACAATTCTCAGGTGGGGGAAGAGTGCCTTCAGGGTCGGGGGAACGCGGCATAAAAGCGGAAAGCGACATGACCGGTTCAGACCGTCTTCATGCGCGCATCGGTTCTGACTCCGGAAGCGACCCTCGCTGCTCATACCAGAAGCATAGGCTTGCCACTAAAAGAAGGTGGAAATACAGCCCCCTCAAGTCGTGTCTGATGAACCACGGAGAACTGATCAGAAACCAACCGGCACACATTCGAAATTTTAACTTGACAATAGAATATACGCATAGTATACGTATAGCTGTAGTACAATTTAATATCCTGTAAACTAGAAGGGACTGGCGGTCAGTAATGGCCAATGAGCAAAAAAGCAAGGTCCCGCCCCCTAAGTATCGCCGAGTCGAGGTGGCCGCGATTAAAAGAGTCAGGCGGGGAAAACACCACGAACTGGTCCAGGGAGTTGTCCGGGAAATGAAAATGTTATCCGTTGGATCGGCATTGGAAATTCCGCTAGCCGAGGTAGGCGGGATTGGACTCCCGAACCTTCGTTCCGCGGTGCATCGCGTCTGCATCGCGGAGGGATGGACGATCGAGACTCTCGCTGATGAAAAGAACCTGTACGTGTGGAAGACAGATAAAACCCAGCCCTAGTCCTTTTTGAACTCGGCCCCTCGATGGAGGCTGATTCTCGAGGTTCACATGACCACGACACCCAGCTGGTATGACGCCTACAAGGTCGCATTACTGGAAACCGATTGGTCGAATATGGAGGAGCGTATTCAGGCTGCGGAGGCAGCGATCCAGGAGCGACAGCGCGAATTTGACCTGAACCATGGTGGCAGCCCGGACGAGAACCGGGCCATCCTGGATGCGATGCGAAGCCTGGCTGTTCTCAGGACCGAAGCAGCTGCGTGGCTGAATACCGGAAAGAAAGGGGCGAGCTAGTGGACCAGGGTGCGCACGGCCTGTATCAGTTCGCCGCTCGTTGATTCCGCCTTCGAAAGCACCTGATCGATACCGGCCTTCCGGGCCTCGTCCGACAAATACGGGTAGCGGTGCAGGGTAAACATCAGGATGCGAGTGTCCGGCGCAATTGTTTTGATCACGCGGGCAGCTTCCAGACCGTTCATAACCGGCATTGAGAGATCGAGAATCACCACGTCAGGCCGCAGCTCTCGAACTCGATCGATGGCCACCTTGCCATTCTCGGCCTCTCCGCAGATTGTCCAGTCGCCTGCTTGCTCCAGGTAGAAACCCAAAGAGCGACGAACAGCCGGCACGTCGTCCACCACGAGAATTCTGGCAGTCACGGCCGCCTCCAGGTTCAACTTTTATCGAACCATTCGAATTGCGCAATACACAGGGTACTGTACGGCCCGCAGTATGCAGGCTCCGCGGCGCGGCATAACCTTGCACGGGGAGAATCTAATGTGCGCGCCTACAGGATTTCATGATGCATCGTACCGGCCGCACCGGATTGCGCCCCCGTCGCGGGCCGCATATTCTCTGCCCATGCTTCTAGTTCCCCCTTGCAGTCCACACGCCAGGCAGGCGCCCAGTTTGTTTCCAGGAGAACGAAAGTGCCTGCCTCTCGCCTTTTTCTCAGCGTACCAGTTCTTCCCGGCCTGCATGGACCGGGCGTAGCGGCCTCCGGGCAACAGTTCGGACGTAATCGTCCTCATACCGTGCGCGCAAGGAGACTTCTGTGACGAACCCATTGGTGCCCGCCAGTCCCGATGTGCCCCAGAACGCCGCGCCGAAGTTTGCGCCGGCCGCAGGACCGGAAGTTGCGAATCGCGTCCCGGCTCTGACTGCAGAAGTTGATCCAGATCTATCCCAGGACGCTGAGGTCTTACAGGCGTCAATTCGGGCCGGATCGGTGGCGCAGATTGTTGTAGCGGTGATCGCCGTCATCGGGCTGACCTATCTGCTCAAGCTGGTATTGGTCACAACCCTTGCGTCATTGCTGCTGGCGTTCGTTCTGGAGCCGTTGGTGAGTGGACTCGCGAGGATCCGCGTCCCACGGGCATTCGGGGCGTTGCTCGCTGTACTCCTGATGGTGGGTTTGTCAGCGGGGCTCACTTTCTTCTTCTATGGCCGCGCGGTAGACTTCGCGACCCAGTTGCCGAAATACTCCGGCAAAATACGATCCACACTGGCCGTCCTGCGGGAGCAGACCAGTCAGATAGAAGAGAGCACTCGTTCGGTGATCGCTTCGCCAAGAGTCGGCAAGACGCCCGTCCCGGTTGAAGTTCAAGAGGCGCCGGGCCTGTCGAGGGTGATCTCTGCGAGCGGCGGGACCCTGGGAGAGGTACTCCTCGCGATTACGTTCGCTCCCTTTCTCGTGTATTTCATGCTTACGTGGAAAGACCACGCACATTCCGCTACAGTGCGCCTCTTCCCCAAGGAGCACCGGCTGATTGCACACCGCACCGTGGGCCGCATCTCAACCATGATCCGCGGTTTTATTGCCGGCAATGTTCTGATTGGGCTGATCAATGCTCTGGTCAGCACCATCGTGTTCTGGCAGCTGGGCATTCCTTACTTTTATTTCCTGGGAGTGATCAGCGGATTTGCCAGCCTGGTCCCATACCTCGGAATATTCCTTGCCCTGCTGCCTCCCCTGGCAGGGGGATTGGGAATAGTGAATCGAACTGGCATGCTGACCATCCTGGCGACCGTCGTGGGTCTGCACGTGGTGACCTTGAACGTTCTTTACCCCAAGATCGTGGGCAAGCGATTGCGACTGAATCCGCTGGCCATAACGCTGTCATTACTTTTCTGGGCGTGGATTTGGGGCGCCATGGGTCTGATTCTCGCTGTGCCCATTGTCGGAACCACCAAGATCATCTGTGATTACATCGATCCGCTGCGCGGGTTGGGCGCGTGGCTAGGGGACTGACCCGGAGAATACGCCGGGTCACGCCATGCTCTGATGGAGGACCGGCGTCCTCCATCCTTCAGGCCGTCCGGGTTCCCATCACAAAATGCATGACCAGGGAGATTACAGCCAAAAGCAACAATAGATGAATCAGGCCACCGGCAACATGGAAAACGGCGAAACCACCGATCCATGCAATCAGCAGAATCACGAACAATATCGTCCAAATGCTCATAAAGTCCTCCGCGCTCGATTTAAGGCGTTCACGACCTACATCAGATGGCAACCAGGACAGGGGCAGTTGCCTTCGGCGAGGATGACAGGCGAAAGGTCAACACCTGAGCCTTCCCGAGCGGGAGCGGTTTGGCGCTCGCGTAACCACCAGCGATAAGCCGAATGGGGAATGCGCCAGGCACTCTGCCAAGAAGGGGCTAATCGGGTCCTGTTTGTATCTGTCGACCGGCGATACTGTATGAAGTCAAGCCGAGCGAGCGGCGACCGCTCGGCTTGCATAGGAGTTCTGTCAGGGGAATGCCTACCGATTTATAGCAATCTGGTTCAGGACCTGCCGCACGTTCGGCGTAGCCTGCGCCAGTTCTTCAGCCTGAGCTCGCTCCGAGGTATTCTTCACTTTGCCTTTCAGGGTCAGCACGCCGTTCTTGGCATCGAACCGGATGTGTTCCTTGTCCAGGCCCTTGGCTGTCAGTGCCGCTTTGTAGTTCGCTTCGATCGCGGTGTCCAGGTCAGCAGCAATATCCTTGGATTCCGATTCCGCTCCAACCGGCTGGACGCTGATTTCGTTTACGATTACGCGGCTGCCGGCCGCAGCTTTAGCTACTTCGCCGGCCTGCATCCTGGCATTTTCTGAATGCACCTTGCCTCCCAGGGTGATTGTGTTCTTGTCCCGATCTTCGTCAACACTCACATCCTGGAGTTCCGCCTGCTGAAGAGCCTGTTTGACTGTGTCTTTGTACGAATTCTCTTCGCGTGAGGTCGCAGCCTGGCTGGCGCGCTGGCTTGAGCAGGCCAGGCCCAGGAGTATGACCGGAATGAGCGCGATCGTCTTCATCATGTTCAATTTCATGGTTGTCACTCCTCAAGAAATGAATTCAGTCTGTGGGCCGACATCTCATCTCGAAGAGCCTAGCTGGCTTGGGATGGCGCCGCGATCCGTTAGACCCGGTAGTATTTCGGAAAAGAAACCGTAGAGCGCGGGGATTATGGTTGACCGGACTTCCCCTTGTTGGCTGCGCAAGTATCGGAAATCATTTCAACCCTGGTCACCTGGAAATTCGCTCCTTGCCGGTCTGCAGAAGGTTTCGCAGACTTTTTCTGACCCGCTCCTCCGCCATCACTTGAAACGGATCCATTCAGATATTCGCCGTAGACAGTCACGGTGTGTCCAGCGTCCGGTCTAAAATCCTCCGGTCCTGATAGCCAAACTCTCTTTTGCAGGTTGGTCTCCAAGACGTATTTCCCCTTGTCTCGCCGGATGCAGCCGCTGATTTTTGTCTCACCCTGGTTCAATGAGCTCGCCAGCGAAGGCGGCTGTGAATCTTGCTGCATTGGATGCGGCGAGTTATCAGACGACGACTGGGCAAAAGCCTGGAGGGCAGAAGTCTGGATCAGGAAACCCAGCAGGACGAGGTTCAGCGCGAGAGACGATAATCGGAGTTGCATTTCTGTCCTCCCGGGAGTGTCGGCACCCACGGATGGTCATTTAGAGCTCGGAACCTGAGGGGCGGTTGGCTGTGGTTCCGGGAAACTCGACCGGGCTCCCCTGCATCGCAGTTCCTCACTGACACTGAATTTAAGGAGGAGCCAATGCAAAGTGTGGTCGGAATTTTCCCTACCCGGAGTGCTGCTGAATTGGCCGTCCAGGGACTTCTGGCAATCCCGATATCGCCGCAATCCATCACGTTGTTGAGCGGTGAAGCGGGTAAATCGCAGCTCGCCACTCTGACTACGACCGACGCCGAGCGCGACGGAATAGGCGAAGCCGTGGGCAGCGTTGTCGGCGGCGCGGTCGGTGCCAGCGCGGGATTGTCCCTGGGCAGCGCCATCGCCAGCCTCTTCGTGCCCGGCGTGGGTGTGATTTTTGCAGTTGGCCTGGGTGCCGCTGCTTTGCTGGGGCTGGGTGGAGCTGCCGCGGGCGCGAGCCTGGGAGAGGCCTCCGAGCACGCGGCCGATATGGGTGTTCCCAAGGACGACACGCTCTTCTACCGCGAGTTGCTGAAACGTGGCCGGTCTGTCGTAGTCGCCGATGTTGACGATCCGGATCTGGCCGCGTTGGCAAAATCCGTCTTCGAACGGCAGGGCACCGAAGACATCGACCAGGCACGCAAGATGATGCCCCCCGCAGCCTGATGCTGCTCGATGGCGGCAATCCTCGAATACATGATCTCCGACGTTTGCTTCAGGGTTTGGCGGTATGGCGGGCAAAGTGGGTTTGGTGCAAGGTAATGTCCTGAAGGTAATGTCCTGGAGGAGCGTTATCAATGTCATTGGGAAACGCGCATCTTGTCGAATCTGCGAATTACTGCCCTGAACCCGAAAGCGAATATCGCATCAAGGATGGCAAGGTCGAAGCCAGGGTCCTGGATCGCGGCTCAGCCCATGATCGGGTCTGGCGAGAGCTTTCGCCGGCGCAATTAAGCAGTCACGTTAGACGCAATACTGCGGTTGCTCGCTGGTTGGAGCAACGCTTGGGCTGGAGACGCCTGCTCAGGGCGTGTACGGACCAGTAGCTGAAACCGGTTGTCGGCGGATGGACGCTCGGGGCTCATCTGATCCTCAATCTGGTAGTGTCTCCTCCTGATGCCATGGCCCGCGACGCCGCGGAACGGCTAGCTCGACCGTGTCTGCGCATGACTTGCCATATCTCCCAAGTCATCACCGACGTGACCAGCCACACTAGCGTAGCGCCGGCCAGAACGAGGGCCAACGGATAGTTCGGCAGTGTTTGCCAGACTGTAAGGGCAAAGGCAATCAACCCGAGCGCACCAATGGTTGCGCCGGCGGCGTCAAGACCGGCGCTTTCTCTTCCTCGAGTCCCGCCTCCTTCGCCGAGCCGCTCCTTTTTTCTCTTTTCGTTCTTTTGAAGAAGGGTCGCGGTAGCGGGAAAAATCGCCGGGAACGCCAGAAACAAGCCCCCTATTTCCGGGCCCCAGCGCTTTGCCACTATTCCCGCTAACGCGGTCACGGCACCCCCGAACACGAAGCGTATCAGGTACTCGTACCAGCGCGTTTGCCTTATCCCGGATGTATCGAATTTGACTTTCACAAGGCCGGCCTCAGTAAGCCAAACCACAGACCAAAGGCGCAGACAAGCCACAGTGAGATCGAGATACCGGTGACCGACAGAACCGGCAGCTTGTGACGAACCAGAAGCCAACTCACGAACCATGCATAGACGGCGAAAGCGACGGCGCCCAGGACCATCGACCTGGCCTCGAGGGCTGCGTATTCCCTACCCTGTTTCATCACTGTGAGAATCAGGGTGGCGATAGCCACCGCGGGTGCCGCTGCAAACAATCCTGCAAAGCTCTTTGGCTTCAGCAAGCCGCCTAGAAAAGAAAATCCTGAAACGGCAATGCCCCCAACCATCAGCCTCGTCAGGAATCCATCCATGTTTCATCCACGGCGACCACGCCAGCCGCACGTCGGGGTCCGCTACGCCAGGCTTAGGATGAGGAGGATGAGGCACGGGATGTCCGGCCTGACTCCAGGCATCGAGGGAGACGAGAATTCGATCACGGTCGCTTATGGTCGAGGGTCACTCGCCGTTTCGCGGTTCGAGCCTGCTTGATGGCCGTCAGGTGTATAACCGCGGCCGCAGCAGTGAATTTGATCGCGCCTTTTTCATCGGACAGGTAGCGGTTCACGGTGGGGAGAGCCGATGGGTCATTTCGTTTCGCGAGGGCCTCAAGCGCGGCCAGCTGCACGATCCAGCTTTTGTCCCCTGTGGCCTCGATCAGCGCTTTGGTGGTGGCTGGGTCGGGGTCACGGGCCAGCACCCTGGCCGCAGCGGCGCGAACCGGCGAGGAGTCATCTTTCCGAATCGCCTTGATGGCATCCCATCCAATGCCGGCGAAGGGAATAAAACCAATGCCTTCTTCAAATCCGAATTCCGCCATCTTCTTGGGATCACGCAGCATGGAGGTTTGCGACGCGATTAAGCCCTTGCCTGCCTTGCGCTCACCGTTGAGAATTTCGTAATACACCTCGTAAGCGGAATTGTCATGCATGAGGTTGAGCGCGTGCGCGGCGGCCAGGGCCACGGACGGATCCTGATCGTCCATCGCCGCCTTCAGCTTCGGGATGCTCGCTCTCGAATGCATGTTGCCCAACGCGGCAGCAGCGGCTGCCCGCACCTCCGGCCGTTCGTCGGTCAAAGCGTTTTGCGCGAGTCGGGCGCTCCTTGCGTCATTCGGAATCAGCCCCAGAACCTGGATCGCAGTGGCGCGGTCGCCGCTCTTGTCGCCGGTGCACGCTTCTTCCAGTATTTGCCAGGCTTGTTCCCGTGGAGTGGTGGCAGCCTTGCCTGGGCCTGTTGGCTGATTGGCCGCAGGCTGCGCAGGAGTCGAATGCGGGACTGACGGCGCAGGCGGCGCGGATTTCTGTTCCGGCGGGTTCACTTGCGCTGCCAGAGCTGTGCCCGGTATCGGGGTGAACAGCAACCAGGCCAGAAGGGGAACCAGGGCCTGAGTCCCGCGTAACGTCAGATGGGTGTGCATGGGAATCGGGCTGCCACGTTACCGCGAACCCTGCGATCTCGCAAGGGTCTGGTTCGAATTCCCGGCTATTCTCGAGGCCGCTTCCGCCAGGCTGAGCTGCGGCCGCACCGGCTGAAACTGGCTTCTAACCTCGCGTTGTTGCTCACCGATGGTATGGAAGAATAACGCCCGGCCGGAAATGTGCACATCCAGCAGGGAAACCTCCCAGTCGTTGGGGGCAACTTCGCTTTGGACAACTTCAAACGTTCCCCCCTTTCGCAGTTTGCCTAGAATTCCAAATCCGAATTCGACATCCGACATCAAGCTTCCTGAGAGCTGGGCCAGGCGGATTTCCCGGGCGTCGATCAGGAGTATGCCTTTCATACTATGAAAGACCTTGGCTTCGTTGCTGGGTGGCCGATACCTGGGATTGGGCCTGAATTTCAGCCGTACCGACTTGCCCTGGCGGCCGTCTCTGGCGAACAGGAACGCGTCAGGCAACATCTTCAACAACTCGTCAGACTTGCGGCCGTCCGCGTCAATGTCCTCTCTGTTCTTCTTCCGGACGCTGGCATCGTTCACCAGTGACTTCAATTGGCCGCGGGCATTCCTGATTTCTCGTTCCGTCGGCGCCTTACCATTCAACGAGACCGGCCAAGACAGCCAGCACTCTGGGGTCTGGATGACCCTGTCCACCTCGGTTCTTCCAGGTTTTTCGGTCCGGTCAAGATACATCCAATATCGTGGCTCCTTTTGCGATTCCAGTTCGTTGTGAACCATCTGCTCCACCATTTCCCGGGGGCTGACTTGCGCCAGAACGGAGGTAGGGATTAGCAGAAGAAACAACATCTCGCGCCACGGCACGTCCCACTTCAAGTGAATATTCATCACTCTCACGGCCAACTGTGATGGCTAGAGGAAATGCCGGGTTATCTGGTTCATTGCGGGTGGTGGGCAATTCCAGGGCTCGAACCGCTGTTTTCAATACCAAGACTAAAGCCTCTGAATTGCCCAGCCCGGCTCCGAAACCAAATAAAAGACCCTGTCAGATGGCTTGGCCGACGGAGAGAGCATCCCGCTCGCGCGCCTTATTCATCCATAGTCCGAGCATGCAGGGAATCGAAGACACCCCTGAGGCCGGAGTTGCTGGAGCCCAGGTAAAGGTCTTGATGAGAAGAACCACAGTTACTGGCAACTGGCCTGAAAGCAAAGATTCTGGCTGAAAAACGGCATCACGTGATTCTGGAAGCGATCCGCTACCTTACTTGTGTGAGTGCCGCCATAAACCTCAAATTGGTTCGCGATCCCATACTTGTCAAGAACATCATGCAGTTTGGCGGTATCCACCCGCAAACCGTCCTGGTCCCCGACGTCGATAGCGATTCCGCGATAGCGGCGCAGATTTCCGATGTACTGATCGATGAATGCCAGCGGAGCATTCGCAGTCCATTTGGCCAGGACATCCGGTTGGGGCACGCCATCTTTTGTGGGCAGGTCCAGATAAAGCGGAGGATTCTTCGGATCCGGCGACCATGCGGCTGCCGAGGCAAGCTGTGCGCGCGGAAAGAAAGATAGCTTGGCCGAATCGTCAGGAGTTTTCACCGCCTCGAGAGCCTTCTCGATTTCCGGATTTCCCGGTCCCGTTGGCCGCGGCGACAGGCAACACGGACTCATAATGTACAAGCTGCCAAACACATCGGAATGCTTCATGCCGATGCGGGTAGCGCCATAGCCTCCCATCGAGTGGCCCACCAGGCCGCGGCTCAGGCGATTTGGGATGGTCCGGTAATGCGCATCGATGTAAGCGACCAGATCGTGCGCAATGAACTGCTCGAAATCTCCGGTCGTGACTGAACTCGAATACATGGACCCGTTGTGCAGCGTCTTCGAGTCAGGCAGCACGACAATCATCTCTTTCGCGCCCTGGGCGAAAGCGCCTTCGATGGTCTGTGGTACGTGTATCTCGTGGCTCCATTGTTCGGCGCCGATCGAATAGCCGTGCAAAGCATACAGGACGGGATAGCGGCGGGATTTCTGGTGGGCATAACTGGGTGGCAGAAATACCAGCACGTCGCGGTCCACGGCGTCCCCTTCCAGATTGCCTTCGAGCGCAGTCCCGTGGACCTTGATGTGTTCCACGGTCGCAGGCTTGGCGCCGGAGACGACGGGGGGTACGTCGGTCTGTACTTGAGCCACAAGCTGTGGCCCGAAGGCAACAGTTATTGCCAGCGTCATCAGGCAGAAGAATTTCATATTGATCATGCATGTCCTCTTCCGGCGTGCGATCTCCCTCAGGAATTGCTCCCACTGATTTCGTGGTACATGGAGAACCGTTCATGCAAAATGCTCGACACAGGAACAAATGCCACGGTTTGATTTTGTGAAACCGCCCGGAATGCCAGTTTTCCGCCCGCCGGTTCGAGCCAACTCGCCGGGTCGTTGAGCTTGCCCTTGAGTTGCGGTGTGGGCAAAGGGTTCTCGTCTTTTGCAGCGGTAAAGTGCCGGTACCATCTCTCCCGCGGTTCTTCTTCGAAGCGAGCCGCCAGTACCAGTGGGCCAAACATTGCTGTTTGGAGTGTTTCCTTATCGGGCATGGGGGCGGCGTGCAAGTACATGGGCAGGCTCAGTTCGATGCGATCCCCGTTCTTCCAGGGTCCTCGCAGAACGAGATAGCTGCCCGGATTCGCGAAGGCTTGAAGGACGCGTCCATTCACTTTGACGCTGCCGCTTTTCACCCAATAGGGAACGCGCACCTTCAGATCAACATCAACTGGTCTGGCCGCTGAGATGGTGAGCGTGGTTCCTTGCTCTTCGGGGAAAGAGGTCTGCTGCGTGATCTTTATGCCCTCCTCCGTCCAGTTAACCTCCGAAGCGATGTAAAGATTGACGAAGATGGAATTTTCATCATGGAAGTAGATCGTGTCCTGGAGTTTGGCAAATTCCTCCGCGCCCGTACCGCTGCAGCACCAGAAAGAGTCGAAGGGTTTGGCAAAGATTTTGGAGTACCCGTTTCCGTGCGGCAGGTGATACACGGTCGTGCCGGTCTCCGGATCGATCGTCCCCATCCGGTGGTTGAACAGCACGCGTTCGTAATAGTCCATGTGGCTGGCTTGCGGCGACCACGCGAAGACGTGCCGTGTCAGCTTAAGCATGTTATAGACGCAACAATCCTCCGCCGTCAGTGGGCTGAGCTCGGTCGAGAGCACGCCCGGCTCTGATCTCCAATGCTCGAAATTGCTGGTGCCTCCGGTGGAGTAGGAGCGCTCGCTCGTTACTTCGTCCCAGAAATAGCTGGCAATGTTCCAGTAACGCCTGTCTCCCGTGAGTTCGTAGAGCCGGGCTGCGGCAATCACCTGCGGGACATGCGTATTCACGTGCAGGCCTTTGAGTTCGTCGCGGTGCGCAGCCAGCGGGTCGAAGAACCCCTTCTTGTCGAAGCGTTGCGCCAGCCTGAGATATTGTTCCTTGCCCGTGATGCCGTAGAGGTTGGCGAGCACTTCGCCCATTCCGCCGTATTCCTCCTGAAGCACGCGCTGCATTTGCGGGTCGCTCAGCGGTTCGGTCCAGTTCGACACCCAGCGCGCCATGTTCTCGGCCGTCTGCAATGCCTGCTCGTTGCCGCCCAGCGTGTACATATCGAGATGCCCAGCCATGATTTTGTGAAAGGTGTAGAACGGGGCCCAGACCTTCACCCCATCGCGCAGGCGGTCGAACAACTCCGGCGGGAACGCGCTGAGATAGCCATTTTTATGCTGAGCCTGGCATTTGGCCAATTCTCTGACCATCAGATCGCCGTTGCGCTTGAGCTCTTCGTCTCCAGACCCGGCAAAGGCCAGCGCACAAGCTGAAAGGTAGTGTCCGCCGGCGAAGTGGCCGCGCAATTCGCAATCGGGTTTTTCCCATTCACCAAGCGGTTCGGCCGAAGACGGCAGGCCGGCGGTCAGACGGAACGTGTGAAGCAGCCGGTCGGGAGGAAGCGTCTTCAAATATTTCCGATTGGCCTCGGCCGCCGCGCTGAAGGCTCCGGGCTGGAGTCGCACACTCTTCATGGGAAACGGACTCGCTTGCGGTGCGATTACTTCGTGGCTCGGTTCCGCTGCAACACCGGCACTCGCACTGGGTCCTTGAGTCTCAAAGGCGAATGCAGGCGGTCGAAGAACAGCAGCGGCTCCGGCCACGGCGGCAGTTGCGACAAACTTACGACGGCTGACTTTCTCCATGAGAATCTCCCGTTATTTAGGGTCTGTCGGCGCTCGCAAGCTATTGAAATAACCTCGGCGCGAAATCCTTTAGATCGCGTCGCCAGGTCTGCCACTCGTGGTCTGTCCCCGGCGATTCGTAAAATACATGCTGAATCTTCGCTTCGTCGAGTGAGGCATGCAGTCTCTGAAGTCCTGCGCGCATTCTCTCGGGTTCATTGGTTCCGACGCCAATCCAGAGCAAATGCACCCTCTTGGCAAACGCAGCCGGATCGGCGAATACACCGTTGTAATCGGTCTTAGGATCCAGTTTCCGGTCCCCCAGCACCAGCATCCCCCCCGCTCCGCTGAATCCTCCGATGTAGGAAAAAAGGTCGAGATGATCCAGTGTGACCTGGAAGGTCTGCATGCCTCCCATGGAGAGGCCGGCCATGGCACGGTGATCGCGGTCCGATAGCGTCCTGAAGGTCGAATCAATGAAAGGGATCAGGGCTTGCGTTACATCGTCTTCGAATGCCGCGGCCATGTCCTGCATCGCCTTCAGCATTTCGGGAGAGCCAAAGGGTTTCCCGGTGAGATCGGGAGCAGGCTGGCCGGCGCGGCGAGCGTAGCCATACGCCATGACGATGATCATCGGCTTGCAGGTTCCGGCGGCTATCAGATTGTCGAGGATGAAGTTTGCATGCGCCTGCCGAATCCATCCCGTCTCATCCTCGCCTCCGCCATGCTGGAGATACAGCACCGGATAGCGAACCCTGGTTTGGGTATCGTAATTCGGAGGCAGATAGACCAGCGCGTGACGCCAGGTCCCCGTCACCTTCGAGTTATACCAAACCTCCCGAACCTGGCCGTGGGGCACATCCTGCGGAGAATAATACGTGGAGCCCGGTTCGGGAACTTCCACCGCGCTTACCGGCCGGCCTCCCCCAAAGTATGCCTGCGTGTTGGGGTCGCTGACGTCTGCACCGTCAATGTTCAAAACGTAGTAATGAAAACCCGGAACCAGGGGGGTGGTCGTGACGGTCCAAAATCCGTCCGCCTGCTTCTCCATGTCCACTTTAGGCCCGCTCCAGAAATTCAGCTTGACCTTGGTTGCATCGGGGACCTTCACGCGAATCTGGACTCGCCCACTGCTGTCAATGCGGGGGTACTCTGCTCCCCAAACGTTGGTGGAAGAGGGTTGGAAATCTCCCGGCCCTTGCGCCCAACCATAACTCGAGAGTAAGAAGATCAATATCGCGAATTGCCGCATATGTTCTCTCCTTCATTGACATCGAACCTGGACATCGAATTTCCAGCCGTTCGTTGTCCCAGCCGTTCGTTGTCTAGGAAATGATTCTAGCCGGATACCAGGCACGCCATGCGTTTTCTCGGGAATTCAACATGGAGAGTTCCGTCATTAGCGGTAAGTTTGATTCCGAGATCAGTGGGATAAACGAGTTTGGCTTCCCGGCTCATCAAAGGTATTTTGGTTATGGCGGGACCGTCGATTCTCCAGACTGCAAGTAAGGTTTGCTGCGGCGAGCGCATACCCAGAGCAACCGGCGTGTTGAAATCAGTAACGTCAGAGGTGCCGAGCGGATAAAACGGCACCGCCGTGGGGATATGTTTACGGAGCGAATCTTTATACACCCGAATACCCTCGACTACCTGGGCAGACGCTTCAGGCGTAAGCGAATCGAGCCGGCCGCTCTGGTGAATGCGGCACATCATGCTTGTGACCATGTTGAAGCTGGCTTGATCGGCATCTGCTTTCGCCAGCGGGTAAGACCATATCGCGAGTTGTTCGGGTAAAACGGCGGCCGACGCACCGACCAGGATCATCGGGAGCTTCAGATAATCTTCCTGGTCGGTCATGGACTGTATCTGGAGACGGCTGAGCATCGCGTAATCCATACGCCCACCTCCGCTGCCGCAATTTTCAATCACCAGGTCAGGATAGCGCTTGAGGACTTCCTCCAGCCAGGCCAGGTGGGCGCGATTATGCTCGAGCAAGCCCTGGCCGAAGCTGTCGGCACCGGTCTCAGTCCCTTGCAGCGAGTCAACGTTGTAGTCCATCTTGATGTAGCCGACGCCATACTCATTGACAAGTCTTGCGATCACCTGATCCAGGTAAGTCCGTACTTCGGGATTGCGGAAATCCAGCAGGAACCGCGAATTCTTCAACACTCGTTTGCCGTGACGCATGAAAAACCAGTCGTCCGCCTTTTGCGCGAGCAGCGACTTCGCTCCTGCAACCTCGGGCTCGAGCCACAATCCCGGAACCATCCCAGCTTGCCGGATCTGATCGAGAAGAAATTTCAGACCGCGGGGAAATCGTGTCGGCGAAGGCTGCCATGCCCCGATAGTCGGACTCCAGTCCTCATGCAGGTCGGCGTACCATCCGGCATCGATTACATAATATTCGCAACCCGCTTTGGCAGCGGCAGCGACCATCGGCAACTCTTTTGCTTCGGTCGGATCGCCCCAAAGGCAATTCATGTAGTCGTTGAAAATCACCGGGCATCGCGAATCATCTTTGTGTGGCTTTAGGCACGCCAGGCGACGATAGTGTGTCAATGATTCGACCGCCTCGCTGAATCCGCCGCGCACGCATCCGGCCGCCACAGGCACAGTCTGATAAGTTGCGCCAGGTTTCAAATTCTTCCACGCCGCAGCGTGAAGATCGTCGGGACCCCCGAGATAGGCGTAGACGTCGTCGGCGTAGTTATCGCGAGCCGAGACATTGGAGATTTCCCAATACCATGATCCGTTATGCTCAATCTGCCAGAACCAGGTCAGCCCCAGCCGCGTGTTTTCTGCCATGGCCATCGGCAAATACCGCTCCGTTGACCAACTGCCGACGCTTCCTGCCTGCGCTTGCGACCAGCTTGTCCGTTCGTTTTCGACAAAGCCCATTTCTGAAGGCCGGAAGGTATGCCACTGTCCCTCAGCCATCCAGCTATTTTGGGCAAGATGAATGCGGAGCTCGCTTTCGTACGCCTGAGGCGCAGCGAGGCCGTGAAGCATGGCAGAGCTCAAGAACTCGAGGCCGACGGGTGACGCACCGTTATTGGTGACCCGCGAATAGCGCCGGACGACTGGAACTCCGTCAAAGGCCTCATAGACGGATTCCACGCTTAACTTCAAGACCGGGTCCGTATGCATGCAGACCAAACGCTTGCCCCTACGCGCGGCTTCCTCCCGCCTTCCGGCAAAAAGCAACCGGGCGCCTGGCTGCCCCATTCCTGATTTCATGCCTTGATCGGGAGAATTCTCTCCGCTGCACTGCAATGCGATTTCGACACCGGAAGAATTGTCAGGTCCTGACGCGGCGATGCCTGTCGGAGCAACACGCTTGGCGCGCAGTTTTCCAGCCGTGACTTCGAACGAGAAGATGAGATCATTCACTTCCCAGGTAAACGGCTCGAAAGTACTGGAGGCGGGGAAAAAACGGGAGATGCGCGGCACGAGCATGCCGAATGCCGCGGCCCCGCTGGACGTCAGGAAGGTTCTACGATCCATGTAGATAATCGGCGTTCTGACTCACCAGCCGAAAGACGATTTTACTCAACGACTGACGGCGCAAAACACCGTTAACTGTAGCGAAGTCTGCTGAAAAACTCCAGCCTGAGAGAGGGAGAGCGCGTCGTGCCCAGCTGGGCGGTGGGACTATGCCCGTCGCTTTGCTTTTGAAGATGCCTGTTTCGCTGCGCGGCGTTGAGTCGACCTGCGCATTATTAATTCTGGCTGCAGCACAACCGTTTCGGGCTTGGGGGGTACTTTCGAGTTCAGAATTCTGAGAGCAAGGCGCGCGGCTTCCTCTCCGATTTTTCGGCTATGCTGATCGATGCTCGAAAGTGGAACGCGGAGAGAATCGTCATAGTGAAGATTCCCGCAGCCAATGATCGCGATGTCTTCCGGGATGCGTATTCCGTGATCAAGCGCGTAATTCATGGCGCCCATCGCCAGCGGGTCGTTGAAGCAGAACACCCCATCGGGTCTCTGGTTCAAACTCAATAGCTGACCCATGGCCTCGGCACCCCGCAGTTTCGTTCCTACATCCCCCTTCCGTTCGGCGATGATGTAGTTATCGCTGACTTTGAGACCCGCCTGTACCAGTGCGCGTTTGTATCCGTCCATGCGACGAGTTCCGGTACTGGTTTCCGGCCCACGAATGTGGGCTATGCTCTTACAGCCGACGTCGATCAGGTGCCGGGTAGCAAGCATTCCGACCGATTCGTCATCTACCCCTACGAAGTTCGCCGAAAGGCCCGGCAGACTTCGATCAATCAGGACGTAAGGCGTTTGTTGCTTTTCAATCCGGAAGAAGAGATCGACGTTTGAACGGCACGAGGCAATAATCAACGTATCCAGCCTGCGTGCCAGTAGATGATTGATCTCCTGCTCCTCAAGATTAGGGTCTTCTTCGGAAGAAGAGATGATCAGATAGTAGCCACTCTCCCGCAGGACATCGGAAAGAGACTTGGCGATTTCTGCAAAGAAGGGATGAAGCAGGTCCGGTACCACCAGTCCTACGAGATACGTGCGCCCGGTGACCAGGCTGCGCGCGGCCAGATTCGGCCGGTAGTCGAGCTCTTTAACCCGAGCTAGAACCCGCTCGCGGGTCTCGTCTCCTACATCAGGATGATTGCGGAGCACCTTGGAGATAGTGATCACCGATACCCCAAGGTCTCTGGCGATGTCCTTCATTCGGGTGCTCATAATCGTGATTCAGTATATCGAACCCTTAAGCAACCCTCTCTTTTTACGATAACTTCAGCGAAAAGACGCAATGCTCTCCCTGAATTTCGCGGATTTCTCGATTTCCCGGACATTCCTGTCACTCGCTATCACCCTGTTGACATCGTTAACTTTACCGATTATCGTCCTTTTTTGACTTTCGCCCCCATGCTCGTGCGGGGGGCGGCTCTAGCTCAGCTGGGAAGACTCGAGGTTCCGGATCCCGGGAATCATGAGGAGTTCAGGATGAAAGTTCAAGGCGCGCCAGGACAACTGATTAACGGGTATATCGATCCAGCTCTTGTCCCCCAGCGGACTCTATCTAGCGGTGCCCGGATGCCGGGAATCGGTTTGGGGACGTTCGGCTCGGATCATGTAACGGCCGGTCAAGTTGCGGCGGCAGTGGAAGATGCGGCGGCGGTCGGATACCGGCACTTCGACTGTGCATCGGTCTACGGCAACGAACATGAGATTGGATATGCACTCCAGCACGTCGTGAAAAGACAGGTTAAACGCGAGGAACTGTGGATCACCTCAAAGTTGTGGAATGACAAACATGGCGAAAACGACGTAATCGCTTCCTGTCGAAAATCGCTCTCGGACCTCAGACTCAGTTACCTGGACCTCTACCTGGTGCATTGGCCCTTCCCGAATTTCCATCCTCCGGGGTGTGATGTAACGTCGCGCAGCAAGGACGCGAAACCCTATATCCACGCTGAATTCATAAAGACCTGGCGAAAGATGGAGGAATTAGTCGACCTGGGGCTGGTTCGTCACATAGGGACTTCGAACATGACGGTCCCCAAACTCAAGCTTCTCCTGCGCGACGCTCGCATTAAACCTGCGGTCAACGAGATGGAGCTGCACCCGCATTTTCAGCAACCCCAGCTATTCGATTTTGTCCGATCCAACGGCATGATACCCGTCGGATATTGCCCTGTCGGGTCACCGGGGCGGCCCGACCGAGATCGTACAGCCGAGGATACCGTACCAACTCAGGATCCGGTGATTATCAGGATTGCCGATCGCCTGGGAGTACATCCGGCGGTCGTCTGCATTAAATGGGCGGTTCAGCGCGGACAAGTCCCCATCCCATTTTCAACCAACCGAAGCCATTATCTCGCCAATCTCGAAGGCGTCGTGAGCGAGCCATTAACCGAAGCGGAAATGCAGGAAATCAGCACTATCGACCGCAACTGCCGGCTGATCAAGGGTCAGGTGTTTCTCTGGAAGGATGGACAGTCCTGGGAGGACCTGTGGGACTTGAATGGTGAGATAACGCCGCCGTGAACTCGAGTGGAAGAACCATGGAACCGAGCATGCGAGCCGCGTTTCTTCCCGGCAACCGTAGAGTCGATCTCCGCACGCTGCCGACGCCTCGCCCCGAACATGGCGAGGTCCTGCTCAGGGTGAAGGCCTCGACGATCTGCGGTTCCGATATCCGTTGCATCTACCACGAGCACCTCGGGAAAGGGCCTGAAGGTTATCAAGGAGTGATTGCGGGCCATGAGCCCAGCGGTCAGATCGTCGAGGTCGGCCCAGGTTGCCGGCGCTTTGCTGTCGGCGACCGGGTGATTGTTTATCACATCTCTGGCTGCGGAGTTTGTAACGATTGCCGGCGCGGATACATGATCTCCTGCACCAACGAAAAATACCGGCGTGCCTACGGTTGGCAGCGCGACGGCGGAATGGCCGACTACATGATTGCGGAAGAGAAGGACCTGATCGCGCTTCCCGGCGAGCTTTCCTACGCAGACGGCGCCCAGGTTGCGTGCGGCTTCGGAACCGTGTACGAGGCCATTGAAAAGATTGGGGTAAATGGCAACCACTCCGTGCTTATCACCGGACTCGGGCCGGTAGGGCTGGCAGCGGCTGCCTTGTGCCGCAAACTCGGCGCCCAGAAGATTATCGGAATTGACGTTGTCCACGAGCGCCTGGAGTTGGCAGAGTCTCTGAAACTATGTGACTTCGTTCGAACCGCTGGCCCGGATAACGTCACTCAGATCAGGCAACTGACCCGGGGGGCCGGCGTGGAGCGCGCGCTGGACTGCTCTGCCAATGCCGCAGCCCGCGCTACGGCGATTCGAGCCACCCGCAAATGGGGAAAAATTGCTTTGGTGGGCGAAGGCGGGACCGTAGAGTTCAATCCCTCCCCCGACATCATTCACGATCAGAAGACCATCTATGGATCGTGGGTGACCTCGACCTGGCTGATGGAGGAACTGGTGGAGCGCCTGGTGCGCTGGAATCTGCACCCTGCTGATATCATCACTCACCGCTTTGGCCTTGAGGATGCTGCAGAGGCCTATGCCCTCATGGCTTCCGGCAAGTGTGGCAAAGTTGCCGTCTGCTCAGATGAGGAATTGATCCCGCAATGAAGGCAAACTGGGAAGAGATTCTTAAGGATCGCCTGCAACTCTACGGTCATCGCAACTGGCTCGTCATTGCCGACTCGGCGTATCCGGCACAGTCCAGGCACGCCATCGAAACCATTGTCGCCGATGAAGAACAAACCGCAGTGTTGGAACGCACGTCCGCCATTCTCAGCGAATGCCGTCACATCAAGCCCACCATTTATACCGACGAGGAACTGGCCTTCGTTCGCGAGGAGGACGCCCCGGGCATCAGTTCCTACCGGGAAAAGCTACGAAGCCTCCTGACCGGATCCGAGATACGCGTCCTTCCCCACGAACAGATCATCGCGAAGCTCGATCGCGCGGGCGCGTTATTTCGAGTGTTGGTAGTCAAAACCAACATGCGCATTCCTTATACATCCGTGTTTTTCGAACTGGACTGCGGATATTGGAATGCTCAGGGCGAGAAGCGGCTGCGGGCCACGATGAAGTCCAAAGGTCGACGCCGGAAAGCGGCAAAGAGCCAGCCTTGATCGCGAGTCACGAAGCGGCAGGTGCATTGCGTTCGAGAAGCGAGAATCCGTCACGATTCACGAAAATTCTGGTCTCACTGGATTAGCCACGATGAGCACATACCCGCGCGAATCGACGACTCTCAGCCCTGTTTCCGGTAAGGGCGGCCTATTTCGCACCGCTGAGGGCAGGAACCTTGCTGCCACCTTTGTCCTGATCACCTCGCTCTTCCTGCTGTGGGGCTTCTGCAACGGGATGATCGATATCCTCAACAAGCACTTTCAGGACACGCTGCGCATCACCAAGGAGCAGTCGGGTCTGGTACAGGCAGCCAACTACCTCGCCTACTTCCTGATGGCAATCCCGGCGGGCATGATTGCGAAGAGGTTTGGCTACAAGGGTGGCATCCTGGTGGGGCTGTCGCTGATTGCCGCGGGCGCCTTCTGGTTTATTCCAGCCACCAGTATCGGCACGTACTGGGCATTTTTGCTGGGCTTGTTCGTCATCGCGGCGGGCATGACCTGCCTGGAAACGATTGCGAACCCATACGCCACGGTGCTGGGAGCGCCTGAGGGCGGCCCTACGCGGATCAACATTGCTCAAACGATCAATGGCGCGGGATGGATCCTCGGCCCGATTGTCGGCGGACACTTTGTTTTCTCCGGCGGCGAAGGAGCGAATGCCAACGCCGGCCTTTCCACCCCGTACATGGGGATTGGGATTTTCGTGGTTTTGCTGCTAGTCATCTTCGCCATGTCGCCGGTTCCGGATTTGCACAGCGAGGATGAGAGCCGGTCTTCCCGTCCTGAGACGAGCCGGCTCAAACCATCGCGGGCTCAACTGGCTGTTATCGCTGTTGTCTTGGCGTCGGTCTGTGGGTTGCTCTATTTCTTTATTGCTCCGATCCTGGGACTGATTTGGACTTTGCTTCACATGAACGAAGCCCTGTTCCAGCCCACGAAGTACAGCCTGCTGGTGGGGGCGTACGCCGCCGCGTTTCTTTTGATTTCCAGAAAATGGGACATGTTCCGCCGCCGGCATTTCACCCTGGGCATTGCCGCGCAATTTTTCTGCGTCGCCGCGCAAACCAGCATTTTCAGCTTTTGTGTCAATTACATTCTTGAGAATGATCCGGGAGTGACCCGGTTGCAGGCTTCCAAATGGCTGGGCGCCATTGGCTTCGGATTGTTCATGATGGGACGCCTGTGCGGCAGCGCGGTCATCAGCCAGTTCAAGCCTGAACGCGTGCTGACGGTCTATGCAGTGGTCAGCGTCGCGCTGGTCGCGGTAACCATGGGTGGCGGTAAAGTGGGACTGTATGCGATGTTTGGCACGTTCTTTTTCATGTCCGTCATGTTTCCGACGATTTTCGCACTGGGCATCCGCGGGTTGGGCGAATACACGAAGCTGGGGTCGTCGCTCATCGTCATGTCCATCGTCGGAGGTGCAATTGCGGCGCCGTTTGTGGGTCACATCGCGGATATGCATTCCACGCGCACCGGCTTTGTGGTGCCGCTGGTCTGTTTTGTCCTGATCGCTCTCTATGGTTCCACGTGGGCGAGATTCAGCAGGCTTGACTCGTTGCCCGGTCCGAGATAGCGGACGTTCCAAACTGTTTCAGAAAGAAGTAGGCGTACCATCAGGAGAATCAGAAAGGACATTATGCTCTCTCATCAATTGGTCTCTTCATCGTTGACTCGTTGGTTTGCTGGTATCGTTGTGGCGGTGTTCTCCATTTCCCTGCTGCATGCCCAGAGCGTCACAGCTCCGACTGTCTCAGAGGATCCAAACAGCATTGACCAGGCTTGGCAGAAGGCCAGCAGCAAGTATGACGCTGCACGCGACGCCCTGCTGAAACAAGTCGACGAGGTCAATCATCAAGGGCCGTTCCGGCCTGACTGGGAATCCCTTCAGAAGTATGAGGTACCCGCGTGGTACGAGGATGCGAAGTTCGGCATTTTTATTCACTGGGGTGTCTATTCGGTGCCTGCGTTCAGCAACGAGTGGTATCCGAGAAATATGTACGAACGAGGATCGGAGGTCTACAAGCACCACATAGCCACTTACGGTACCCAGGACAAGTTCGGGTACAAGGACTTCGTCCCGATGTTCAAAGCCGAACATTTCGATCCGGCTGCCTGGGCCGAGTTGTTCAGGAAATCCGGAGCAAAGTACGTGGTGCCGGTGGCAGAGCATCATGACGGTTTTGCCATGTACGACAGCGGGTTGAGCGACTGGACAGCGGCCAAGATGGGGCCGCATCGTGATGTCATCGGGGACTTGGCCAAGGCAGTACGAGCGGAAGGCCTGCATTTTGGCCTATCGTCGCACCGCGTAGAACACAATTTTTTTCTTGGCGTGGGCCGCGCGATTCCCTCTGACGTGAACGACCCGCAATATGCCGCCTTCTACGGTCCCGCGCATACCTGGCTGAACAATAAGTGGGGAACTCCTCTCAATGGCGACTTCACTTATGTCTCATCGGCATGGGCCAACGATTGGCTCGCGCGCGGAGCAGAACTCGTCGAGAAATACCACCCCGACATCGTGTACTTCGACTGGTGGATCGGCCAGGCGTCGATCCGTCCGAATCTCACGCGCTTTGCCGCCTTCTACTACAACCGCTCGCAGAAATACGGTGATCATGTCGGCGTCATCAACTACAAGGACTATGCCATGCAGGAACATTCCGCCGTCCTCGACCTGGAGCGTGGCCAGCTCGGCGACATACGCGCTCTGTATTGGCAGACCGACACATCCGTAAGCAATAAGTCCTGGGGCTACATCAAGAACGACACTTTCAAATCGCCGGAATTTGTGATCGATCAGCTCATTGATATCGTCAGCAAGAACGGCAATTTACTTTTGAATATCGGCCCGCGATCGGACGGCACGATACCGGACGAAGTGCAACGAGTGCTGCTTGACGTCGGAGCCTGGCTGGGTGTCAACGGAGAAGCGATTTACGGTACCCGCCCGTGGAGGACTTACGGAGAAGGACCCACGAAAGTGGCGTCTGGATCGTTTCACGACACTGATACCGCAAAATACACTGCCGACGATTTTCGTTTCACGACCAAGGGTGACGGAATTTATGCGATCGGACTGGCTTGGCCAACCAGCGGTGAAGCGGTGATTCGTTCGCTCGCCCGGACGGTCGGCAGTGAACCGGTCCAATCCGTTGCCTTAGTGGGCAGCGACGCAAAGCTACGATTCGAACAGAGCGCCGACGGCCTCCACGTGCAACTGCCCGCCGAAAGTCCCGCGAAGTATGCGTACGCGCTCCGTGTGACGTTTGATCGGGCCTCGCGCTGAGATCTGAATCCGGAATTCCGTGATCTCAATCCGGGACGAACCGCCAAACATCCATCAAGCTCCTGAAGGGCGCCACGCGGACCCCGGCGCACGACTCACGCAAGAGAAAAAGCGCGTTTGTCCACCGGCTGGAGCCTATGGCAAAGCGACGCTTAAGTTACCGATTACACGCCTCGCGACAGCTACCGCAAAAAACTTCTTGACAAGCAGTAGTCCCTCAATACTAGAATGCGCAGACTTCGATACAGGTATCGCTAACTGAGAAGTTGGCGATTCAAGGAGGGCCTCGTCGATGCCCAAGTTCCGCGGACTTTCTTTTCTCTTGTTTCTGGCGCTACCTAGCCTGTTAATCAGTGTTGCCCTGCCGGCTGCGCACGGCCAGACGCTTGCTTCCGCCGCTTCACTTTCCGGTTCGGTCTCGGACTCCACGGGAGCACGGGTACCTGGCGCCAAAGTCACTTTAAACAGCCCTGAGAAGGGAATCACGCGGGCATTTACCACCGATTCCGAAGGCAATTTCTCGTTCGCGCTGCTGCCGGCTGGAAGTTATAACCTGACGGTGGAGGCGGCAGGCTTTAAGACCTCCAAGCAAACCGGAATCACACTGGAAGTTGGTCAATCTGCCAACCAGAGCATCACTCTGACCATAGGTTCGGTCGAGCAAATCGAGGTACTGTCGACAGTCCCTCTTCTGCAGGTGGATAACGCCAACATCGGCGCCGAAATTTCTCAACAACAAGTGACGGAGTTGCCGCTCAACCTGCGAAATGTTTTCAACTTTGTGGAGTTGAACTCGTCGGTCAACAATTTGTCGCAAAGGCAAACCATTTCCTCGGGCGGACAGCAAGGCTCCGCCGACCAGGACGTCTCGTTCTTTAACTTTGGCGGCGGCTACTTTGGAACGACGGCATTCCTCCTGGACGGCGCCTGGGACGCGAGCGAAGGCTGGGGCGGAGTTATCTACGTTCCCTCGCCCGACAACGTGCAGGAGTTCAAGGTTCAGCAGAACACCTTCTCGGCGCAATATGGCTGGAGCACGGGAAACGTGATCAACGTTGTGACCAAGTCCGGAGGCAGCCAGTTGCACGGGGACGTGTACGATTATTTGCGCAATGCGGCCCTCGACGCGAACAATTATTTCAATAACCTGAACGGGCTCCCGAAACCGGTTTCACATCGCAATCAGTTTGGCGTTGCCTTGGGAGGCCCTGTGTACATCCCGGGCATCTACAAGCAGCGTAACAAGACATTCTTCTTCTTCAACTACGAGGGTCATAGAGACCATAATGCCGGAAACTACGCAGGTACCGTTCCAATTCCGGCTTTCCGCACGGGAGATTTCTCGGCGCTGTTGGGGCCGCAAATTGGGACCGATGGTTTAGGCAGGCCCATTCTGAGCGGCCAGATTTATGACCCGTTCAGCACCCGCCCCTTAGGCGCCGGCTTCATTCGCGACCCCGTCCCGGGGAACAATCTGGCGACATACATCTCCCCCTTTACGGGTGCGTCGCTCATTAATTCTATTGGCCAAAAGCTGATTAATTTTTATCCCACTCCACTCACGAGTGCATTGACCAACAACTGGAGTGCCGTTGGCCTCCTGGCGGACTATTCGGACGAGTACAGCGGTCGGGTTGACCATAACTTCAGCGACAAGACCCGGCTCTACGGACGATTCTCTTACAAGAAGGAATACAAAGACGAAGAAGCTCCTTTCTTCGGGGCCGACAATCCTGCCGGTCCGGGACAGAGAAACCCCAATAACCGCTGGAATGTCGCAGTGGGCGTAAGTCAGGTCTTCAGTCCCACCTTCACCATGAGCGTAAATCTGGGAGGAATGAAGTGGGTGGAGGGCAATGACGTTCAAAGCAACGGCTTTAAGGCATCGTCCCTTGGGTTGCCGGGTTTCATAGATACAAACTCACCGCAATTCCCGATTATCAGCGTGTCCAGTTACCTGCCGGAAGGACCGGTGGCAGGGGCGGGACAGGGTGCATTTCCGCGGTCCGCTGCCAGCGGCTCAATCGATTTTGTCAAGGTTCGGAGGGCGCACCAATTCTCCTTCGGATATATGGCGGTGGCAACGGACGAAAACGGCGGGCGCTTTCATTTCACGCCGTTTAACTTCGACACGCTGTTCACTGCCGGGCCGGATCCTAAAGCCCCCACGAAGGGAACCGGCGACGCGGCCGCTTCCATGCTGGTCGGTGTACCGGCCAGTGGGAACACTGGTATTGCCATTTCAAACGTAAGCCGCACCTGGTTCCACGGGGTGTATCTGCAGGATGACTGGAAAGCCACGCGAAAACTCACGTTGAATCTTGGCTTGCGCTGGGAAGTGCAGCGCCCGGTAACCGACCGCTTTAACCGGCAGGCATCGTTTAACTACAATGCAGTAAATCCCATCAGCGCTGCGGTCGGTCAAAATTATCTCGGCCAACTGGAATTCGCCTCGTCAAGCAGGCGCGGTCTGACCAACACCAACTACAAGAACTTCGCCCCCCGAATCGGATTCGCTTATCAAATAATGCCGAAGCTTGTGATGCGGGGCGGCTATGGCATTTTCTATCCACCCAGCTATCGGGGGACTGGTCCGGCGCCTGGGTTTAGCTCCGATACTCCTTATATTTCCTCGAACGATGGCGGGTTGACACCGGCAGGTACCTTGAGCACCGCGTTTTCGGGTGGGCTGGTGCCGGTCAGTGGAAGTTCGTTGGGCGGGTTGACCAATGTGGGGCAGTCCGTAACCGCTGTGTCGCGCAGCCGCAAGACCTACTATACCCAACAATGGACGTACGGCATCCAGTTTGCGCCGACGCCCAACGACGTAATCGACCTCACCTACGTAGGCAACCATGGCGTGCACGTGACTACGAGCAGTCTCAATTTGAATCAGCTGGATCCCAAGTTCTTTTCGCTGGGCAACACCTTGCTGGATCAGGTTACCAACCCATTTTTTGGCCACATCACGGCGAGCGGTTGTAGTCTTGACCAGGCGACCGTTCCTCGGGGGCAGCTGCTTCGGCCGTATCCGGAATTCTGCGACATTAACGAAAGCCAGGATCCGGCGGGCGGCTCGAGTTACAACGCCTTGGACGTAAACTACACGCACCGGGTGACACAGGGCCTCACGCTGTTGGCGTCCTACACCTTCTCGAAGTTCCTCGATAACGTAGGTGGACCCGAAAACTGGGCATCCGCTTCCGCGAACTTCTCGGAAAATATCCGCAACGTCTACAACCTGGCCGCGGAGAAATCGGTCGATGCAACCGACACTCCTCATAGCTTCGTTCTCAGCTACGTGTACGAGCTTCCGGTGGGCAGGGGCAGGAAGTTCGCTCCTGGGGTGAATGGTGTGTTGAACCAAGTCATCGGCGGCTGGCAGACCTCTGGGACGCTGACCCTGAAACAAGGCTTCCCTCTCACGGTTACGGGAAGTAACAACAATAATTTTGGCGTGGGCCAGCATGTGAATGTTGTTGGCGACTACCACATCGCAAATCCAGGCCCCAATGCCTGGTTCAACACGGCGGCTTTCGTAACGGCGCCGGCCTGGACTTTAGGGGATGCTCCGCGATACTTTTCCGATCTACGGGCACCCAACTACAAAAACTTTGACTTAAGTATTCAAAAGTACTTTCCCATTAGAGAAAGCGTACGACTCCAGTTCCGGCTCGACATGTTCAATGCTCTCAACCACACCAACTTCTACAGCCCGAACACATTCATTGGGGGTGGATTTGGTACCATTAGTTCAGCGTGGACGCCGAGGCAGATGCAGGCAGCTCTCAAGCTTTACTGGTGATACGTGGGACGAACAATCAGGGTTGTGGCTGTAGTCTGTTACTGGCTGGTGTCTGTCCTGCCGGGGGTTGCAGCCCCGCAACAACCCGATCAGTTTGAATCACTCCTGGCCTCGGCGCAACAAGCCCAGGCCAGGAGTGATTTTGAATCGGCCGCCGAATTCTACCGGAAAGCAGTGGGGGTTCATCCCGAAATCCCCGAACTCGAGGCAAATCTCGGGTTGATGTACTACCAGATCGGCAAGAACCAACAAGCCATCGACGCTTTCAACCAGGCGATTCGTCTGAAGCCTGGCTTGTTTGTTCCGAACCTTTTCCTGGGACTCGCTTATGTGAGATTGAAACGGTTCAACGACGCGATTCCGTACCTCAAACGAGCTGTTCTTCTTAACCCTACAGACATTCAAGCACGATTAGCTCTTGGGCATGCCTACACCGGAATCGGCAAGACGCGCCAGGCCACAGAGTCATATTTACGCTTGGTTGAACTCGATCCGAAAAGCGCAGACGGCTGGCTCCAGCTGGGAGTGAGTTATCTGGAGCAGGTCGAAGCCGACACCCGTGTTCTGCTGGCGCGGCATAAGGACTCGGCATATTTCGAGACGCTTGTCGCTGACACCTTCGCCGAGCAGGGGGCGTTCATTCAAGCGGCTGACGCCTACAAGAAAGCGCTGACGTTCCCTGCAGTTCCTGTAGGCGTACATGCCGCTTACGGCTTCGTCCTGCTGAGACAGCACGATCTTCCGGGCGCGCAACGGGAGCTGAACGCTGAATTTGCCTCGAATCCCGGTTCGTTGATGGCGAAGCTGGGTACGGCCCGATTGCATGTGGAACAAGGCGCCATTCCAGAGGCGGTGAAGGAAATTGATGAGGTTGGGAGGGCTGACGCCAACTTTCTTCGGGTGAACGTCCCATTGTTCAACTCCGGCTTGCCTCAGCTGAAACGCGCGGGATTGCAGCGCGGGTTGGAAGAACGGCAGGCCCCGAATGATGTTTCCCCGGAAGTTTTAGACCTGTTTCGGAATGCTACCGCAACCGAAAGATCAGTGAACATGTCACAGGACCCGGCTGGCGATGTTGTCAGTCGGGTTTCAGGCGCCAAGGCCCCGGCAGGCAACGCCGCGGAGTTATACGCCAGGGGAAAGTACGGGGAATGTACTAACCTGCTTGCTTCCCGTCTTCCACTGCTTCCAACCAAGGACCTGCAACGGCTGGCGTTCTGCGCGTACTCAAGCGCCAACTTTCAACCCGCAGCGATCGCGGCACAGAAACTGGCGGGGAATGCCGCGACAGAAGGGGAAGGCTTGTACTGGGAAACAAGATCCGCACAGAAGCTTGCGACAAATGCTCTGGCGCGGGCCAGCCAGCTCGATTCCAATTCGCCGAAGTTTCACGTCCTGCTTGGGGACGTCTACCGCCAACGGAAGTATCTCCCCGATGCAGAGCAAGAATACCGAAAGGCGCTGGCTCTGAACCCGGAAGATACAGGTGCCCAGTTCGGTTTGTCTTTGACGCTGCTTGCCAATTCAGATCTGGATGAGGCGTTGCGGGTGACGCAAGCCGCGCTGGTGAAGAATCCCGATGATCCAGAGTTCAACGCTGTGATGGGAGAAATCCTTTCCATTCAGCGCGATTTTTCCGGGGCAGAGCCATACCTGAAGAAAGGCTTGAGCACGAAACCGGAATTGATTCCGCACGTGCATGCTCTGCTCGGAAGAGTGTATGCCGAAACAAACCGAACGCAGGAAGCGATCACGGAGTCCAAGCTCGGACTCTCCGACGACAAGGACGGACGTCTCCACTTCCAGATTGCCCGGCTCTATTTGAAGGTCGGCGATCGCGATTCAGCCAAACAAGCCTTTGCAGAATCAGAGCGACTACGACGGGAGGGCCTAACCCGGGCAGCGGTCGCTATGGAGCAAGGCCAGAACAACGGCGATTCTCAATAAAGACGGTTCTTAGCCGAGGCTTACAAACGCAGGTCAAGGACTGCGACAGCGTTTTGCCGGATCGTTTCTGCACCGCGGACGAAAAATACGTCAATGGAGCCAATCAAAATGACCTACAAGCGCGGCATCATTCTATTGTTCGTCATCGCGACGGCAGCATGGGCTGCGAATGAGCCTCAATTTATTAGAAAGTCCCATCGAGATGCGAATGGTGTCACTTTTGAGACCGCCACGGGA
>Ga0187823_10000016_pt1 | contig 31351 bp, 23 predicted proteins | sample NC_wetland_sal_i_12_FD_132968 | JGI IMG/M metagenome (GOLD analysis project Ga0187823, IMG submission 132968) | Wetland sediment microbial communities from Neuse River Estuary, North Carolina, USA - SourceSoil_3 | ecosystem: Environmental > Aquatic > Freshwater > Wetlands > Sediment | place...
ACGCGGGTTGACCTGGCCCCGAAAGTCGATGCTCCCCTGGTATTTGTCGGATACGGCTTGAGCATTCCAGAAAAGGACTCCGAAGATCTTGCCGGACTAGACCTTAAGGGCAAAGTCGCGGTCCTGATCACCGGCTCACCCTCGCAGATTCCTTCGGCGCTGGCCGCGCACCATCAAACCGCGGGAGAACGCTGGAAGGCCTTTCACGAAGCGGGCGCAGTGGGAATCATCTCGATCCCGAACCCCGCCTCGATGGACGTACCCTGGACGCGCACCTCGCTGAACCGTTTGCATCCCAGCATGGAACTGGCGGGAGCGGAGTTCAACGAGACCGCAGGAGAGAACCTGGCGCTCTATCTCAATCCGGCGCATGCGGACAAGTTGTTTGCCGGTTCCGGGCATAGCTTCGCGGAGCTGGCGGAGTTGGCCAAGAGCCGTCAACCGCTGCCGCGTTTCCCGCTGAACGTCTCCATTCAGGCGAAAGCCAGAGTACGAAAGAAGATGGTGGAGTCGGCGAACCTGGTGGCCCGGCTGCCGGGGAACGATGCCCAGCTGAAAAATGAGTATGTGGTTCTCTCCGCCCACATTGATCACGTGGGAATTGGCGAGCCCGTCAATGGAGATCGTATTTACAACGGCGCCATGGACAACGCATCCGGCGTTGCCGTGCTCCTTGATGTGGCCGCGTCGCTGAAGAAACATCCCGAGAACCTGAAACGTTCGCTTCTGTTTGTGTTTGTCACCGGAGAAGAGAAAGGTCTGTTGGGCTCCAAGTATTTCGCGGCCCATCCGACGGTGGACCGGAAATCCATGGTGGCGGACATCAACATCGATATGTTCCGGCCTCTGGTTCCGCTGAAGATGCTCACGGTCCTGGGAATGGCCGAGTCGGATCTCGGCGATGCGGCGCGGCAGGTGGCGGAGTCGGAGGGCGTTTCCGTCCAACCGGATCCCCAGCCGTTGAGAAATGTGTTCGTGCGCAGCGATCAGTACAGCTTCATTCGTCAGGGCATTCCGGCGCTGGCGCTCGATATTGCTCCCACCACGCCGGAGGAGAAGCAAATCTACCAGGACTGGCTGACCTATCGTTATCACGCGCCGTCGGACGACGTGAATCAGCCGGTCGATCTGGGGGCGGCAGGCAAGTACGAAGACATTATCCGGAAGCTCATGATCAAAGTGGCGAACGACGCGAACCGCCCGCAGTGGAAGGCGGACAGCTTTTTCCGCCGCTATGCGGAAGCGACCAGGGAGTAGGCAAGTTTCGACCCGGTGTTTAGAATGATGCCTTCCCGAAGGACGGATATGCGCCAGCTCTTTCGCTTCTCCGCGACTCTCTTTCTTGCCGGTTGCGTCGTTGGCTCGGTGACCTCCGCGCTCGCGGCTGCGCCCGCCCGGCTGGGGGCATCCGCGGTGTGGCAGTTGCCGGAGTCGTTCATGGCCGGCGCCCATGCGGCCTGTGACAAATCGGCTCCTGACCGTTTCGCGGAATGCGTGATCGACCAGATGGCGAAGGCCGGAGCTCCGCCCGATGCCGTGAGCTTCACCCGCGAGCTCTACCAGCAGAGTCACGGCGATGTCGGCATCATGACCGGCTTCCAGGCGGTTGGCCCGGTCGATTTCGCATGGATCACCTATCCTTTGCGCGCCAATACCAACCACGGCCTGCTGCTGATCAACGGAGAGCCGCGGATCGTCAATGTCGAGAATTTAGCTCAGCTCGATCGAAAAGGCATGAAAAACACTCCTCAGTTCAAGGACCTGCAGGTGCAATTTCCCCAGGTTGATGTGTGGCCCGGGGACCGCGATGGAAAGACCTGGCCCAACTCGCAGGCCGGTCCGAATGGCGGGGTGCAATTTACAGTGGGCTATCCCCTGATCAATGGATGCCACGCTTGCGCGCATGCCGGGTCGGCCATATTCACCTGGAATTTCACCGCTCAAGGCAAACTTCTAGGCACGACATTCGTAGGCATGACCCCTCCGCCCCTGCAATAGCGGGGCTGGGTGGGGCGGACACTCTTGTCCGCCGCTTTTGACTTTGAAGTAACCAGGACGAGTGTAGCGCCGCCGTCCCGGCGGCAGTCGTCGGGGCGTCCCGCCCCCCACTGCGTCTCCTTGGACATCGAGGGCGAGACGCCCTCGGGACAGCCGGCGAGACGCCGGCGCTACCAAAACCACGCGTTCTTGCCTGCGAACATCGTCGTCGGGAATGTCTTTCACAACCGGACAAAAGCAACAGCAAAAGCGGCGGACAAGAGTGTCCGCCCCACACCGCCGGGAAGTTCAGGTGCTATCCTGTTGCACCCATGGGAAGCGTTGCCATTCTCGCGAAGTTTTTCGCGCTTGCCTTCAGCGCCCTGTTGCCGCTGATCAACCCGCTGGGATCGGCCCTGGTATTCCTCGGGCTGGTTGGCGACGCGCCCGCCTCTGCTTATCGTGACCTGGCGCGCAAGATCGCGATCCGCACCACGCTTTTCCTGGCGGTGGTGGAGTTGGTGGGAACTGCGCTGCTGGAATTCTTCGGCATTTCTCTTCCCGTGGTGCAGGTTGCAGGAGGGCTGGTGCTGGCCTCCATGGGTTGGGGATTGCTGAATCAGCACGAGGCTCAGGCCGATCCTGACCGGACCCAAGTGGCGGAGACCAGCTTCGGATCGCTGGAACAGAAGGCTTTCTATCCCCTCACGTTTCCGGTGACCGCCGGGCCGGGCTGTATCGTGGTAATGCTCACCCTGAGCGCGCATGCTTCGGTTAAAGGCGTGCTCAACGATGTGTTGGCCCATGTGGGTGTGTTTATTGCCGTGGTGGCTTTGAGCGTGCTGGTGTTCGTCTGCTATGGCTACGCTCCCAAGATCACGGCGCGCATTCGGCCCCAGACCGCGCACGGCATCCTGCGGGTCATCGCCTTTGTGCTCCTGTGCATCGGCGTGCAGATTACCTGGAACGGCGTGGAATCGTTGCTGAAATCGGTGTTGAAGGGTTAAGCCCGAGCTATCCGGGCCGGCCTGAATTGGCGGGCAAGTAGTCGTGCACCAGGGCGAGCAATTCGTCGCGTAACCGCGGAGCACAAGCCAGGAGGCCAGAGAGTAGCGGCGACTCGCGGTTGCAGCGCAAAGGCGAGTTTTCCAGCGTGCTGATGAAACCGCCGGCGCTGCTCACCAGGGCCGCGCCCGCGGCGACGTCCCATTCATTTTTCGGGGTGAGAGTGAACGTAATGTCGGCCAGGCCGGCCGAGACCAGGGCCAGTTTGTAGGCCACCGATCCCATGGGACGGACTTTTGCCGTCGCCTTCTCGAAACGTTTCCACTCTCCCCGTTTAGTTTCGCTGCGACTGGCCAGAATGACAGCCCCCTTGAGGATATTGCGCTGGCTGGCGCGGGCTGGTTTTCCGTTGTAGGTTACGCCGGAATCCAGAGAGCCGAGGAAAACCTCGCTGGTGGCGGGATTGCAGATTCCGCCTGCCACCGGAATTCCATCTTCCACCATGGCCACCGAAACGCAGAATTCGGGAATGCCGGCGACAAATTCGCGGGTGCCGTCCAGAGGGTCTACGATCCACACCCGCTTCTTTTCCAGGCGCGACCGGTCATCCTCGCTCTCTTCGGACAGCCAGCCTTCCCCTGGGCGCAGCAACTCCCGGCGCAGCACGGCGTCCACCGCCCGGTCAGCTTCGGTGACCGGATCATGGCCCGCTTTGAACTCAGCCTCGATTGCGCCCAAAGTGAAACGGGTGAAGACCTGGCGGGCAGATTCCAGCGCGGATTGGATGCGCTCCAAGGCTTCGGTCTGTAAAGAGCTGCTCATGAATGGGCGTATCGTTCCTTGTTCTCTGCGACCATTTGTGGTGCTCGCACGTCAGTCGTCAGTCGTCGGTCGTCAGCAAATTCTGATGACCGCAGACTGACGACCGGCGACTGCAGCCTGCGGAGCTTCGCTCCGTGGGACAGCCGGGGGCGGCTGTCCCCACGCGGCCTGTGGTTACGCGCTTTCGCCGATGGCGCCGAAGAATCCTTCGCGTTCCAGGTGCAGAATGATTTCCTGCGCCGCCTCCTCGGGCGTCAAATCTGCCGTGTTGATGACAACCTCGGCGTCCTTGGGTTCTTCGTAAGGATCGGAAATGCCGGTGAATTCCTTGAGAATTCCCGCCCGCGCCTTGGCGTAGAGGCCTTTGCGGTCGCGCTGCTCGCATACCTCGACCGAAGTAGAGACATGCACCAGGATGAATCCGCCGACCGCTTCAATCAGACTGCGCACGTGTTTGCGAGTTGCATCGTAGGGCGCGATGGGGGCGCAGATCGCGATCCCGCCATTCTTGGTGATTTCAGAAGCCACGTAGCCGATGCGGCGGATGTTGATATCGCGATGTTCCTTGGAGAATCCCAGTTCGGACGAGAGATGCTTGCGCACCAGATCGCCGTCCAGCAGGGTGACCGGACGTCCTCCGGTCTCCAGAAACTTGGTCAGCAATACATTCGCGATGGTGGATTTGCCCGAGCCCGAAAGTCCGGTGAAGAAAATCGTTACACCCTGGCGGTGCCGCGGCGGATAGCTGCGCCGCAACTCCTGCACCACTTCCGGATAGGTAAACCAGTTGGGAATGTCGCGCCCTTCGTTCAGCCGCTGGCGCAATTCCGTGCCTGAGATGTCCAGAACGCGCGCCCCTTTGGGCACTTCGTCCGTGGGGAAATATTTGTCCTGGTCTTCGAGGTACACCATCATGTTGAACGGCACCATGGTGACGCCGATTTCCGCTTCGTGCTTCCTGAAAACTTCCTGGGCTTCGTAGGGGCCATAGAAAGGCTTGCCGTCGGTGTCCTTACCCGGGCCAGCGTGATCGCGGCCGACGATAAAGTGGCTGCAACCGTGGTTCTTGCGAATCAGCGCGTGCCAGATGGCTTCGCGCGGCCCGCCCATGCGCATGGCGAGGGGAAGCAGGGAAAGCTTTGCCGTTCCCGGCGGATATTTCGACGTAAGCAGCTGGTAGCAGCGCACGCGAGTGAAATAGTCCACGTCGCCGGGCTTGGTCATGCCCACGACGGGATGGATCAGGAGGCTGGCTTCCACCTGTTTGGCGGCGCGGAAAGTAAGCTCCTGATGGGCGCGATGCATGGGATTGCGCGTCTGGAAAGCCACGATGCGCCGCCAGCCCAGGCGCGCGAATTCGGCGCGAAGTTCCGCGGGGGTGAATCGCAGGGAACGAAAATCATAGTGCGCGGGGCTCTGGATGCCTTCGAGTCGGCCGCCCACATACCAGGGGTTGGCCTTGTTCATCACGTAATCCGCGCCGGGATGGGCCTTGCTGGTGCTGTTGAACACAGCCTTGGCTTCGGCCTGGCGGTCGGGCTGCCAGACATCTTCAACATGCAGCACCGCGAGCATGACGCCCTCAGGATCGCGCAACGCGACCTGGCTGCTGCCCGGCTTCAGGGATTTGGCAAACTCCTCGCTAACGTCCAGTGTGATGGGCATGGGCCAGAGCAGTCCGCTGGACAGCTTCATGTTTTGACAGACGCCTTCGTAGTCGGCGCGATTCATGAATCCACGCAAAGGAGAAAAGCCGCCGCTGAGCAGCAATTCAAGATCGCAAAGCTGGCGTGGGTTGAGGTCCCACGAGGGCCACTCGCGGGAGCGGGCTTTCAGGCCGTTGACGGTTTCCGGTGGGGCGGCAAGATCGACAAGTTCTCCCCCGTGCGGCGGGATAAGGTGACTGCTCGAAGTGCTCAAACTCTTTGGCCTCCTGGAAGCTTGAAGTAGTTCCGATGTAAGTTGTGGCGCGGTATTCCGGCAGGCACAAAACCTGCCCTCACTGACGGGGTAAGGCTGCGTCCTTGGCTATTCAGGGCAGCCGTTCCTTTGCAGCGTTGGAAATTCTGAAGCGAGATCGCCGGCACGCTTCCGCAAGCGCGAGCGATATATGGCGCCCGTTACTCATCGCGGTGACAGCCGCCAATTTCGGAACGGGAAGTACCATCCAGTTTAAAACAAAATGGCTCCGCTGCCCGCGCAACAATCGCGGAATTAACGATTAACCGGAAACAAAAGATTTGTCCCAAGGATTTCATTTCGGCAGCGAGCGCTGCCTGGCGGATCTTCCGCGCATCCGAGTGGCAGTAACCGCAGAGTTATTTTCGAGTGTGACCGGGAGTTAATTCTTCCGTAATAGGGTGAAAGATGTAATTAGTTCCAAGTAAGCCTGTAGGTGGGGGAAATTTTTGCTCTCTCGGCACTGGTGATGGCATGAAGATAAAGCACTTAGCTCTTCGATCGGCCCCTCAGAACCATGCCGAAACGTCGGCAGGTTCGGCAAATAGAGACAGAAATCAGGCCCTTCCACAGCGCGAAACCACCTGGCAAAGGTCCAGCCCGCAGGCCATGGCTTTTTTCTCCTGGCCCGGGTTCGGGCATGGCCGGCAATTGATCCTACGAGCACCTCGTCAGGATGCAGAAAACAAATAGGTTGTCCGGGGCCTCCCCGGATAACTTTTGGGTACCATCCGCCGGCGACCCGCGAAGCTGAAAATGTCAGATTTTCTGTTGAAAAAGAGAATCCACCGTCAGCTTGGCAGTGTGCATGCTATGAATTTTGGGAGAAATCAAAGACATCGTTGGAGTACGGAGTGATTCGGACGCCGCAAGATTGATCCGTCACCAGTTACTTCAATGACCGAGTGTCCGAATCGGGCTGCATGATCGAGCCCGAATTACCAGGACCTGAACTGTTAAGCCTGAACGATCAAACCAGGGGGGAAGCCGAAATGAACGAAAGCTCGATTCGGCTGGGTCCGCGCGAACAGCAGATTGCCGAACTGCTGCTTCAGGGTTGCGACAATTCGGAGATTGCCCGACAGCTCAAGATGGCCCGGCGCACGGTGAAGGCGCATTTCAATCGTCTTTTTTTACGCTTTGCAATTACTGGCGGTATCAAGCGGGTCAAACTCGCAACCATTCTCTATCGGAGGCAGTTATGTTCGGAGATCAGCGTTACGGAAACCGGATTCCCAGCGAGCGCGAGCATCAAGTCATCGAGCTCGTCGCCCAAGGACTTAAGAACCGCGAAGTCGCAGACGCCATCGGCACGACGGAACACGTCGTCAAGAACTACCTCCGAACCATCTACGACAAGCTTGGGCTCTGGAACCGAGTCGAACTGGCCCTCTGGTACGAAGCCCGCCGGCAGGAAGTCCCGGCAAACGCCTGAGGTTCTGGAAAGCTGGGAGCAGAATATTCTCAATCTCCATCATCCGGGCCCGCGCCGCAATCATCTTCAGCGCTGAACGAAAAAGTGGAGCTAAAACAAAAGACCCTCGAAGCTCGAGGGTCTTTTTCTTTCCCGGGAAGTTTAATTCTTCACTGACAGCCTTGGGACTCCAGATTGCGTAATTGCTGGGCTGCCAGCGGAGAGCCGCGCTTGGCGGCTGCCACCAGCAGGAGCCGGGCCTGGTCACAACTCCGAGGAACGCCATCGCCCCGCATGTAGAGGTCGGACAGCAGGATCGCCGCCGTGGCGTTCTGTTTACCGACCGCTCGCCACAGTAATTTTGCCGCTTCGGAAGGATCGCGCACGCCGGTGCTTCCTGACAGATAGCGCTGGGCCAGGCGCAGGTCAGGCGAACTGCTCTCTAAGGCCGCAACCGTCGAATGCCCGGTTGGAGCACTCAGCAAGGTGGATCTCTGCGTGGCCGCCTGGACGCCGGGTGGCACGACCGCCCGATTACCAGAATCCGCGCTCGCTGGCGGATTGTGATCTTCTTGTCTTCTGGATTCCGTTTTGGATTCGGATTCGACTGCTGGCGGCGTAACCGCTTCCGCCGGCGCCGTGGCGGCGGCCGGTGACGAATTCTCCGGCGGCAATGTCGCCGCCGGGGCGCTCACTTGCGGCGTTCTGGCGGTAGAAGCCAGTCGCGCCCGGAACTCCGGGGCCCAATGCAGATAGGCCAAGGCGGCCAATACAATTACCGCCACGCCCGCCAGGTATTTCCGTCCGCGCCCTGTCGACGCACTCGAACTCTCCAATGCACTGAACGCCTGATCGTGCAGCCATGGCACTTCGTTGGTGGAGTTTGAGGGAAGCGCTGCAGGAATTCCTGACGCGCTCAAGTTTTCCGTCGGGCCAGGCTGTCCCGGACTGAGAAGCTGGCCGCACCGGCTGCAGAATTTGTGGCCGGGCGGATTCTGATGGCGGCAGGCGGCGCAAACCGCGCGCTGAGATTTTGGGCCGGCCGCAAATTTCGGGTCGGTGGCAAAATAAGGACGACCGGACTGCTCAGCGGCCGCGCTCGATTCCCGCTTGATTTCCTCGAGCAGATGGCTCACGGCCTGCTCGCGCTTCGCGGGCGGAGTGCCGAAGTAAACCCTGGCCCAGCGTCCCAGATGCTGCTCCAGGAGCGGATTCGTGAGCGGGTTCAGTTCGGATGGCGAGGGCGCTTCCGGCGTCTTGTCCCAGAGATTTGGCACAGTCATTCTCCAACCGGCACGGACACGATATTACACATCAAACATGGGTTCGGCGGCGTGAATCGGACGTGTGGAAAAGTCTGAAATGTGGAAATCTCGCCCTGGCATCAGGCGCAGCATTTAAGGGCAAGCCTTTCGGTTCGCCGGCTCAAACTGGTCCTGCTGCGCATCGCGCTGGGTGGTAAATTTTCCGTCCGGGGTCTTGCCGAACAACTCGCTGCCGGAGCAGTAGTAGAGAGCAGTGTGGACGTCGACCCACACTTGCGCTTCCGGATTTCCCAGGTCGACGGGCGCGGGCGGAGGCTCCGCCAAACCAAGATTTACCATCAGCTTTTCAAACAACGTCAACTCCGGTTGAGGCGGGGTTTGCGGTTGAGTCCTTTGTGCCGGAGAGGCATTGCCCGCCGCTGTCGTCCCGGCCGGGCGGATGCCCCATCCTGAGATCACCAGCAGCAGAATGACGGCCGCCATCACCAGGTAAATATTTGCCCGCCGCCGTTGCCACTGTTGCGCCAGCCACTCCGCGCGCGGACCCTGGTGGGTCTTAACCGTCTCCAGCCACTGCTGCGCTTTCTTTGCCGAGCCCCAGGGATAGGGTTGGAGCTTGTCCTCGGGCGCCAGCGGGTCGGTCGGAAGGGTTTCCGCGGGCACGATGCGCAGCGGGTCTGCGCCCGCCAGAGGCGGCTCCTGAAATTGAGTTGAAGGCGGAACCAGAGGGCTCGCAGATTCGGTCGGAGTCTTGGGGCCGGTCAGAGCAGCCGGTATCGCATCCGGTTCGGTTTGGACGGCGACCGAGTTCTCTCGGGCCGTGGCCGGCAACTCGGAGCCCGATGCCGGGGCCGGAGGAGCAATTCCACTCTCGGCCAGCCGCAGTTCAGGGGCGATGCCATGCGTCGGATCTTCCTGCCCGTACGGAATGAGCCACGACGGAGTTTCGACCTTGGTGGAGGCCTCGGCGCTCGACACCAGGGGAGGCGGCGCGATCGGGCGCGCGGCTCCGCAGGTGCCGCAGAACGATTCGCTCTCGTCAAAAAAATCGGCGCCGCAGGCTGCGCACTGGGCCGCCAGCTGACCAAGGTCGCGCCTCGCCACCGATCGTTCGCCGATTGACGTGGCTTGCGCCGTCCCCACATCCGCCAGCGAAAGGGACTCGTTTCCCAGGCGCTCGATCTGCGGTTTGATTCTTTCCAGCGCTTCCAGCATGCTCTGCCGTTCGGAGGCGAGAGCTTCCTTCCACTTCATGCGGGCGGCGGTGACCATGGCTTCGCTCAACAATCCCGCCATCAGTTCAGCAGTGCGCAGGTCGGATTCGCGGAATGAATTGGGACGGGCAAAACGCAGCTCGAGCACGCCGGCTACCTGGCCCGCGTGGTAGACCGGTACCGCGATGAAAGCCTTCACATTGCGGCTGCGGAAAAGGTCGGCGCGTACGTGCAGGCTCGACGTGACGTCAGGATAGTTCAGGGTAGAGCCCTTGCTCAGACAGTCGCCGGAGAGCGCAGAGGCGGGCGCCAGGCGCGTTCCCGCGTCAATGGCGGCGCTGCCGGTCGCCGTGCGATAAAAAAGTTCGCCCTTTTCGAGGATCCCGATCGCGGTGCCCGACGCATTGGTGACTTTCTGGATTCTCTCGGCAACCAGTTCCGATGCCGCCGCCAGATCCAGTTGCAGGGTCTGGATGAGTTTCTGGGTTTCTACAATCGCGGACAGATTTTCCGCAAAGTCGGCCTGCGATCCCTTGGCCCGCAGGCGATCGTTGTGCTCCTGGAGCACATGCGCGGCCGACAGAAGCTGCTGAAACGAAGCCTCGTCGAGCAGAGGCTTGCGTTGCGGGCTGGTTGCAGTTTGGGTCACGAGAGCGAAATACCCTGCCAGCCGGTGAGGGATCCCGGTGATTCTATTGTAATGCAATCCACAATCCAAACCGGCTTACCAAAGCGTGCACTGAAGTTACCGGTCTTTTTGATGTCGATATGAGTGTCCGGGTTCGAAGGCGGCTGTAAGTAACTGTAAAGTAAAAGCCTTGCTGGTTGCGGGAGGGACCCCGGCGGTCGCGAGCGCTCGATCCAGGTGTGCAGATCGAGGTCCTGACGGCGCAAGTGCGCAAAGTTCTGCACTTTCGTTACGCCCAGCTCGCGCTAGTGGCCCAAACGCCCGATCCTTCACGGCCTGAAGGCCATTCAGGATGATGCCATGGTTAAGCGACGAGAGTTCAAACTGAGCCACTACGGCGCGCTTACGACTTGATTTCCTGAGCCCCCAGAAAGAGGCGGACCGCCGGCGTGACGATTAACGAGAGCGCCATGGAGATCAGGATTCCTCCGATCACCGCGATAGCGAGAGGTTGCAGCATCTGCGAACCGGCGCCCAGAGCGAACGCCAGGGGCAGCATTCCGGCCACGGTGGCAAGGGCTGTCATCACGATCGGGCGCAGGCGTCGACGGCTGGCTTGCAGCATAGCCTCTTCCGCGGCGAGCCCGAGCCCGCGAAACTTCTGATCTGCATCCAGCAGCAGGATCCCGTTCTTGGCAACGATGCCCACGACCATAATCATTCCCATGAACGACGCCACATTGAAAGTAGTGCGCGTGATGATCAGGGCCAGGAAGACGCCGGAGGTCGAAAGCAGGGCCGAAGCCAGAATCGCGACCGGAGCTGCAAAGGACCGAAATTCGAACAGCAGAACGATGAACACCAGAACGATGGCCAGGACGAAGACGAATACCAGATCGCGGAAGGACTTCTGTTCTTCCTTGTAGGTTCCGCCGTACTCGACCCGAATGCTTGACGGGAGATGCAATCCGTCGACCGCCTTTTGCACGGCCGCGACTCCGCTGCCCAGGTCGGTGCCTTCGAGGCGGGCCGTCACCGCGACATCACGCAGCAGATTCTCGCGCCGGATTTCGATCTGGGGTGGAAGCTCGGTAATGGTCGCGAGAGCTCCCAGAGTTGCAGTTTTCCCGCTGCCGCTGGTCAGCAGGGTATTGCTCATGGTGTCGAGTGAAAGGCGATTGCTGTCGGCGAAGCGTACCCGTACCACGTATGCCCGATCATTGTTTATCACTGGCGTCGCTGCCGGCTCACCTTCGAGAATGGCGGCAGCGTCAACCGCAACCTCTTCCGGGGTAAATCCGGCGCGGACAGCGGTGCTGGGGTTGATCTGAAACACCACAGCGGGTCCGCTGATGGTATTTTCAATGCCGTCGAGGACATCGACCACGCCGTCTACTTTTCCGATGGCACCGGCGACTTTCGGCGCCCAGGCCTCTAACAACGCCGGATCGGGTGAAAACAGTTTGATCTCGACCGGTTCCGGAGCGCTGGTCAGGTCGCCGATCATGTCCTGCAATACCTGCACAAATTCCACGCGCACGGCCGGTTCCTGGGTGGCCACTTTTGCGCGCACCTCTTCGATCACGTCGTCAATCGAGCGGCTGCGATCTTTTTTCAGCTTGACCAGGATGTCGCCGCGATTCGCCTCCGTGACCGCGGCCAGGCCCAGTTCCATGCCGGTCCGCCGCGAACTGCTCTCGACTTCAGGGGTGGCGTTGAGAATCTGCTCGATGGCAGTGACCATGCGGTTGGTTTCCGCCAGGGAGCTGCCGGCGGGCGTCCAGTAATCCAACGTAAAGCCGCCTTCATCCATTTCCGGCATCAAGTCGGAACCGGAATATCGATAGCAGACATAGGTGACGACTATCAGCATCAGGCTCAAAGCTGCGAGCCACATGGGCTTGGCCAGAGCGCGGCGCAGCCAGCGTTCGTGGAAGTCCACGATCCTGCGGAAGAATCTGCCCAGAGACGCCTCTTCGGCGGCTTGCAGCCTTTCGAGCGAGGTTTCTTCTGAAGGATCTTCGTCCACTTGTGTCGCGGACTCCGCGCCGGTACGCGCACCGATAAGATATTGGCTCAGGTTCGGCGTCCAGGTGAGCGCCAGGGCCAGCGATGCCAGAAGCGATACTCCCATGGTCACGGCCAGAGCGCGGAAGAATGTTCCGGTAACTCCGGTGATTGAAATCAGAGGCAGGAAGACGACGATGGGCGTAACCGTCGAGCCAATCAGCGGAATCGTAATTTCCTGCAAAGCGCTGTGAATGGCCTGCAACCGTTGCTGTCCGGAATCGCGGTGGATGACGATGTTTTCCACCACCACGATGGCGTCGTCAATCACCAGCCCGACCGCTGCCGCCAGTCCGCCCAGGGTCATGAGGTTGAAGCTCTCACCGAGCAGTTTGAGCGCGATGAACGTCACCGCAATCGTGACTGGAATCACCAGGCCCGCCACCACCGACGTGCCCCAGTCGCGCAGGAAAACCACGAGAATGATGGAAGCCAGAACCAGACCCAGCAGGATGGCGTCTCGAACGCTCTTGATGGAATCGCTGACGATGATCGACTGATCGTAAAACGGCCGAATCTCGATGCCGGGCGGCAGCGATTTCTTTATCTGCTCGACTTGAGCGTGAACTTCGTCCGCGACCCGCAGGGTGTTGCTGTCGGGCTGGCGGTTGATGTTGAGCAGCACGGCCGGCTTCCCGTTGGCGGTCACGATGGTGTAGACCGGTTTGACGCCGGGCGCCACCGTGGCTACATCTCCGACACGCACCGGGACCCCGGCTGGAGTGTTCTTGATCACGATGTCCGCGATCTGTTGCGGGGTGCGCACCTGGGCGCTGACCAGCGCCAGCACCAGTTGATGATTGCGCTCGAACAGGCCGGGCGAATCGATGAGGTTGGTCCGCCGCATGGTGTCCAGAATGTCGGTGACGGTGACGCCGGCGGCCAGCAGTTTCGAAGCGTCGGGCTGGATGTGAAACTCGGGCTCCTGGCCGCCCTGCACCAGCACCGTCGACACGCCATCCAGCCGGTTCAGTCGCGGCTTGATGTCGTAGGTGGCCATCTCCCAGAGCTGGGTTTGCGGGACGGTGGCCGAGGTAAGGCTGTAGCCGATGATGGGGAAACTGGCGAAGGTCAGGCGGTTCGCCACTACCGTTGCCGTCGGCGGCAATTCGGGTTGGACACGGGAAATCGCCGCGTTCACGTATTGCAGGGTCTGGAACATGTCCACATTCCAGTCGAAGAACAGATCGATCTCCGCCGACCCGCGGCTGGTGATCGAGCGCACATCCAGCAAGCCGGGAACACTGTTCATCCCCTCTTCGAGGCGGCGCGTAATCGTCACCATCATTTGATCCGTAGGCATGACTCCGTTATCGACTGCGATCAGGATGCGGGGAAAGTTGGTGGCGGGAAAGACCGCGACCGGAATGGTGAAAGCCAGATAGCCGCCGAGCAACGCCAGGGTCAGGATCAAAAAAATCACTGACTTGGAATGTCGCGCGAACCAGTATGAAGATTCCGGCGGGATGGAAGCCCCTGCGCTGCCGCTATTTTTCATCGGGGGTTCCGCTCTTGTCCGGGTTCAGTCCCGCGGCGGGGGTCTCGGCCTTGACTTTGGTGTTGTCCGGCAAGCCGTAGGCCCCGGAAGCGACGATGCGATCGCCCGCTTGCAGTCCTGCGATCACCTGAATGTCATCGCCTTGCCGCACGCCCGGCTTAACGGTTTTCCGATGGGCGCGATTGTCGGCGCTGACCTGCATGACCGAAGTGGCGCCGTCCTGCGCGGTCAGCAACGCCGCGGCAGGGATGATCAGCGCATTCGGAATGGTCTGCGCCAGCATGGAAAGGCGCACGCTGGCACCCGGCTTCAGGCGCTGCTCCGCATTCTTCGCCTGCACCCATATCTCGACCGTGGTGCTGTTGGGGTCAAGCGCCGGGCTAACTACGGTGATCTTTCCTTCGATCGGAGTGTCATCGCCAGGCACGATGATGGTGGCCTTGTCCCCAACTTTCAACAACGCGGATTCGAGTTGTGGAATATGAGCCCGGGCGACGACTTGGGAGATGTCCATCACGGTCAGAAGGGGCGTGCCGGCGGCAGCCATCTCCCCGGGATAGAGCGGGCGATCCGCGACCACGCCGTCAATGGGACTGCGGATTTCCGAATAGCTGAGTTGCGCCTCCGCGCCCAGATACTTGCCCTTGGCGGATTCCAGTTGTCCCGCGGCCGATTTCAAGGCCTGTGCTTTCCCCACCTTCATCAGCGCGTTGAGATGCTGCTGCGCGATTTCAGATTGGTTGCGGGCGTTGGTCAGGTCCACGCCGGCCTGGTCAAGTTCTTTGCGAGGCATCGCCCCTTGTTGAAAGAGTTCCTTTCGGCTGTTGTAGATTTTCTGTTGCGCGGCAAAAAGTTCTCTGGCAGCCTGCGCGTCGAGTTGGGCCTTCTTAACTTCCTGCGGCAGATCGGAGACCGTGGTGGTCTCGTATGCCGCCTGGGCCTGGTCGTAGGATCCCTTGCTCTCCTGGGCCGCGGCGGCCAGATCGCTGTTCTCGAGCACGGCCAGCAGCTGGCCCTTGTGGACGCGACTCCCGCGCTTGATATAGAAAGCCTTGACCGGGGCGCTGATTTTCGGAGTAATGGCGGCCTGTTGCAGCGGGAACAGAATGGCCTCGGCCGTGACCGTGCGCTGCAGGGTTTCCTTTCGAACCGTGACCACCTGCACCGGAACCGCAGCATCTTTTTCGGCGGAATCCCTGGAGCAGCTCAGCGAGAAAAATAGAGGAAGCATGGCCAACAAAATGGCGCTGTGCGGCCAGGGCTGCTTCCACCCTTTCAGAGCGGGACCATTTCCTGCTTTGAGCGAGGGCCGGCGCCCTGGGCTGCATGGCGAGGCCGCTTCGCGGCTGGGGTATCGCATGCTCAGAAGTTCCCCGTCAGAGTCTGCAGATTCGCCAGCGCCACGCGATACCGCGACTGGCCGTCGCTGAAAGCATTGCGGGTCAGCGTGGCCGTATTTTGCGCATCCACCACTTCGAGCACAGTGGCTTCCCCTGACTGATAGCGCAGCGTGGTCAGGCGCAGGCTCTCAGCCGCCAGGTCCGCCGACTGATTCAGCGAATCCAGCTCCGTGCGGGCAGCCTGGGCCTCGTCATACAACGTGTGTAATTTTGCCAGCAACTGGCGCTGGGTGAAGGACAACTCCACCTGCGCCTGTTCGCGCAGCAGGCTCGCCTGCTTCAATTTGCTGCGATTCGAGCCCCAGTTCCAGACCGGCAGTTGCAGCGTGGCGGTGGCTGCATATCCCAGGTTGCGCACGGGCAATTGTGAAACCGGATCGAACTGGCGAGTGGCGAAATGATTGGCATCAATGCCGTAGAAATAATCCAGCTTGACCGCGGGCAGGAAGCCCGACCAGGCCGCGCCGACTTCTTGCCGAGCTTCCTGCAGCACGCCCAGCGCGGCGCGCAATTCGGGATTCTGCCGGGCCGCAGCGGCCTGGGCCTCTGGCAGAGAGGGCAAAGGCTCGGGCGTTTGCAGATCGTCCACTACGCCGAAGTTCTGGTTGAAATCGGGGAAGATCAGCACCGCGAGTTCGAGCCGGCTGCGGTTCATTGTGAGCTCCGCTTCCTGCAGGTCGCGCTGCTGTTGCTGAAATTGAATCTGGGCCTTGATTACATCCGAGTGCGCCACTTCGCCGCCCTGTTCCAGTTTTTGGCTGATGTCCAGAAAGCGCCGGCCCTGGGTGGCAGCGCGCTGCGCCGTGTCATACTTCCGCTGCGCCACGACCAGCTGATCATAAGCCTGCACCACGGTCACGACCAGCCCGCGAGCCGCAATCTCGGAACGGGCGCGAGCCACCGCCTCTGCCGCCAGGGTGCGCCGGTAGTCCGCGATCCCTTGCAGCGAAATTTCCTGGTGAACAGTTCCCTGGCTGAGGTATTCGTGCACGCCATTGGCGGCGACGTAGCGCCCGGAAGATGTGCCATTCCCCTGCGTGTAGAGAAATCCGGCGTCGTAGTTCACGCTGGGAAGCAGGGCGGCGCGGCCTTGTACACGATCTTCTTTCGCGGAACCGTAGGCGGTCAGGGCGGCACGGTATTCGGGATTATTCTTGCGGGCGCGGGCGATGGCGTCCTGCAACGTTACCGTCAGCGGAGCTGCGCTCGTCGCCGGAGCGGAGCCGGAGTCCGGGCCAGGCACGCTGCCTGGGTTTTGAGCGGACGCGGTCGCCAGCAGGCTGATCATCATTAGGACGAATCCGGCAGGTTTTGCGATCCTGTTTCGGCATGCATAATTTGACATAGGTTTCACCATAGTTGCTGGCGGGGGAGCCTAAGATGGTACCTGAACCTACCTTAAGCGAAGCTGAAGCCGGATTTCGCGCGAAGCTGGGTCAGGGCTGGGAGACGGGGAGTTCTACCGTCATGCGGGTGCCTTTACCCGGAGCGCTCTCGGCGGCAATGGTGCCGCCGTAGGCTTCGACCAGGGCCTTTACGATGGCGAGGCCGAGGCCAAAGCCCCCGGTGGCCCGGGTCCGGGAGGGGTCTCCGCGATAGAAGCGGTCAAAAATCCGGGGCAGATCGCTGGGGGAAATGCCGGCGCCGTGGTCCTGAAAACTGATGCGCGCCTTATCGCCGGAGCGGGCCACCGCGACCTCGACGGATGATCCCTCGGGGCTGTAACGGACGGCATTCTCGAGCAGGTTGGTCCACACCAGTTGCAAGTCCTCGGGATCGGCGAGGATGGGGACCCGGCCGTCGGTCGCGAGATGGATGCTGGTACTGCGGGATTGGGCCAGGCTGCGAATTCGTTCCACCGCCTCTTCGCAGGTGGAGTTGAGGTCGATGACGTCGAGCTGGCGCCCTTGCGCATTCTGCGCCCACTGTTCTGCCCGGGCCAGCCGCAGCATCCGTTGCAGCAGTTGCTCCAGCCGGTCCAGGTCCTGTAGCGAGGCCTGCACTCCGGCAAGATATTCTTCCGAGCTGCGCGGCCGCTGCGACAACGACTGCAGAGTGGACTTCAGCACCGCCACCGGCGTCTTCAATTCGTGCGCCGCGTTGCCCACGAATTCCCGTTGCTGTTTGAACGAATACTCGAGGCGGGCCAGCATCTGGGTCATGGATTCGGTGAGGGGGCGGAGTTCCTCGATGTCCTCGGCCTCCCGGGGTGGTTGCAGCTTCCAACTCTGGGTGGAGACGAGAGAAGCCTGCCGCGCCAGGATTTGCAGCGGCAGGAGGCCGCGCCGAATCCTCCACGACGCCAGCCAGGTGGTGGCTCCCAGCAAGAGCAAGCTGGCGAGAACAATGGAGGCCAGTGCGGCCTTGACTTGCTGCTGGATGCGCACCGTGGGCGAGGCATAAACAATGGTCAGAGTTTGCGGCTGGAAGGCTTTACCTTCTTCCCGGTCGAGTATGGGAACGTGGTTCATGCGCACGGCGTGGTAGGGAACTCCCGCCCAGGTGAAGTTCCAATGCTGGCTCGGGCCGGGCTCAAACTGGAGGCCTTCGGGCCAGTCTTCCGACCGGGTGAGATATCCGGTGCGGTCGGCCCACACCATGAACTGGTCGGGATGATTGGGATCAATCGATTCGGGCAGCAGGCTGTTGTCGAAATAGACGTGCCCGCTGGCATCTTCGGTATAACGCACCAATACGGCCACGCTGGTGGCGTGGGCCTGCATGGAGACGTCGAGTGTAGAGAGCAGGCGCCAGTAGGTGACGACCACGCCGATCACCATCAGGCCGGCCGTCAGGATTGCCTGGGAGAGCAATACTGAAGCGATCAGACGCCGTTGGATGGAGTCGCGCCGCATTTTGGTTCGGGGCAATCAGTCCTGCAGCATGTAGCCCTGGCCGCGCAGAGTGCGGATCAGTTGCCGCGACGAACCCTCGTTCAGCTTGCGCCGCAGCCCGGAGATATAAACTTCAATCACGTTGCTGAATTTTTCCCAGTTGTAATCGTAAAGATGCTCCAGCAGTTCGGTTTTCGAGACCACGGCGCGGGGACGATGCACCAGGTACTCGAGCACCCGGTATTCCATGGCAGTCAGCGTGATCGCCCGGCCCCCCCGCTGCACTGTGCGGTTGACCGTATTCAGTTCGAGATCGCCGATGGTGACCACGGGCGAGGGCTGACCCTTGCCGCGGCGGATCAGGGCTTTGGTGCGGGCCAGCAGTTCACCCAGGTCGAAGGGTTTGGTCAGGTAGTCGTCGGCCCCGGCATTGAGCAAGGCGATGACCGATTCCTTGTCGTCGCGCGCGGTCAGCACCAGGACTGGCGTGTGCTGTCCCGACTGGCGGATTCTCGCCAGTAATGCCATGCCGTCGAGTTTGGGCAGCATGAGGTCGAGCAGCATCACATCGTAAGCGTTCGATTCCGCGAGAAACAGTCCTTCCTGACCGTCGGCGGCAACATCCACGGCGTAGCCGGCGCTCTCCCGCAAACTGCGGGCGACGTTTTCAGCCAGGCGTATTTCGTCTTCGACTACCAGAACGCGCAAGGCAGTGCCCCTCAGGAGATTCTATCCGTGATTGAGACTGTTTTGGGACGCACGGTTCCAGTTCAGGCTTGAACAGCTCCGCCACGGCCCCAGGGTCGTAGACCAAAATGCGGCATTCACAAGGGTTTGTCCCTTCGTGTGGGGCGGCGAAGTTTTGGCGAATAAGTTGCTTCTCATACTGGCGATCGCGACCTGATCGTAGGGTCAGAATCGTAGTCGTGAGCACAAGGAAACGCCATGCTAAGCCTGAACCACATAAAGATTACACCCCGCGACGAACAGGTGCTGCTGCTGTTGATGCAGGGTTGCAGCAACAAGGAGATCGCAGCCCAGCTGAGCATCAGTCCCAGGACCGTGAAGCAGCATCTGCGGACATTGTTTCTGCGGGCCGGCATCCGGGACGGCAGAAAACGGGTGAAGCTGGCGACCGCCATGTTCGCAAAGGAGCAGATGAAATCATGCAACCCCGTGAGCGCTTAACTGCCAAGGAAATGCAAGTCGCGGCGCTGGTCTGGGAAGGCCAGACCAACCGCGAGATTGCGAAGGCCATCGGCACCACCGAACAGGTAGTGAAGAACTACCTGCGCAACACCTTCGACAAACTGGGAGTGTGGAGCCGTCTGGAACTGGCCATCTATGTCGCCCGGCACGGCGGTGAAAAATGGCGGGAAGAACCGGTGCTGCGGCCGATTGAAGTCTTGTCGGGAACGATCGCTTCGTGATGGGATTAACGCTTCTGGCGGGGACGCCTGACGCGCCGCATGCGGGCGAGACGAAGAACCGGATCAAGCCCAAATGCGATGGGGATTTCCTTGGTGGAGCTTCCTGCCCTTCGCGGTTCAGAGATTGGTAAGCGGGCGCGAATCGGCGGGCGATAGAGGGCACGGCTATCAAGGCGCGCCGCATGCGGAGGCATTCACTCCTGGGCAGAAAGCGCCAAGGAGCGAGCATCCCGTATAAGCCCACGCGAGATTGAACTCCCGGTCGGGCGCTTCAGTGCACGCAGAGGCGCGGAACACGTGACTTTCCCACTCCAGGATTTTTAATCCGGAAACGGGACCCAACTCTGGTCTGGCTTCTTTCCAAGTCCTTCCCCATCAACAGCGCTGGTGTGGCGACTCCATTGCCTAGGACTTTGGCATCGCCGGCGTTACGCCGAAAAATGGAGAGATTGATCAACATGAAAAGATATCTGGCCACACTAGCGGTTCTCGTCTTCGGGACGTTGCCCAGTTTGGGTTCACCAACCCGGTCTGGTTATCGGAGTCAGTTCCATGTCCCGCCCGCCAACCAATCCGCAACCGCACACGCCCGGGCCATGAACAGAAGAGAATCGGCGCATGCGGCTCAGGTTAAGAGCCGCCAGCAGGGGAGGAGCGGGCCGGCTCATATTGCGCACGCGACGGCGCACGACGGCGCTGCCAGCACGCTGGGTTTTATCAGCGCGACTCAGGTGCCGGCCGGGGGTGGGGCTTACGATCCCGCCAACCAGGGCGACTTCAACGGTGACGGCAAGGCCGACCTGCTCAGCCTGGTGCGAAACAGTGTGGGTGGTCTCCCCAACGCGGTGCGGAGCCATGCCGGCACTGCCGGCCATGTGCCACGAGCAAACGATGGCGGCAAAGATGTGGTTTCAATATCCGCCGTTCTGGGCAATGGGGACGGCAGTTTCAAACCTGCCGTGCTGACCACGGTTCTGAGCGCAGACCCGATTCTGGTAGGCGACGTGAACGGGGATGGCAAGGACGACGTGGTCCAGATTCACCCGTTCAAAGCGCCATCCACGGTCGATGTGTGGTTGAGCAACGGCGATGGCAGCTTTACCGAGGGACAGAGTTACCAGGTTTCCCAAGCTTCACTTCAGGGCGGCATACTGACCGATCTGGACGGCGACGGCAAGCTGGACCTGCTGGCGGTCGACACGCAAACTCCCGGCCTGGTGCGCACTCTGCTGGGCAACGGCGACGGCACCTTCCAGGCGGCGACCTCGGTCACACTGGCGAGTCAAGCGCCAGCCAACCTGCGTTTTGCCGATTTCAATGGCGACGGGAAAGTTGATTTCGCCGGCACCGGCGGCAACGGCCAGGTGAATATCTATCTGCAGGCGGGAGGGAACTTCGTGCTGACCGGCGTCCCCCTGACCAATCCGGACAGCCAATACTCGATTTGCGATCTGGAGGCCGGCGATCTGGACCACGATGGGGCGGCCGAGGTGGTGACCACAAACTGTTCGGACGGCCCGGACGCCAACACGATCAGTGTTTACCTCAACCACGGCGACGGAACCTTCGCGCCCGGCGTATATTACGCCGCGGCTTCTTCGGGAGGAGAGAGTCCGGCCAACCTGTTTCCTTACGCAGCGACCGTTGCGGACGTGAATGGCGATGGCAAGAATGACATCGTAGTCACCAACTATGATGCTGCGGATATCACGATTCTGACCGGCAACGGCGACGGCACGGTCAACGTCCCCGACACCGGCTACGCAGTCGGCGGCGACTTCCCCTATTACCCGGCCATCGTGGCTGACTTCAACGGGGATGGCAAGGCCGACATCGTACAAATCGACGATGCCTACAATTATGCCTACCTGCAAGGCTACGGAGACGGCACCTTCCGCGCCGCCGTGGATTACTACAGCGCGATCAGCGACGGGAGCTGGCCCGAGTCAGTCACGGTGGCGGCCGGCGACTTCAACGGCGACGGTTTCACCGATTTCGCCGTGGGCACCTGTTGTTCCCCCTCGACCGGAATCACCATCTTCCTCTCCCGCGGAGATGGCAGCCTGCAGCACGGTGTCAGCTATGGTACGGAGGGCAACAGCAACGGCAACATGCTGAACGTCGCGGTTGCGGACTTCAACGGCGACGGCAAACTGGATGTGGCCGCGGTTGACAGCACCAACGGCCTGGTACAGATCTTCAACGGGGTTGGTGACGGCACTTTTACCGTCGGGTCGTCGTACAGCACCGACGAAGGCGATGGCCTCCCGTGGGGGATTGTCACGGGCGACTTTAACAATGACCAGCACACTGACATTGCCGTGGTAAACCAGGGAAGCCCCGACGTGGCTGTCCTGCTGAACGACGGTAGCGGAGGCTTCACGGTAGCCACTTATGGGCTTTCCACCACCGCCTTCGCCATTGCGGCCGGCGACATCAACGGCGATGGTGTTCTGGACCTGCTGGTGCCGCTGAATAACGGCACTGCCGGCGTTGCCGTGCTGCTCGGCGACAGCGTCAACCCCGGGGCCTTCAAGCCGGAAACCGATGTTGCCCTGGTCAATGGTGCGGCCACTTACCGTAACCCGGCCTACATCACGGTGGCGGACCTGAACGGCGACGGCAAGCTGGATTTTGCCGTGACCATCGATGATTACTCGCTGGGCAATCAGGGAATTGCCGTGGCGCTGGGGAAAGGGGATGGGACCTTCGGCACGCCTTCTCTTTACTCCACTACCAGGCAGAACTTTGCCAGCTTTGGATGGCCTTATCCCGCCTACGTGCGGGCGGCGGACATCAACGGCGACGGCAAAGCGGACCTGGTATACACCAATGAAGACTTCTCCACCGTGGGCGTGCTGTTTGGCAACGGCAATGGCACCTTCGGTACTCCGAACGAGTATCCGGCCGGGGAAGATGCCTTTGGCCTGGCCCTCGCCGATGTGAACGGAGACGGAGCCGTCGATGTCGTCACCGCCAACTTTGATACGGCGCAAGTCACCGTCCTGCTGAACCAGAATGGCGGCGGCGTGCAAACCAGCTTCTCGTTAGGGACCAGCACCTCGACCGCAACCGTGACCGCTGGCTCCTCCGCAAGCTACGACCTGGCGGTGACCGGAATCAACGGCTACACCGGAACCGTAACCTTCGCCTGCAGCGGTTTGCCGGCCCATTCGAGCTGCTCGTTCAGTCCGGCGTCGATTGTGGCCAGCGGCGTCTCGCAACCCGACACGCTCACCATCACCACGAAGGCTGCGGTGGCTTCTTTATCCCGGCCGGCGCTTCCCAACTCCAAACCGGGCGTTCCCACCTTCTGGGCCAGCCTGGGCGGACTGGGAATCTTCGGACTGGTACTGGCCGCGGGAGGCAAGAAACATAACCACCGTCAGATAGCGATCGTCATCGGGATCGTGTTCCTGGTCATGGCCTTCGCACTGGTGGGCTGCGGCGGCTCCAGCTCGAAATCGGGCCCGGGCGGATCGGCTGGAACTCCGGCGGGCACCTATACCGTGGTGGTGACGGCAACGGGCACGGGCAACGGCGCTCCAAGCCATGCGGTGAACGTGACGCTGATCGTTCAGTAACTCAAAGGAAGGAGGACACTCCGATAATAGCGGCCAGCACAACCGGCGGCCGGGATACTCTCCCGGCCGCCGTTCCTTTTCTGGAAAGCTCCACGGGTCCGGGTGCCGACAAATCGGGACACCTCTGTGCCCGGTTACAGCCCAACCAGCGGCATAAGCGGCGCCCCCGCGGGGGGCGCGCCCCGGGGAAAAGACTGCAAAAGCTTGCATTTTAGCTTTCGACCAGGTTTCGAAATATCCCGCAAGTTATTGATAAATAACAATCTACATCCCTGTCGCAGAGAGTTCGATCCCGGCAGTTCAATTGCTTTCCTCAAGGTGGGGCGTGATCCCAGGATCGTCCGGCGCTTTCCCCTAAGCCAGCCAAGCCCGACCCCTCGAGGAAATGATGGCGTACAAGGAAACGTTTTGGATGGCTTGCGACTCCACCGAACAACTGCGGGCCGAGTACGGTCCGTTTCACACCCGCGCCGAGGCTGAGCAGGAAGCCCGAAAATTAGCCTTCGGCTATCTGCTGCGTTACGAGCACATCATTGGCGACAACGAGGACATCCAGGAAGTACGCTGCATCTTTGTCGAACTGCCTCCCGGTCCGGTGGCCGTGCCCGCTCGCGCGGTCCGCAAGCTCCATACCCGCTGCGCCACCTGCGGCGAAACCGCGGTCCATGATGAAGCCTGGCAGGCTGAAGTATGGGCTGACATCCACGAATTTGAGCATACCCGCCATCGGGTCCGTCTTTTCGAGCAAACCCGGGTGGACGGACTGAAGGAAATCCCCGACTGGCGCGACACCTGTGCGTGAAACCTTGAAACGTTGAAATCTTGAAACCTTATTCTCACCCTGCCAGGTGAACCCGGAGCGCCTTTTTTGCTAATCTGTTAGCCATGATTTCGGCTTTCGACGAACTTCTCCGGAAAAAATCATGATGCTGTTTATCTCGGTCCTCCTGGTGCTGGTTCCTTTACTCGGTATTGTCTGGATCGTTTTCTACGGCTCGATCACGACCGTGGACGGACTGTTCATGTCCCTGATCCTGGCGGCCATGTCGGGCATCGTGGCGTTGAATGTTCTTATCGAACTCAAGAAAAAGCGCTCGGGAGCGCAAAGCTCTTCGACGGCGACCGCAACTTCCGCCGGGGGACTCCGGCAGCGGGGTAAAGTGGAGAGCGTGCAGTTTTACGAATCCGGCGTGGGCCAGCCCAATAAGTCCATCGTGACCCTGTCCGACGGTGATCGCGCTTCGAACCTGCTGGTGTTTGAGGGAGACATGCGAAATGCGCTTCCCGTGGGCCAGAGAGTTGACGTGACTTTCCGCAAGGAGAGCGGGCACAACGTGCTGGTAGATGTAGACTACGCCTGAAGATTTCTTTGCGTGACCGCGGGCGACCCGCCCGCGAAGGCAGCACCGCCAGCTGGTACGTCCCCGGGGTGGGCAGACGCCCATCCGATAGCTGGCGAGACGCCGGCGCTACGAAGTTCGCGACGGCCGGGTGCGAAGCCAGATTACGAACGTAACTGTCGAAAAGCCTTTTCCTGCTCGTTCCCCGCCTCGATTACAGTACAAATTCTAAGGACGAGTGTTTCAGGTCCCGTAAACCCGCGCGCCCAAAGTTGTCTGCCGAAGGAGAGGGAATGTCGCAATCCGGCGAAGATCGTCCCAGCCAGCCTTCCATGCTGGTGCGCGCGGACGAGATCCAGCAGCAGATTCAGCAGCTTTCCGGGCGCGATCTGCAGCTGTGGTCGATCGGAATCCTGGTCATCCTGGTGCTGACTTCCGGCTTGCTGGCGTTGCTGGTGCCTAACCTGGTGTGGGCGCAGCGCATGGTCCACGTCGAGCATTCTTACCTGCCACAACTTTTTTTCGGACTGATCTCGCTCATCCTGCTCTTCAATATCTATCTGCTGTCACAAAAGCGGACTCTCAACAATACCCGCCTGGCCCTGATTCGTGAGCTGGTCTTAAACGAACGGCTGGAGAGCTTGTCCCTGATTGATCCGCTGACCCAGCTCCTGAACCGCCGGGCCTTGAACGAACTGGTGCCCCGCGAAGTGGCGCGCGCCAACCGGGTGGGCACCGGCCTGACTTTCATGGCGATTGATCTGAACGGGTTCGACGAGATCAGCTCCAAGTTCGGAGCGCTCGAGGGAGACAAGGTACTGATCGACTTCGCCAAGATATTGAGGACCGTCTTTCGGGGCGCCGACCTTGCCTTTCGTCAGGGTGGAGACCAGTTTCTGATCATGATGCCCGACACCACCGAAGAGCAGGCTGATTTCCCGGTGCAGAGGATCCTCCGCGAAGTGGACCAATGGAATCTGGCCAGCAAGAAGGATTACGAACTCTCGTTCAGCTGGGCCCTGGCGCCTTATGTCACCGGGTCGGATGCCGAAGATGTCCTGCGTACAGTCGATCGCAAGATGTACTCAAAGAAACACAACCTGGTGCCGGTGTTCTAGGGCGGTTCCTTAGTGGTGACTTGGATTGCCCCTAGCGCTGAGCCACTATCCATCGGGAGCTTTGCAGTGCGCCCTCATCTTCGATGGCTCTTCCGCCTGGTCTTCCTGCTTGTGCTCGCGCTGAGCGCGGTTCCCAATGTCTTCGCAGACGAGGCTCACTGGATTGAAGTTAAGTCGCCGCATTTCTCCGTGGTGACCGATGCGGGTGAAAAGCGTGGTCGAGAGACCGCCATGCGTTTCGAACAGATGCGGGCCGTCTTCGGCACCCTGATGACGAAGGCGAACGTGAACATTCCCATCCCCCTGCAAATTGTAGCCTTTCGCAATTCCAAGGAGCTTCGGCAGTATGCGCCCTTGTGGAACGGAAAGGCGGTGCAGCTTGCGGGATTGTTTCAAGGAGGCGAGGATCGCAGCTTCATCATGCTCGACATGTCGACGGAGAATCCCTGGAGTGTGGTTTTCCACGAGTATGCCCACCAGCTCATGAACGGAGTTCTTACCGCCAGGGTCGATCCCTGGTTTGAAGAAGGGTTTGCCGAATACTTTTCCAGCATCGAAGTCGACAGCAAGGAGGCTCGAGTCGGCAAGATCCCGGAGGATGAGTATCTGATGCTGGAACAGAACAGCATGATGAAGGTCGCCGATCTTTTCCGGGTGCAACAGAATTCCTCGACCTACAACGAGAACGGCAGTCATCGCACCGTGTTCTACGCGGAATCCGGGATCGTCGTCCACTATCTCTACGACAACAACCTGATTCTCAAGCTCTCTCAATATTTTGATTTGAAATTGAGTAAGAATGTGCCCGTGGAAGATGCCATCCAGCAGGGTTTGGGAATGAGCGCAGCCGATTTCGACAAGGCCTTGCGCAACTACGTCAGCAGCGGCCACTTTCAGTATTACCGCATACCGACGCCCGCGAACATAGTGAGTGGCGAGTATGTAACGCGGCCGCTCAGCCCGCCGGACAGCAGTGCTGTCCTCGCCGATATCCATCTGCACTCGCGCGACTACCGGGAGAAGGCCATCGCGGAGTTCCAGGAAATCCTGAATACTGATCCCAACAACGCCTCGGCTTGCCGGGGTCTGGGTTATGCCTACCTGCAGAAGCAGGATCTTACCCGGGCAGCGGAATTCTTCAAGCGTGCAGCGCAGGGCGATTCTAAGGACCCGCGCGTGCATTATTACTCGGCGCTGCTGATGAGCCGGGAGGGCGCTTTTACCAACCATTCAGATCTGCCCGAGATGATCAGGCAACTCGATACCGCCATTGCTCTCGATCCCGAGTTTGCCGACCCCTATAGTCTCCTGGCGTTTGCCCAGACCTACGCCGGAGATCCGGCCAAGGGACTGGTCAGCATGCAGAAAGCGGTTTCGCTGAGTCCTCGAAATGAAAACTACCAATTCGATCTCGCGCAGATGTACTTGAATAACCAGCAGACGGGACCGGCCATCGCAATATTACAAACCTTGACCCGGAGCAGCAGCCCGGAAGTCGCGGCCAGGGCCAGCGGAACGCTGCAGCAGGCTCAGCAATTTGAAGCATCGCTGAAGGAACAGGCGGCAGCGAGCTCCGAAATCGCGCAGCGGAAGGACGGGGAAGTACCAGAGAATGGCGCGATGCGAGTTGACAAGGGCTCGACCGCCGAAGGTGCCGTCCGCTCAGTTCCAAATCAGACTGCGCCCAGCTTCCTCAAAGGCACCATCGTTGGAGTCGACTGTTCGACGCCGCCCAGAGCAACGCTGACCGTGGTGTCCGGCGGGAAAACATGGAAGATGCAGGTATCGGATAGCAAACATGTGTTGCTGATCGGGGCAGATGTGTTCTCGTGTTACTGGAGCAAGCAAAAGGTTGCGCTCAACTACCGGCAACTGGGCGCGGGATCGGGACAAGTGGTTTCAATCGAGGTTCAATGAGAACCGGTACGTCGAAAATTCACGCACACCGTCTGTTTCGCGCTTGGTCCGGAGAGTCCGGAAGTGGGGACTGATCTGAACAATCTCGGCCTTCTTTATTTACTCAGCAACAGATATAGCGAATCGGAAAAGGTCTATCAGCGGGCATTGGCGATCCGGACCAAGGCGTTGGGCGAGTCGGATCCAGCGGTGGCAGAAACCGCGAGCGGGTACGCGTCAGCGTTGCGCGGTTTGCATCGCGAAGCGGAAGCGATACAAATGGAAAATCGAGTTCACGCGATAACCCCAAACCAGGGCGCTACCGCTCCCCAATGATTCCTGCAGCTGGTGGCCGCAAACGCGCCCGCTATTTTCCGACAATTCCCGTTACGGATTCCGGCGGGACAACGCGCTGGCAGCGGGCTCATCCACCATCCAAATCAGTTTGCCGTTTGCCGGCCGCACTTTTTGCGACGGCAGACCGGCGCCGGCGTTCTCCAGAACTTCATGCAGAATTGGGGCCTTGTCAGCCCCGCTCATCACAAAAATTACGCATGCGGCAGCGTTCAGGACGGGGAACGTGAACGTGATGCGATCGGTATTGAATTTGGGCACCCAGTTGGCGACCACCAGGCGCTGCTTTTCGCTGAGCGCCGATGTTCCGGGAAAAAGGGAAGCGGTGTGGCCGTCCGGTCCCACCCCGAGGAAGATCAGGTCGAAGCGGGGAAACACGCCGGGCGATAGGTGAAAGAAATCTTTGAGGGTCTGCTCATATTGCAGGGCGGCCGCGGCCGCATCTTTTTCCTCGCTGTGAATGCGAAAAATATTTTCCGCGCGCACCGGGACCTTGGACAACAAAGCCTGGTTGGCCATCCGGTAGTTGCTCTCGGGATGATCGGGAGGAACGTGGCGCTCATCGCCCCAAAAGAAACAGATCTTGTCCCAGGGGATGCCGGGCTTGGTGGCCAGCAGGGAGTACAGGGTTTTTGGAGTCGAACCGCCGGAGAGAGCTACGGTGAATTTGCCGCTGGCCAGTACCGCGGCGGTGGCTTGAGCCGCAAACTCGGCTGCCGCAGCTTCAAACAAATCGGCCGCATTCTTCAGAATACGAATTTCAGGTTGCGTCGGCATGTTGAATCTCTGGCCTCGCCGCGGACTTTACCAAAGCGCAACGGGCGGCGCCGAGCAGCGCGATCCGGTCGTTGGTGATCACTCTTACCGGCATGGATTCAAGCAAAGCTTGCATCCTGCCCTTGCCGGTGAAGGCTTGCATGAACAATGGCCCGGAGAGTTTGGAAAGCATTTTGGGAGCGATCCCGCCGCCCAGATAAATTCCGCCGGTGGCCATGATCTTGAGCGCCAGATTACCAGCTTCGGCGCCATAGATCGAGACAAACAAGTCCAGGGCCTGTTCGCACAGGCCGCACTTGCCGTCGATGCCGGCGCGGGAGATTGCCGCCGCCGGGTCGGAGCGGGACATTTCGTCTGCCAGCCACTGCGGTGGCGTGCCGCGCCCGCTGTCGCGGAGAAAGTTGAAAACGTTGACCAGGCCCGGGCCGGAAACAATGCGCTCATAGCTGACGTGACCGAAGCGGGTATGAAGATAATTGAAGAGCTCGACTTCGAGCTGGTTGCGCGGCGCGAAATCGGCGTGGCCGCCCTCGCATGCGAAAACGTGATACTTGGCGCCGTCCCAGTACATCCCGGCCTGTCCCAGGCCGGTTCCGGCGGCGATCACCGCCTGATTGCCCACCGGCTGTCCCTTGACCTGGTTGAGCGCGACCACGTCCCTGGCGTCGAGAGCGGGAATGCCCCAGGCGTTGGCCTCGAGATCGTTAATCAAGAAGGCCTTTTTTATTTTGAGTTCGTCGGCCAGGCGTTTGGATTCGATAATCCAGGGAAGATTGGACGCCTCCACCCGTCCGTTACGCACCGGGCCCGCAATGCCAAAGCAGGCGGTGTCGGGATGCAGGTTCGACGTCTCCACGAACTTGGCGACGATTTCGTCCAGCCCGGAATACTCGCGGCTGGGAAAGATGGAAGCGGAGACCAGGCTGAAGCGGCCGTCCACGGCATCGAAAAATGCCAGCCGCGCGTGGGTTCCTCCAATATCGCCTGCAAGAATCATTTCTCGAAATCCCTCCAGTGGCGGCCGTCGCGTCCGAGCAGGTCTTCGGCCTCTTTGGGGCCCCAGGTGCCGGCGGCATAGTTGGGAAAATTGCGCGCCGGTAATGCTTTCCAGACGTCGAGGACTGGGCTGACGACGCACCAGCCGGCTTCGACCATGTCCGCGCGCTGGAACAGGGTGGCATCGCCCATCATGCAATCGTGCAGCAGCCGCTCGTAACCCGTGCTGGCCACGGCCTTGAAATAGTCGGTGTATTCAAAGCTCATGTTCACCGCGCCCAGCCGCATGGCGGGGCCGGGTTCCTTGGCGGCGAAGCGGAGCGAAATGCCTTCCTCAGGCTGGATATGCAGCACCAGTTGATTGGGCATGAGATTTTCCACCGGCGTGTCGCGGAAAAGCACAAACGGCGCGCGGCGAAACTGGATGACGATGCTGGTGCTGCGGCTGTGAAGATGCTTTCCGGTGCGCAGGTAAAAGGGAACGTCAGCCCAGCGCCAGTTATCGATCAGCAGCTTCATGGCGACGAAGGTTTCCGTCTTTGAATCCGGGGGCACGCCGGGCTCACTGCGATAGGCCGGCGTGCGTTCGCCGCCGACAATGCCCTCGCCATACTGACCGCGCACGGTGCGGATGAGGACATCTTCGGAACTCATGGGCTGGATGGCGTGCAGAATCTTGGCTTGTTCGTCACGGACGGAATCGGCGCGGAAGGATACGGGCGGCTCCATGGCGGTGAGGCTGATGAGCTGCATGATGTGGTTGGGCACCATGTCCCGCAGCGCCCCGGCCTTGTCGTAATACCCGCCGCGCTTCTCCACGCCTACCGTTTCCGTGACGGAAATCTGGACATGATCGATATAGCGGCGGTTCCAGACCGGTTCAAAAATTCCATTGGCGAAGCGCAGCGCCAGAATGTTCTGTACCGTTTCCTTGCCCAAATAGTGGTCGATACGGTAGATCTGCTTCTCGCTCGCCACCCGCAGCAGTTGCTGGTTCAGCAGCCTGGCGGATTCCAGATCGTGTCCGAAGGGCTTTTCGATGACCACTCGCCGCCAGTGCTGATTGTCCTCCTGCATCAATCCGACTTCCGCCAGACGCTCGACCGTGGGGCCGAAAAATTCAGCCGCGGTGGCCATGTAATACATGTGATTGCCGTGAGTCGAATGCTCCTGGTCAACCTTGTCGAGCAAGTCCTTCAGTTGCAGATAGAAGTTCTTGTCACCCATATCGCCGCTGTGATAGTAGAGGCGGCGAACAAACGATTCCCAGATCTCCGGGTCGACTTTCTCGGTGGCAAACTGCTTGATGTCTTCGGAAGCTTTCTTGCGGTAATCCTCGGAGGACATGGGCGAACGCGCCACTCCGATCACCGCGAAATCCGGCGACAGCAGGTTATTTTTTGCCAGATTGTAGAGGGCTGGAATCAGCTTGCGGCGGGTAAGGTCGCCGCTCGCGCCGAAAATCACCATGGCGCAGGCATCGGCCGGCTTGCCGATCCGGGGCTGCTGGGTCGCTGGCATTGCTTCAGTCTGGGCCATATCTACTTCATAACCGTTCCGGCTGGAGGTGAACCGCGATGCAGAGGAGGCATCGAGGAAACACGCTTTAGCCAATATTAAATCGTTTCTATAGCCACCGCTACTGCTTTCGATGGTTATTGCTGGAACCAGTTTAGTATGGCGGGACGGAAATCAGGTTAGGGCTTCATGAAACGCAACCGACAAGCGCGCCAGGCCGGATGCCAGATCTTTGCCCAGGTGAACGCGCAACGC